>Ga0181521_10002463_pt1 | contig 22410 bp, 17 predicted proteins | sample PEATcosm2014_Bin_32_FD_119764 | JGI IMG/M metagenome (GOLD analysis project Ga0181521, IMG submission 119764) | Peatland microbial communities from MTU Mesocosm Facility, Houghton, MI, USA - PEATcosm2014_Bin02_60_metaG | ecosystem: Environmental > Terrestrial > Soil > Wetlands > Peat | place...
CCTTTTCCGTTTCAGGTCGGCCTGTTCGGCCGCGCGACTCTCATCAACAATGTCGAGACCGTGTTTTGGGTTCGCGACATCGTCGAGAAGGGCGCCGACTGGTGGACCAGCCACGGGCGCAACGGCCGGCAGGGATTGCGCAGCTACTCGGTTTCGGGCCGGGTCAAATCGCCGGGCGTCAAGCTCGCGCCCGCCGGCGTTACGATCCGCGAGCTGATCGACGAATTCTGCGGCGGCATGGCGGATGGCCACGAGCTTCGCGCCTATCTGCCCGGAGGGGCGTCAGGCGGCATCCTGCCGGCTTCGATGGACCATATCCCGCTCGATTTCGGAATGCTGGAGAAATACGGCTGCTTCATCGGCTCCGCCGCCGTCATCGTTCTCTCGCAGCAAGACGACGTCAAAGCCGCCGCGCTGAACCTCATGCGCTTCTTCGAGGACGAAAGCTGCGGCCAGTGCACGCCGTGCCGGGTCGGCACGCAGAAAGCCGCCGCGCTGATGGAGGCGCGCGACTGGGATAGAGATCTGCTCGACGAATTGAGCGAGGTCATGCGCGACGCTTCGATCTGCGGACTCGGGCAAGCCGCCTCCAATCCGCTGACGACCGTCATCAAATACTTTCCGGAAGAGTTCGCGCCGAAGGGAGCCGAGAAATGACCGACAGGATCAGCTTCGAACTCGACGGCCGGCAAGTCGAGTCGGCGCCTGGCGAGACCATCTGGCAGGTCGCCAGGCGGATGGGGACGGAAATTCCGCATCTCTGCTATTCGCCTGAGCCCGGCTATCGCGCCGACGGCAATTGCCGCGCATGCATGGTCGAGATCGAGGGCGAGCGGGTGCTGGCCGCGTCCTGCAAGCGGACGCCGGCCGCCGGCATGAAAGTGAAAACGGCGACCGAGCGCGCCGCCAAGGCGCGCAAGATGGTCATGGAGCTTCTCGTCGCGGACCAGCCCGCGCGCGCGACCTCGCACGACCCGGATTCGAAGTTCTGGCATTGGGCCGACCGGGTCGAGGTGAGCCGGAGCCGGTTCCCGGCGGCGGCGCGCTGGATCGGCGACGCCAGCCATCCCGCCATGCGCGTCAACCTCGACGCCTGCATCCAATGCGGCCTTTGCCTGCGCGGCTGCCGCGAAGTACAGGTCAATGACGTCATCGGCATGGCCTATCGCAACCATGACGCCAAGATCGTCTTCGACCTCGACGATCCGATGGGCGAATCCTCCTGCGTCGCCTGCGGCGAATGCGTTCAGGCCTGCCCGACCGGCGCGCTGATGCCCGCCGCCCTTCTCGACGAGCATCAAACCCGCACCGTTTACGCCGACAGGGAAGTCGATTCGCTTTGTCCCTTCTGCGGCGTCGGCTGCCAGGTGACCTATCAGGTCAAGGACGAGCAAATCATCTACGCCGAGGGACGCGATGGCCCGGCGAACCACAACCGGCTTTGCGTCAAGGGCCGGTTCGGCTTCGACTACATTCATCATCCGCATCGGTTGACGAAGCCGTTGGTGCGCCTTCCTACGGCGAAGAAGGATGCGAACGACCAGGTCGATCCGGCCAATCCCTTCACGCATTTTCGCGAAGCGTCCTGGGAGGAAGCCCTCGATATCGCCGCGAAGGGCCTCGTCAGGATACGCGACGAAAAAGGCGCGAAGGCGCTCGCCGGTTTCGGGTCGGCCAAGGCTCGAACGAGGAGGCCTATCTCTTCCAGAAGCTGGTTCGCACCGGGTTCGGCTCGAACAATGTCGATCATTGCACGCGGCTTTGCCATGCGTCTTCCGTGGCGGCGTTGATGGAGGGCCTGAACTCGGGCGCGGTGTCGGCGCCGTTTTCGGCGGCTCTCGAGGCCGAGGTCATCATCGTCATCGGCGCCAATCCGACGATCAATCATCCGGTCGCCGCGACCTTCATCAAGAACGCGGCGCAGAATGGCGCCAAGCTCATCGTCATGGACCCGCGCCGGCAGGCCTTGTCCCGCCACGCCTACAAGCATCTCGCGTTCAAGCCGGGCAGCGACGTCGCCATGCTGAACGCGATGCTGAACACAATCATCACCGAAGGTCTGACGGACAACCAGTACATCGCCGGCTTTACCGAAGGATTTGAGGATCTGAAGGCGCGCATCGTCGATTTCGCGCCGGAGAAAATGGCGCCGATATGCGGCATCCCGGCCGAGACCTTGCGCGAGGTCGCGCGACTCTACGCGACCGCCAAATCCGCGATCGTCTTCTGGGGCATGGGAATCAGCCAGCACATTCATGGCACGGACAATTCCCGCTGCCTCATCGCGCTCGCGCTGATCACCGGTCAGATCGGCCGGCCGGGCACCGGCCTGCACCCGCTTCGCGGCCAGAACAATGTGCAAGGCGCCTCGGACGCCGGACTGATTCCGATGTTCCTGCCGGACTATCAGCCGGTCGGGCGGGCCGATCTGCGCGATCCTTTCGAACAGCTCTGGCATCGGAGGCTCGATCCGCAGACTGGCCTCACCGTCGTCGAGATCATCAACGCGGTCCACGCCGGCGAAATAACCGGCATGTATGTCGAAGGCGAAAATCCCGCCATGTCGGATCCCGATCTTCAGCATGCGCGCGAGGCCTTCGCCAGGCTCGACCACCTCGTCGTGCAGGATCTTTTCGTCACCGAGACGGCGTTCCACGCCGACGTAATCCTTCCGGCGTCGGCCTTCGCCGAGAAGCTCGGAACATTCACGAACACCGACCGCCGCGTCCAGATCGGCCGGCCGGTCGTGGCGCCGCCGGGCGACGCGCGCCAGGACCTCTGGATCATTCAGGAGATCGCAAAGCGCATGGGGCTTGATTGGAGCTATCCGGGCCCGGCCGAGGTCTTCACCGAAATGGCGAGCCTGATGCCATCCCTCGCGAACATCAGCTGGGAGCGAATCGAACGCGAGGGCGCAGTCACTTACCCGGCCGACTCCGCCGATGCGCCGGGCAATGAGATCATTTTCACCACCGGCTTTCCCACGGATTCCGGGCGCGGCAAAATCGTTCCCGCCCATGTGCTTCCGCCCGACGAACTGCCCGACGACATCTATCCGATGGTGCTTTCGACCGGCCGCCTGCTCGAACATTGGCACACCGGCTCGATGACGCGACGCGCCAATGTCCTCGATACGCTGGAGCCGGAGGCCGTCGCCTTCCTGTCGCCGAAGGATTTGCGCCGTCTCAATTTATGGCCCGGCGATTTTATTCGCCTCGAAACCCGGCGCGGCGCGATCGTCCTCAAGGCGCGCGCCGATCGCGACGTGCCGGAGAACATGGTGTTCATGCCGTTCTGCTACGCGGAGGCGGCGGCGAACCTGCTCACCAATCCGGCCCTGGACCCCTTTGGGAAAATCCCCGAGTTCAAGTTCTGTGCGGTTAGGGTCACGCGGGCGGACGCGCGTGAAACCGCGGAAGAAGCGGCGGAGTGAGACGAAGCCGCCTCACCGGATGAGATCGTAATCGACGAAATTCACCGGGTCTCCCGGAGTGATTTTTTTATCGTCCTCGGGCAATTCAACGAAGCCCTGCGTTCGGGTCAGCGAGGTCAAAACCGCGGCGCCTTCGACGCCATATTTCTCGGCGACGATCGCGCCTGCGGCGTCCCTTGTCAGGACAACGCGGACATATTCGCGCCGGCCGGCTTTTTTCTGATAAGCAAAACCCGACTTGACCGGCATAGCGGGCAGCGGCTCAAAACGGGCGCCCGATAAAGCCGCGATCAGCGGACGCACGATAATAGCGAAAGTGACGAAAACGGCGACGGGATTGCCCGGCAGCCCAACGAATGGCGCGCCTTCGATCACGCCCATCGCAACGGGACGCCCCGGCTTGATCGCAAGCCGCCAGAACACCAGCGAGCCTCCATCCGAGATCGCCGCCTTGACGTGGTCTTCTTCGCCCGTCGACACGCCGCCCGACGTCAGCACGAGGTCATGGCTCAGCGCGGCCGCGCGCAGCGCCGTCGCAATTTTCGCGGCGTCGTCCGGGAGAATCCCGAGATCGGTCACTTCGACGCCCTGGCGGCGCAGCAACCCGTGCAGCAGGAAGCGATTGGCGTCATAGACGGCGGGCGGCTTCAGCGGCGCGCCCGGCGAAACGATCTCATCGCCCGTGGAGAAAATCGCGGCCTTCAATCGGCGCCGGACACGCAGGCGATCTACGCCGAGCGCGGCGGCGAGGCCAAGGTCTTCCGGCCGCAAGCGCCGGCCAGCCGCGAGCGCCGCCTCGCCCGTGCGGATGTCTTCGCCGCGCAGCCGGCAATTGTCGCCGCGCGACAGTCCCGGCGGCAGACCGACGCGGCCATCTTCGACATCGCGGCAGTCCTCCTGCATGAAAACGGTGTCCATGCCGCCCGGCATCGCGGCGCCCGTGAAGATGCGCACCGCCTTGCCGGCGAGATCGGCGCCGCACGGGATTCCGGCCGCCGTCAGTTCATGGCCCGCGGCCGCCCTGCCCCCGATGTCGAGCACGGTCTCACCCGCTTGCGCCAGATCGTCGAACCGGACGGCGTAACCGTCGACGGCCGAATTGTCGAAGCCCGGCAGATCAATCGGCGCGATGAGATCCTCCGCGAGAACGCGGCCCTCGGCTTCGGCGAGAGCAACCACCTCGCTGTCCGCGATGGCGCTGACGCGCGCGAACAGAGCCGCCACCGCCTCATCGACGCTCATCAGCCTGTCGCCGGCGGCGAAGCTGTCCTCACCGAGTTGAGCCATCAGCGAACGCCCGCGCGCGCCGCGTCGGCGGCGGGGGTGAAGCCGATGTCGCGCAGGCCGCGCAAAACGTCGTCGCGCCGCAAGGCTTCGATGAAGGCCCGCACGGGTTCAGCGTCAAGCCGCGCGCGCGCGACGGCGAAATCATAATGCTCCTCGCCGATCGGCAGAAAGCCAAGCCCATAGGCGCGCGCAACCGGCAGGATTGCAACGCCCCAATCGGCGCGGCCCTGCGCAATCGCCGCCGCGACGGCGTTATGCGATTTCGGCTGGTTCCAGTAGCCGTCGGGACGCGCGCCCCCGATCAGCCGGTCGAGAATGATGCGCGTTCCGGCACCGGAATTACGGTTGACCATGTGGCAGGCTGGATCGTTCAGCGCCGCCTCCACCGCCTCGCCGACGCTGCGGCCTTCAAAGCGCGCATCGCCGATGCGGAAGACGAGGCCCTGCATGCGCCGCCAGCCCTCAACCAGCGCCAGCTCCGGCGTCAGGAACGGCGCATTATAGCTTTCAGTCTTCGGGTCCATCAGATGGATCGGCGCGATGTCGCACTCGCCGCGCCGCGCCGCCGCGAGGCCGCCCATGCTGCCGAGCGCGACGACCCGCGTCGCCAGCCCCGCGTCCGCCAGAGCATCGACGACAAGTTCAAGGCCGACGCAATGCGAGCCCATGATGACGAGATCGGGGAGCTTGACCTCGGGATCGAACAGCGTGACCTCAACCCGCGTTCCTTCGTTGAGATGGTCGGCCAGCGCGTCGATTTTCAGGAAGCCGTCCGCCTGGGCGAAAGCCGAAATCGATCCCGACCCTTTGGCCAGAGGAAACGCCTTCAGCCCGTCATCGCTGCGGGTCAAGGCGGTCATGACGAATTCCGTGCGGCCAAGATCGGAAAGGATGCGGACCGCCGTCGTCGCTTCGACCGAGGCTTCGCCGCGCGGGGAGAGCCCGCTCATGGCGCGCAACACCGGCACGACGAAGTCATGGAAGGTGAACATCGCCGACGTCGGAAAACCGGGCAGGATCACGACGGGCTTGCCATCGGCGACAGCGAGGCAAAGCGGCTTGCCCGGTTTCAGGGCGACGCCATGGGCGATGATCCCCGGCGCGCCGAGACGGGCGACGACGCGATGATTGAGATCGCCGGCGCTCTTCGACGTGCCTCCCGACAGAATGACCATGTCTGACGACGCCAAGGCGCTGCGCAAGGCAGCCTCGAGCGCCTCCTCTTCGTCGCGGATGGCCCCGAAGACGATTGCCTCGCCGCCATTTTCCCTTACGGCGGCGGCGACGATCGGGCCGTTTGAATCGTAGATCGCGGCCGGACGCAGGGGTTCGCCCGGCTGAACGAGCTCATCGCCCGTGGAGAGCACGGCGACGCGCGGCCGGCGATAGATGGGAACGGCGGCGACGCCGCAGGCCGCCAGCATGCCGATCTCGCGCGAGCCTATGGTCGCGCCGCGCCGCAGCAGCGTTTCGCCCTGCGCGATGTCGCCGCCGGCGAAGCCGACGTTCTGGCCAGGCGCGAGCGCCCGGCGCACGAGGATACGATCGGCGCCGTCGGGATCGGCGTTCTCGATCATGCAAACGGCGTCGGCGCCGCGCGGCAGCGGGCCGCCGGTCGCGATCGGCGTCGCGGTCCCTGGCGCAACTTCCAGCGTTGGCGCTACGCCGCAGGGGATCGTCTCGCCGTTGAGGGCGAGGCGTGCGGGCGCGCCTTCGCTGGCCGCGGCGAGATCGGCCGCCCGCACGGCGAAGCCGTCGACGAGCGAGCGGTCGAACGGCGGCGCGTCGATCGGCGAGCGCAGCGTTTGCGCGAGCACGCGGCCAAGGCTGGCGCCAAGGCTCGCCATCTCCTCGCCGAGCGGGCGCATCGGCAGATGGCTCTGGAACCGGCGCGCCGCCTCTTCGCGCGAGAGAACATTCAGAAACTGCTCTTGCGCGGGGGCTTTTTCGGCCCCGATCGTCGTCGGACGGATCGCTCTGCTCATTCGAGACGCTGAACCTTGTTCGTCGGGTCGTCAAAGATCATGCGCGAAGACGCGCGTTCCGGCAGCATAGCCTTCCGATTGCGGATCGACCAGCAGCCAGGCGTCGGCCGCGGCCATGGCCCGCCACGCCAACGCGCCCGTCGCCAGCGGCTCCCAGAGCTGCGCGCCGTCGGCGCCGGCGATCTGGCGCAAAAGCACGAGCGCACTCACGCCGGGATTGGATATGATTTTCCGTGCGAGGGGCAAGCTTCGTCCGCGCGCCATGTCCGCCGCGCCAGTGCGCCAGCGCAGAATGGGAAGGCCGAGAAGCAGCCACGCGGCCAAAGCCCAGTCGGGCCGGTCCGGCGCAAAAACGACCGGCGCGCCGGCGGCGCTGACCCCGCAGCCAATGGCTTCGAAAGAACTCACCGCAACGCCCTGCGCCACAACGCGGACGCTTTCGCCGAGTTCTTCGGGGCCGCCGGCCGCGAAGAAGAGATCGGCGTCCGGCGCAGGCATGGCGCCCGCCGCGACGACTTCGACCGCGGCGCCCTCTTTCGACGCCATCGCAGCCAGAAAATCGCTTATTGCCAGAGGCGCCGAGATTCCAACGCGCGCGATCCGGACCTGGACCTCGGCGACGCCGGCAAGGCGCAACAGCGCGACATGGTCTGGCCGCAGCCTCGTTCCGCGCGCGACGATGACCTCGCCCGCAAGAAAGTCGCCGCCGCGCGGACGCGCGCCATCGCCTGGCGCGGCGGCGGCGAGAATTTCGGGAGCCGAGGGAAAGCCCGACACGCCATGGACGGGCAAAACGGCGTCGGTCCCCGCCGGAAGAGGATCGCCGAACGCGACCCTGACCGGCCTCGCAGCCGGAAAGACGGGCGCCGTGCTCGACGCGCCGACCGTCTCCTGCGCCGCCACAGCCCAACCGTCGATCAGGGCGGTGACGGCGGATGGAACGTCGGCGGCGGCCATGATCGGCTCAGCGGCAACGCAGCCGGCCGCCTCCTCGATGCGCACCAAAACCGGGGCGACCTCCCCGCAAAAGGGCGCAACCGCGGCGAGCGCGCCGGCAAGCGAGGTCAGGCGATCCAGGGCGCCACGCGCCGTGCGGTCCGTGACATTGCCGTCGCCATCAGTTGCGCCCAAAGCCCTCGCTCCTTCCGGAACATCGCGGCCCCATCGACGACCCACCTTGCTACCTCCTGCGCGAAACCGGCGACATTCGGCGAAAACCAACCTCTGTCAACGTCGCTTTTCCAGGCCGGTGCGGCAACCTCCCAAACTAGGCGCGAATTCCCGATCGGCGTACAATGCATGGAAAATTGTCCGCGTCTGCGGACAATTGCGTGGGGAGGGGATCATGGCTAATTCGGGACAACCGACAATCAGTCTGGGAGCAACCGGCGACGCGGTGAGGCGGTTGGAGCGTGCGCTGCGCCGGACGCCGAATGAGGGTCTCAAGGTCGACGGGGTGTTCGGAGCGTTTGTCGAGACCGCGGTGAAGCAGTTCCAACAGGGCGTGGGCCTGACGGTCGACGGAATCGTCGGGCCGCTGACCTGGGCGGCGCTGCCCGACGGCGGCCCCATGCCGACCCTCCAGTCGGGCTCAACCGGCCCCGTCGTAACCAGCCTGCAGAACCTGCTGACGAATGGCGCGCCGGGGCAGTGGATCACGACGCCGCAGGGGATCGACGGCATCTTCGGACCGCATACGAAGGCCTCCGTCGAGGCGTTCCAGACCTGGGGCGGAGTCGCCGCCGACGGCATCGTCGGGGATCAGACCTGGGCGGTTTCCCTACACGCGGCGAGCGCCACGCTGGAGACCGCAGTCGGCCTCGGCTTCGTCATCGGCTGAACGCGCGTCGCGCGACGGTGGGCGATGGCGGAGCGACGGTTCGAGCTTGCCTCAGAAGCCGAACCGGAACAACATAAGGCCGAAACCCATGGGACCCGCTCTCGTCCCCGGGAGCGCCTGGCGGGGGCCACGCCGTTGACCGGTTTCGACATCATCAACGGCGTCGCCGGCTTTGCGTGGCCGGCCTTGAAGATCCTGCCCGCTCTCGTTTTTCTGGCCGCGCTCGTTTATGTCCCCTTCGCCCGCGTCCTCTGGGCTTGCCGCGTCAGCGTCGCAAGCGCGCTCGGCGGCTATCTGCTTTTCCTGTTCGTCGAGCAGGCGCAGGACCTGTTCTCCGACACGACCTATGGCGATCATTGGATTTCGATCCCGCACATCATTTACTGGTCGGGTTTCTTTTTTCTGCTGTTTTTCCTGTGGGCGTTCCCGGTTCATTACGCCGCGCGCAACATCCTCGATGCACGGACGGGTTCGTGGTTTCGGAAGAGGCGTCCCGCAAACGAACCGGATGCAAACAGCGCGCGGCGCGCCAAAATCGACGGAAAACTGATCGAGTGGACCCCGCGCGCGCTCGGCGCGATTCCGATCGTCGCCGTGCTGATCGGCATTCTCTCCGCCGCGATGCAGACCAACAAAGCGCAGGTCCTCGTGCCGGGCCTCCAACTGCAATACAGCCTGCTGGTCGCCGGCGCCTTGGCCACGCTGTTGATGTTCGTGATCGCGATGATGAAGCGCAAGCGTCTGGTCAGGCGATGGCTTGGCGATCCCGCGGCGGAACGGCTGAGGCTCTTCTCGCTCGTTCTCACCGCCGCCATCTTCGCGGTCTTGTGGGTCGCGCCGATCCACGCGACCGCGGTCTTCGCGCGCGCGGTGCTCATTCCGGTCCTTTTCGGCAGCTGGGTTCTCGCTTTTGCATGGATCACGAAGCGCTCCGATCGAAGCGGCCACCCGTATCTTCTCTATATTTTTCTCGCCGCCGCGTTCCTGACCGCGCTGAACGCCCATTTCAACGACGTGAGGACGTTGCCCGGCCAGGCGAAAGGCGACGGCCGTCAGCTGGAGATGCCCGAAGCCGTCAAGCTCTGGCGGGAGGCGAACGGCTGTCCAATTTCAGCGGACCCGGAAACGGAAAAGAAAGTCAGAGAGTCCTGTCCGCCGGCTCTGATCATCGCGGCCGAAGGCGGTGCGAGCCGCGCCGCCTATTTCGCCGCCACCGTCGTCGGCGAGATGCTCGACGCCTTCAAACTCCCCTATCTGGCGGACGCGCCAACAGCGCAGGCGAACAATCCGGCCCGGCGGATTTTCGCCATGTCGGGCGTCTCCGGCGGCGCGCTCGGCTTTGCGATCGTCAAGGCCGCCCTTCTCGATTTTGCCGACGCGAAGCCGTGCAACAAAGAGGACGGGAAATGGCGGCCCTGTCTGCAAGACCTCGTCAGCGGCGATTATCTGTCGCCTGTCTTCGTCGGCCTCGGCTTCCGGGATCAGGTCGCGCCGCCGATCTTTCCCTTCAACGACGCAAACAGGTGGGGCGACCGCGCGGCGCTCCTCGAGATCGCCTGGGAGCGCCAATATATGCGCGCAAGCGGAGGTTCGCCTGGGGACTGCCAGGACGCGGGGAACGCGCGCGGCCTTTGCCGGCCATTCGGCTATCCCGATAACGCGAAGCGCTGGACGCCGCTCCTCCTCCTCAACGGCACATCGGCCGAGACCGGCCGGCGCATCATCGCCTCGGAGATTGCATCGACCTGGCCGGACAGCAGCAGGCGCGGGCCGAACGGCGAGGCGCAGAGCGAGCAGCTTTACCACTGGGCCTATGATTTGTTCGAGATGATGGGCGCGCCTTGCCCCGCGCCGGCGGGGCAAAAAGCCGCCTGCGACTCGGTCGACTGGCGGCGCCTGCGCGACGCCGCCCCCGACCTGCGCCTTTCGACGGCGGCCCTGATCAGCGCAAGATTTCCCGTCATCTCGCCGGCTGGCGCCCTTCGCATGAAGGACGGGCGATATGGCGACAGCGTGCTCGACGGCGGCTATTTCGAGAATTCGGGGCTGTCCACCGCGCTCGACGTCGCCACGGCGCTCGAGGCGCTTGGGTTGAAACCGATCATCCTGTCGATCGCCAATGAACCGGCGCCCGAGGCGCTTCCGCCCGGACAGTCGCGCGCCGATCAGGCCATAACGCCCCGGCCCGGCGGCCTGACGATCGGCGCGCCGCTGACGGCGAGCATTTTCGCCCGGATGTTCGGCACGGCCTACGCCCCCGCCGTCACCCTTTACGACACAAGATCCGGCCACGCGGACGAAGCCGGAGGTCTGCTGGCGACGAGACTGCAGCACTGGAACGTGCCGGCCGACTTGCCTGAGAACTCTCCGCAGGCGGACAGATACGCGTCGTTCTTCCCCATCCATGTTTTCCCGGCGGGCCGCGTGACGCCAACGCCGAATGGCTTTCAATGCGCCTCAGGCGCAACAGACTCGCAAACCTCAGATGCAAACTTCGATATGCCGCATCTTTCGATGAGCTGGTGGCTGTCGACGGCGGTGCGCCGCGCCCTTGAGGCGCAGCTTTGCAATACGGACAACAAGGACCAACTGCGCCATCTTCAGGACAGGCTGAACGCCGAGGGGATTCCGCCTAAGCGATAATGCCTGGATCGGCCGCCACGCTGCGGTTTCCGGTCGCGGCGCGTGGAACCTTCCGGCCTCATCGCCTATTTAATATCGGATTATGGCGATGCGTTCCTGGGAGGCGAGAGCTGGGCCGGAGCGGTCGCCCGCGCCGAGCGCGATCCGCATCCCCGCTCTCGCCCGGGGTGAGACGAATGGACCTGCTTCGCACCTTCTTCGCCGGGCTGATCCGAACCGGATCGCTTGAGGTCAGGACAGCCGCGGGGCGCAGCTTCTGCGTCGGCGACGGCTCCGGCGAAAGGCCGGCGATCCAATTCAACGATCGCCGCGCCGAAACCCTGTTCATGATCGATCCGGAACTGCGCTTCGGCGAACTCTTCATGGACGGGCGCATCGACGTCACAGCGGGGTCGCTCTATGACGTCGTCGCCCTCGCCTCGGAAAATCTCGCGGATGCGAGCCCGGGCCTCGGCAGCGGCGGCTCCGGCTGGGTGCGCCTGCTGCAGGAGGGCCGCGCCGCGCTGCGCCGGATCGGGCGCGCCAACGACGCGCTCCGGGCAAGGCGCAACGTCGCGCATCATTACGACATCGACCCGCGCATCTATCAGCTCTTCCTTGATTCCGACCTGCAATATTCCTGCGCCTATTTCGAGCGCGAGGGCGGGGATCTCGACGACGCGCAGCTCGCCAAGAAGCGCCATATTGCGGCGAAGCTCGCGATAAGCCCCGGCCAGAGCGTGCTCGACATCGGCAGCGGCTTCGGCGGCCTCGCCAATTACCTCGCGCGCTATTGCGGGGCGAGCGTCACCGGCCTCACCCTGTCGAAGGAGCAGTTCGACATCAGCCGGCGCCGGGGCGCCGAACTCGGACCGCTCGCCGCCGATTTCCGGATGCTCGACTATCGCGAAATCGAAGGACGCTTCGACCGCGTCGTCTCGGTCGGCATGTTCGAGCATGTCGGGCTCGCCAATTACGCGGCCTATTTCCGCCGCATCGCGCAGCTCCTCGACGAGCATGGCGTCGCGCTGGTGCACACCATCGGCCGCGCGCCGGGCCCGGCCGCGACCAACCCGTGGCTCACAAGATATATTTTCCCCGGCGGATATCTTCCGGCGTTGTCCGAGATGGCGCCCGCGATCGAACAAAGCGGCCTTTTCGTCACCGACCTCGAAGTGCTGCGGCTGCATTACGCGCAAACGCTGAAGGCCTGGCGCGCACGCTTCCTTGCGCATCGGGAAGAGGCGAAAGCGATCTATGACGAGCGCTTCTGCCGCATGTGGGAGCTTTATCTTGCCGGCTGCGAGGCCTCATTCCGCTACGAGGGCCTCGTCGTGTTCCAGATCCAGCTCGCGAGACGACAGGACGCCCTGCCGCTGACGCGCGACTATATCGCCCGCGCCGAGGCGGCGCTGCGCCGCCGCGAGGCCTCCTCCACTTTGTCCGAGGCCGGCGAATAGAGCGAGATGAGAAAAAGTGTAAGCACTTTTTCGCCCGCATCCCGCTCTAAACTATTGGAATCGATCGAGGCGTCAAAAAAGTGCGAAAGTCTTCCGGACCAAAGCAATGTCGGCGTGCTCCGACAGCAGAAGCTGCAAGGCGATGCGAGCCTTGCGCGCATCAAGGCTTTGCGCCGGGATCAACCCGCGGGCAATGAGATCGATTTCGCCGCCGGGATAGCCATAGGACGCGCGGAGCGTTTCACCCGCGCCGGTTCGGCTGGCGAAAACGACGGGGATGCGCGCGGCGAGGCGGCCGAGGTCGGGCGCGGCCTCGGCGCCGACATGGCCGGCGCCCGGCAGGCTGAGGACGAGGCCGTCGATTGCGGCGGCCGCCACAGCGGCGAGGATTTCGCGCTCAAAACCGGGGCCCGCCTCCAGAATGGGAACGATCGGCGCGCCGCCGCCATAGGCCAGGCGCGGAAGCGAGCCGGCGGATTGAAGCGCAAAGCGCACGCGATCCTCGGCGACGTAACCGATCGGGCCGAAGGGAGCCGAGGAGAAGGCGTGGGCGCGGAAGCTGTGGGTCTTGCGGATCAGCGGGGCGGCGTGGATTTCATCGTCCATGACGACGAGAACGCCTTTGCCGCGCGCGGCCTTTGAGGCCGCCACCCGCGCGGCGGCGAGAAGATTGGCGGGGCCATCGGCGCCCGGCTGATCGGCCCGGCGCATCGCCGCCGTCAGCACGATCGGCGTGTCGGTTTGCGCCAGAAGCGCCAGCGCGAAGGCGGTCTCCTCCAGCGTGTCGGTGCCGTGCGTAACGACGACGCCATCGGCCTCGGCTGCGGCGTCAAGCGCACGCGCGGCGATGAGGGCGAGATCTTCGAGCGTCAGGCTGGCGCTGGGCTTGGCGAGAAGATCGCGGGTTTCAATTTCCGCGATTGCGCCAAGCTGCGGCAGCGCGGCGGCGAGCGCCGAAGCGTCAAGGCGAGGCGCCGCCGCGTCGCTCATGGCGATCGTGCCGCCGGCGGCGAGGATGACGAGGCGCGGACGCGAGGGATTCAAATGGAGCGCCTTTGCGTGGCCGACGACTGAGGAGGGCTGCGGCCCGTGCGCAAATTAACGCGCTGCGCGCCAAAGCCACAAGCTCCCTCATCCTGAGGAGCGGGCAAAGCCCGCGTCTCGAAGGACGAGGGCGCGCTGATCGTCGTCTAGACGCAGCGGAAAGATACGCACCCTTTCTCACCCATCCTTCGAGACGCCGCCTTTGGCGGCTCCTCAGGATGAGGGCTTTTGGCGTAGATCAGGCTTCGGCCTCGGCGGGCGCTGCGGCCTTCTCGGCGGCTGCGGCCGCGGCCTTCTCGGCCGCCGCTGTGCGCTCCTGCGCCTTCTTCTTCGGCAGCGCCTTCTTGGGGTTGTTGTGGGCTTCCCGCGCAAGCACGCCGAGGCCGTCGAGGAGGCGCGCAACGCGGTCGGTCGGCTGGGCGCCCTTGGCGATCCAGGCCTTGGCCTTCTCCGCATCGAGCACGACGCGGTCGGCGGAATCCTTCGCCTTCAAGGGATCGAAAATGCCGAGGCGCTCGATGAAGCGGCCGTCGCGCGGCATCCGCGAGTCGGCGACGACGACGCGGTAGAAGGGGCGCTTTTTGGCGCCGCCGCGCGACAGACGAATTTTCAGGGACATATCAGACTTTCTCCAGTTTCAAACATTGCAGGGTTCAATTACGAGGCGCTGAATTCGCAAGCCTCACTTCTTCTTTCCGAACGGGTTGAGCCCGCTCAAAACGCCGCCGCCGAGGCCTCCGCCAAGTCCGCCGCCAGCTCCGCCACCAAGTCCCGGCAGTCTGCCGGGCTGCGGCCCGGAATTGAGACCGCCGAGTCCTGGAAGCTTCGGCGCGAGCCCCGGCGCCGGAGCGGCAGGCGCGGCCGGCTTTGGCGCAGGCCCTCCCGGCATCGGCCCGAACTGTCTTTGCAGGGCGGCGATCTGCTCAGGCGTCGGCTGCGGCATGCCCATGCCCCCGCCCATGCCGCCGCCAGGCAGCCCAAGCGCCTGCCCCATTTTTGCGAGCGCGCCGCCGCGCTTATTGCCGCCCATGGATTTCATCATGTCGGCCATCTGGCGGTGCTGCTTCAGCAGCCTGTTGACGTCCTCGACCTTGACGCCGGAGCCCGCGGCGATGCGCTTCTTGCGCGAGGCTTTGAGGATATCGGGGTTGCGCCGCTCCTGCCCCGTCATCGAGGAGATGATCGCGCGCTGGCGCTTGATGACGCGGTCGTCGAGATGGGCGGCGGCCATCTGGTCCTTGATCTTGGCCATGCCGGGCAGCATGCCCATGATGCCCCCCAAGCCGCCGATCTTCTCGACCTGGGCCAGCTGCTCGGAGAGATCGTCGAGATCGAACTTGCCCTTGCGCATGCGCTCGGCGATGCGCTGGGCCTTCTCCGCGTCGATCGATTGCGCGGCCTTCTCGACAAGCGAGACGATGTCGCCCATGCCGAGAATGCGGTCGGCGATGCGGGCCGGATGAAAATCCTCCAGCGCGTCCATTTTCTCGCCGGCGCCGAGCAGCTTGATCGGCTTGCCGGTGACGGCGCGCATGGAGAGCGCCGCGCCACCGCGCCCGTCGCCGTCGACGCGCGTCAGGACAATGCCGGTGATGCCGACGCGCTCATCGAAGCTCTTGGCGAGATTGACGGCGTCCTGGCCGGTCAGGGCGTCGGCGACGAGCAGGATCTCGTGCGGGCGCGAGGCCGCCTTGATGTCGGCCATCTCCTGCATCAGGGCTTCGTCGATATGGGTGCGCCCCGCGGTGTCGAGCAGGACCACGTCATAGCCTTGAAGGCGCGCGGCCTGTTCGGCCCGGACCGCGATCTGCACGGGGGTCTGCCCGGCGATGACGGGCAGCGTATCGACGCCGATCTGGCGCCCGAGCACGGCGAGCTGCTCCTGCGCCGCCGGACGTTTGACGTCGAGCGAGGCCATCAGCACCTTGCGCTTCATGCGCTCGTTGAGGCGCTTTGCGATCTTGGCGGTGGTGGTGGTTTTTCCCGCGCCTTGCAAGCCGATCATCATGATGGCGACGGGCGGAACGGCGTCGAGATTGATCGGTTCGGCCTCGGCGCCCAGCGTCTCGATCAGCACGTCGTTGACGATCTTGACGACCATCTGGCCTGGCGTCACCGATTTCACGACATCGGCGCCGACGGCACGCGCGCGCACCTTGTCGACGAAGGAGCGCACCACGTCGAGCGCGACATCGGCCTCGAGCAGGGCGCGCCGAACCTCGCGCAGCGCGACGTCGACGTCCGCCTCCGAGAGCGCGCCCCGCCGCGTCAGCGTGTCGAAAATGGAGGAGAGCTTTTGCGAAAGCCCTTCGAACATGCGTCTTTTCCTGTGCCAGGACCTATGCCAAGCCTGCCCAAAACGCCCAACGCCCTTTGCGCCCGGGGGCGCAAAGCGCTGCCGGACGTTCACCGCTCGCCTCGAAGGACGCGACGGCTCGCGCGAAAAGCCTCAATTCGGGAAAGGCTTAAAAAAGGTCAATCGCCCGGCGGGCCGGCAAAGTCAAGGAATTCGCGTGACGCCGCCGCCGGCGCCATTTGCCGGCGCGGCGGAACATGATAGATCGGGGCCCGCGCGGCAGGGCTCCGCCGCGCTCGAAAATGCGCCCGCGTCCCGGTAGCTCAGCAGGATAGAGCAACGGTTTCCTAAACCGTAGGTCAGGGGTTCGAATCCCTTCCGGGACGCCAGTTCGGCTAAAAAGCGCGAGCGCCGAGGTATGATGTATTTACATAGCGTGTAGTTTAAGTAGAATATCGCCGCATTGACCATTGGCGGCGAAGGCTTATACAGACCCCACGGCGCTCCTGTTCTATTCGCTTCCGCTTTAGTTGAAACTATTTGCGCCAGTTGATCGACCGGCGATACAATCTCTTCGCTTGGCCGCCCATCATCCAGAAATTTAGGAGACTATCATGCAACGTCGTGAATTCCTTGCCGCCGTGGGAACCGCCGCCGCGGTCGCCGCCGCTTCAACGCCTCAGGCTTTCGCCGAGATGGGCGCCGAGTCGATGAGCGCCATGCATGCGCCGATGTTCAAATCTCTCGAGGAGGCCGCCGGCCATTGCGTCGGCGCGGGCAACGACTGCCTCAGGCACTGTTTCGGCATGCTGGCGATGAAGGACTACACGATGACCGAATGCATCGACCACGCCTATCAGATGGTCGCCGCCACCCAGGCGCTGCAAGCGCTGGCCGCCGTCAACTCGCCCCACACCGCGAGTTTCGCCAAAGCGGTCGAACTGGTTTGCGCCGACTGCCAGAAAGTGTGCGAAAAATTCCTCGATTATCCGGAGTGCAAGGCCTGCGCCGAATCATGCAAGGCGACGGCGGAAGAGTGCCGCAAGATTTCAGCATAAGGCTTGATTTGCCGGGGCGCCGATTTTTTGGCGAACCGGATGGCGCAGAACGGCGGCGCGTGGGCGTGCGCACGCCGTTTTGCCTTACGTTCGCGGGACCAGCCGCTTCGCAACGGGTCAGAGTCACGCCGTTCGAGGGGGCTCGCGACCAACGATGATCCGCGAAATGTCCGCGCCATAGCAATCCTATCGAAGCCCGCCGCCAGCGCATCGCCGCGCGCAAGGGCTCTGTATTGACCAAGTGGTTAGCGTTTGCTAACTTCGCGTCATGACAATATCCAGCAACGCTCGCTGCTTCATCGACGTCCGGGACGCCCCCGGAAAACAGGCGATTCTCACCGCGGCGTTGGCGCTCTTCGTCCGCAACGGCATTGAGGGCGCAAGCATCCGCGATATCGCAAAGGAGAGCGGCTACACGAATCCGGCCCTGTTCAAACACTTCGAAGGCAAGGATGCGCTCGCCCTCGCGCTGTTCGAACGCGCGTTCGACTGGATCTTCGGAAATCTTCCGGCGCTGAACGACGCCGCCTTCCGCGATCAGATGAAGGCGACGCTGCGCGCCTACCTCGCCCTCCTTGACGAAGACGTCGAAGCCGCGTTGTTCTTTCAGGAGAACCTGCGCCGCTTTTGGCCAAAGCTGTCGCAGGCGCAACGGCGGCGCTCTCTCATCGGCCATATGAAGGCGCTGATCGCAATCGGCCTCCGGCAAGGCGCCATCCCCGCGCGCGAAGCGGAAGGCCTGATCGTCACCGGCATACTCGGCCTGCTCGCGCAGTTCGCGCGCCAATTCTACTTCGGGGACTATGGCGAGAGGGCGACGGACTGGCTCGCCGCCGTCGAGCGACTGGTCCTCGGCATGGCGTTCGCCGAAGCTTGTCTAGCCGCCGATGGGAGGCCCTCATGACCGCCGTGCTGTGGGTATCGGGAATGCTGTGCCTTTCAATCCTGCTCGGCTTTTGGTTGACGCCTTGGGGCATACGCGATCTGAAACGCAGCGCCGGAGGGGCGCCACAGCTCGATCTGCGGCTCAGCTACACGCCCGACGAGGCCGCGCGGCTGCTCGACCTCTACGGCCCCGCCGGCATCGCCCGGTTTCGCGCGATGCTTTGGGCCGACATGATCCTCCCCGCCGCTTACGCCACTTTCTTTGCGGGCATCGGCCTCATGGCGGCGCGCGATTTCGATGGCGCGTGGCGCTGGGCGGCAGCGGCGCTCGTGATCGGCGCGATCGGCGCGGCGCTTTGCGATTACGCCGAGAATTTCGCGCTGCTGGAGGTTCTGGATCGCTGGCCCGAGCGCGCGCCGTCCAAAGTCCGCCGCGCGAGCCGGTTCACGACGGCGAAATTCCTTCTCAGCGTGGGTTCCGTCTTGGCGCTCGCGATCTGCGCCATCGCCTGGCGATTGAAGTAGTTGAGGTCGCCCGATGATGGTTTTGGCTGACTGGATATGAGACGCTGCGGCGTGCGCGTCGAGGGCGTGAACAGAGGACACCGTGCACTCGCGGGAGCAAACATGCCAAGGCGCCGCATGAATGTCTTGTCCGCCATTTCACTGTTCATCTGGATCGGAAGTTCGACGGGCGCCGCGGCGGGGGATCCAGCCGGGTCGAACGAAGCCGATCGCCTGTTTGCGCTTGCCAAGAGCCATTGGGCCGAAAGCACGTCGCCCTATGTCGAGCAGCTGTTGCAGAGGGCGTTGGCGTTACGGGAAGCGCTGCTGCCGGAAGCGGATCCGCGCGTGGCGCAGGCCGAAGACCAGCTGGCGCGCGTCTATTTCAACCGCGGGCTGCTCAACAGGAACCTTGCCGAATTTCAAAGAGCCCAGGCGTTGTTCGCGAAAGCCGCTTCGGGCGTACGACAAAGCCTTGGTCCGGAAAATCTAACATTAGCGGACTATCTTGGCGATCTTGGCGCATCCTTGCGCGAACAGGGACGCTACACGGAGGCGATCCTTAATGTATGCATGTCACTTAGAATTCGACGCTCTCTGCTGCCCGCCGATGCTCCGGTATTGGCGGCGAGTTTGATCAACCTGAGCCGCATTGCATCCGTTCAGGGAAAACGGCCAGAAGCGGTCAAACTGATGGGAGATGCTCAAAAGCTCCAGCAAGGCATGACCGGCAGTGACGATCCCGCGAACGAAGCACTCGATGCATACTGTGCGAATTCGCTGATGAGCTAAACGGGTCGCCCAGAAGGCGAGGACGCCTTGGAAACCAACGGAGCGACGGACAATCGAGGCAAGCGGAGATGACGGAAAGAGAGACCACGGCCCAACCAACAGAGGAGAAAGCGATTATAGTGCATTTGCCGCGCTGGGTGCTCGCCATCGGGTTCGGCGTCCCTCTCGCCCTGATCGTATTGGCGGCTTCGCCGCTCGGGACAGATTTTTTCTACGTCATGATTGGGATACCTACCCTCTTATTAATATGGATGCTAGCTGGCATATGCTCTGCAGTATTCAGCGTGTACGCCGCAAGGAGAAGGGCATGGCGGCAGTGTTCCTTTGCTTTGATGCTGCCGCTCACATTGCTTCTAGTCGCAATCGACCCATTCAGATTTATTAGATGTTGCAACCACATCGGGGACGTTGCGCATTTTATTATATTGAGGCCGTATTACGACAAACAAATAGCGGCGCTCCCGGCGAACCAGCAACCCCGCCTGGTGGTGTTCAATTGGGGCGGCATGATCTGGGCTTCGCGTGGGTTGGTCTATGACGAGACCGATCAAGTCTCTCTGTCGCCAGGCAGCCAATCTGTCGATTGGTTGGCCCAGGCGAGCCACAATGAGCTAAGCTGCGAGGGTTACAACGTTCAGCCGCTTTGGGCGCACTACTATCTCGCAAGTTTTCCTTGCTGAAATCACGTCACGGGCGATCGGCCAAGCCCGATCTAGGATTTCCACTACAGAAGTGCGAACAGATCCGCGCAGCGCGCGCCCTGTTACTCCCGGACCGCTCCCCGCTCAGGCGCGGACGATCGACGCCTTGCGCCGCGCCCTCGAAGCCGCCGGAATTGAATTCACCAATGGCGGCCAGCCAGTAATTAGACTGAGGCCCTTGCAAATCGGCGATCGCGTGAGATTGGCCAAGGGTACATGCAAGTGGGGCGGCGAGCCGGAACTGCGCGATTTGGTTGGCGAAGTGTTCGATCTCGTGGATGACGGCTGTAGCGTGAGACGACCAAGCGTCTGCTACAGCAACGGCCGTGAATTGAAGGGCTGCGACCGCGGCATTTTCCAGCGAGCCTGACGCCGCCGGCGTCGATTTTCATCGCTGAGAAAGACGGCGCGTCGCGGAAGCTGGAGGAGCCGGAGTGAAACCAGCGACGTCTTGCGCGGCCAAAGAGCGCGAGTAAACCCCGGCAGCGCCGCGATAGACACCCGCGCCCTCCCGCACCCTGCGGGCCTCAAGCGCTGCGTACTTGGTGCGCATCGCGATCTTCCGTTCGTCCGTCATGGCCCTGCCAGTCATCGCCTCATACATCGCGATCACGGCATCAGCCGGCGGCGGCGGCATATAGCATTTCGGGAGCGCCTTTGGCGCGGTCGGCGCCGGTTCGTCAATCATCGGCCGCCCCGTCTCAAGTCCAACGACCATAGGAGTCTCCATTGCCGAGAGCGGCGGACAAGCAGCCGAGACGGCGTCAAAAGGCGAGCGGGCGATTGGCACAACCGCTCTCGACAGAAGTAGTGGATTTACAACTCGCGGTAATCTTAAGTTGATAGTTTCGCGTAATAATACATATGTTAGCTAACGAATTAATGTTGCAATAAGAAGGCGGACTGCGCAAGAGGAGAGTGTCGTTTTATATATGTAATGTTTCCCATTATTTGATAGTGCGAAATCATCATCTGCAAAAAATCGAGTCGCCGCGCGGCGCTTCCTCGCATATTGATCCGCTCGACTTATGCCTCTTGCGCCGGGCGGCGGATTGGCGCAGCGGGCGATCGAATTGTGGCCGGGAGAACTCTCAGCGCGGGACGGGAGTTGACCCAGCCGGGTTCAATGGGGCGGAGCCTGCCGGGTTGAAAGGAGTCGATCCTGCCGGGTTCAACGGCGTTTGGCCGGCGGGTCCAAAACGGTTAATGCCCACGCTGCGGCCCCGAAAGCCGTCCTCAAAATCGCTGTCCCGCCAGCCCCATCGGTTGTAATGCCAGCCCGCCAGGGCGGGGCTCCAACAGCCAATCGACGCGCCGACGGTAGCGACGCCCACCAATAGACAGAGTCTTCTCATGGCGTCTCCCTCTACAAACTTCCCCCTTAACACTATTTCAAAACAAATGCCGTAAACCTAAGTGGCGCCGAAACCAGACACGGAGGCTGACGGTGGACATTCTCAAAAACGTCGCGATTTTTGGCCTTCTGGCCCTCGCAATCATCAGCGTAGCCGCCGCCTTTGCCTTGCCTCAACTTTGAGACTTCACGGCGACATGAACTTTTAGGGTTCCAGCATCACGCTTAAGTCGCCGACCTTGCGCGATGAAGCCGGGCTTCTTGATTGGTGCGAAGAATCGACAAAGGGACAGCATCGCGGCCGGCCTGTCGATCGCCGGTTTTTTGCGCCCATGCGCTTGTGCGACCGGTCCGTCATCGCCGAGCACGGCCGAGGGCCGGGCGTGAGAATGAAGAAACACACGATGCTTATCGCTGGCGGGCCACGCCCGACGATGATGAGCACTACGTCTACGCTATAGCGCTATGATCGGCTTCGTCTGATCAACGGCGGGATAGGAAAGCGCATGACGTGGCGCCGTTGACCGGCCTGTCCTACCTTCTGAAAGCCGGCTTCGCTGAAGGTTTCGACAAAGCCCATGAAGCGATAGCTCGGGGAATCCGGATCGACGGGGTAGGCTTCCACTATGGTCGCGCCATTGCGCGCGGCATGATCAACGGCTGCCAGAAGCAACTTTTTCGAGATCCCGTGGCCGCGATACTCTCGCTTAACGAAGAAGCACGCCAACTCCCAGACTCGTTCAGGCGTTTCGGAATCATCAAGGCCCCCGAGATGGCGGTAGGTGTCCCGAGGCGCGATCGAACACCAGGCGATGGGGGCGCCGTCACGATAGCCGAGAATGCCGATCGGCACGCCGGCCTCGACCTTGGATTGCATCGCAGCCCGGCGGCTTGCGCCATCGCGTTGTTTAGCTTCCGTAGCCGTCAATCGCCAGACCATGCACCAGCAGCTCTTTGGTCCGCCTCGGCTTTCGAAGAGGCCGGCGAAATCGGGCCAATTTTCATGGCTTACTTCCCGAAAGACGAATTCGCTCAAGTTTCCAATTCCTCGCCGTCGGTCACGTGCATCTGGTGCAACGCCGGACGGCGTTGGATACCATTTCGCACAATAGCGTAGAATCGGCGGTTTGGCGGAGAGGGAGGGATTCG
>Ga0181521_10002464_pt1 | contig 22408 bp, 21 predicted proteins | sample PEATcosm2014_Bin_32_FD_119764 | JGI IMG/M metagenome (GOLD analysis project Ga0181521, IMG submission 119764) | Peatland microbial communities from MTU Mesocosm Facility, Houghton, MI, USA - PEATcosm2014_Bin02_60_metaG | ecosystem: Environmental > Terrestrial > Soil > Wetlands > Peat | place...
CCCCCTCAGGAGGTCCCCGAACCCGGCATGGCATGCGATCTGCCGTTTCCAGAGGTTATCGACCCAGAGGTGCTGCCATTGCGCACCCAGCGCCACATGCCGAACTCGATCGCTACCTTGCGCATCCGGCTGGCGCGTATCCTGGTGCGCACCCTCCCGCGATGTCCCTGCTGCGGCCAAATCCGTCAGAGGCAAGGCGTCCAAATTGAATGACACAGTAGGATTAGGAGCAAAGCGACGCAGCGATCTCCCGCCGCACGAGCAGCGGTGCCGGCGTAAGCTGGCCGCTTCCGCGAGGCATGGCTGAGGCAAGCCAACGCAAGATGGAAGAAAAGAGGTTGCCGATGGGCGTCCCGTTCGAGCGGTTCATGGGGCGGTTCGCAGCCGAGGAGCGCGCGGAGATCGAGAATCGCGGCCAGATCCTGATCGCGCCGGAAAATTCACTGCGCGATCTTCGTTCGGCAAGCGGACGTTGTGACCGAGGCCAGGACCGTTCCCTGGACACCGCCGATCACCTGGAAACGCCAGAGGACATCGCAGCCTATCTGAAAACCGCGTCCGCGGATGTCGACGCCGAACCGATCAGTCATGCCCTGAATGCCGCAGCGCGTTCCAAGGGTATGACCGGATTTGCCCGCACTACCGGCCCGGGACGGCAGAGCCTTGGTAAGGCCCCGTCGCCGGACGGTCATCCGGAAATCGCGACGGTGCCGAATGTGGTACGAGCGTTGGGCCTGAAACTGACGGTGACCGCGCGGTCTCTGGGTCTCATCCGCGTTCGTTCACCTGGCCGAAATATAGTTTCGCATCCGCCGCGCGCACCCGCACCTCCGGCAACCCCAGTTCGCGCCGCACGATATTCGTCCCCTCCACCATCGAGACGCACTTGTAATACGCGATCCGTCTGCTCAGTCCCTCGCGGCCGAAGCCGCAATCGGTGGTGATCACCAGCCGCTCGGGCGGGATGAACTCCAGCGCGCGGCGGATCAGCCCGGCGACGTAATCCGGCGGTTCCACCACCGTGTTGCAGTGGTTCACCACGCCGATGCCGATCTTCTTGTCGGTCTTGTACTTGCCGAACAGGTGCAGATCACGCCCGTCGCTGCTGGCGCATTCGAAGGTGATCACGTCAGCGTTCAGTTGCAGCAAATGCGGCATCGCGCGTTCGTAGCTCGGCACCTCCCAATAGACGCGCTGCTGGTTCGGATTGCCCCAGCAGGTGTGCACCCAGATTTCCGCGTCCACACCGACAAGCTGCCGATTGAACGCCTCGGTCAGGAATGCCAGGTCCGCCTCGGTGCAGTCGGGCCGCAGCGAGCGGCCGTGATGCGGCGGCTCCTCCACCTGGATCAGCGGGCACCCGGCGGCGGCCAGGTCGCGCAACTCGGCATTCATGATGTCGCACAGGTCGAGGATCATCGCCTTGTCGTCGGCGTAAAACTCGTTCCACAACATGCTGGCCAACGCCGGCGCGCAGATCGCACCGAACTTCACCGGCTTGTCGGTGAGCCGTTGCGCCACCTGCCACAGCGCCGCGTATTCCCATGGCCCGCGCGTCAGCTTCTCGGTGACGATGCTTGGTTGGTATGCCTCCTGCACCTCCCACAGGATTCGTCCCGGCCGCAGGTCATGCCGCCCCATCCAGCCGCGTGAGGTGCTGCGATGGCCGCTGATGCCGCCCAAGCGCTCGATCGGATAGAAGAACCATGACTTTCCGCCGACCGCGAGGTCGAACCGGCTGTCGCCATCGGTGACGATGTCCAGGCCCGCCGCTTCCTGCGCGTTGATGATCGCCGCCACGGCGTCGAGGTATTGCTCGCGGAACAACGATTCGCCCAACGCCGCTTTGAACGAACGCCCGCTCAGGCTGGCATCGAACCATAACGGCCGCGGATACGAGCCGGTGATCGCCGTCGGCAGGATCATGTCGCGCGTGACGGTCAGCATGGTTGGAATCCCCCCGCATCGGAGACTCCCCCTCCCCTTGCGGGAGGGGGTTGGGAGGAGGGGTGCCGTGCGGCACGAACCCCTGCCCCCAACCCCCTCCCGCAAGGGGAGGGGGAGTCTCCATTATTGCCCGTTACTACTCGAACATCAGCACGGTCCGCGCGACCTCGCCGGCCTTCATCGCGCGGAACGCCTCGTTCACGTCGCCCAGGCGGCCGCGCCGGCTGATCATGGAGTCCAGGTCGAGGCGGCCCTGGCGATAGAATTCCAGGTAGTTCGGGATGTCGGTGCGGAACTGGTTCGAGCCCATGCGCGAGGTCTGTACCTTGCACTCCGGCCGGATCGCCATCCACGGGAACGCGATCTCGGCGTCGGGCGGCAGCACGCCGACGATCGTCGCGGTGCCGCGCACGGCCAGGCTTTCGATCGCCTGGCGGCACAGGCTGGCGATGCCGACCGCCTCGAACGCATGATCGACGCCGAGCCCGCGGGTCAACGCACGCACCGCCTTCACGGCGTCGTCCTGCGTGCTGTTCACCGTGTGCGTGGCACCGACCGCCTTGGCCATCTCCAATTTCGAATCGAACTGGTCCACCGCGATGATCTGCCGCGCGCCGCCGATGCGGGCGCCCTGTACGATCGACAGTCCGACACCGCCGCAGCCGAACACCGCGACCGTCTGGCCGGCGTGCAGCCCCGCACTGCGCAGCGCCGCCCCGACGCCGGTCAGCACGCCGCAACCCACCAACGCGGCGCGATCCAGCGGCAGGTCGGCATCGATCCGCACCAGCGAGTTCTCGTGCAGCAGCATCTTCTCGGCGAAGCTGCCGATCGCGGCGAAGCTGCGCAGCGGTTGTCCCCGCTGCGACAGCCGCGGCGTCGCATCCTCGGCGCGCGCCACGATGCCGCCGGTGCAAACATTCGGATGGCCGCTCAGGCATTGCGGACACAGGCCGCAGAAGCCCGACAGGCAGGCGACGACATGATCGCCCGGCCGCAGCGTGGTGACGTCGGCACCGACCGCCTCGACGACGCCGGCGCCCTCGTGGCCCAGCACGAACGGGCGATCGAGCGGGAAGCGGCCGTTGCCGTCCACCACGTGCAGGTCGCTGTGGCAGACGCCGGTGGCGATCGTGCGCACCAGCACCTCGCGGCCCCACGGCTTGTCGATGTCCACCGTTTCGACGGTCAGCGGCTCGTGCACCTTGCGAAACACCGCGGCGTTGATTTGCATGCTGGCTGCCTCCCCCGGCGAAAGTCGCGCACAGCTTACCCTGGCAATGGGAAAGCAGGCAAAGCCGGCGCAAATCTTCGGACCGCTCCGACCGGCATGCCGCGCAGGGTCACGGCCTGGGGATCGGCATGACGATGCGGGCGGCGCCGAATGGCCAATTCCCAGGACGGTTGGTATCGTGCGGGAAGCTCCGGGGCAGGTTGCCCGGGGCTGGGCGGCCATCCCTGTTTTTGCGGGCGATTTGCCGCTACACTTCCGGCAACGTGCAATAAAGGGAGTTGTCCATGACCGCGCAGACCAAGGGCCGGATCCGTCACGTAGCGCTCAGCGTCGAGGATCCGTGGGAAACGGCTGAATTCTATAAGCAGGCCGTGGGCCTGCAGGAAGTCACCGAACTTGATGGCCCACTGGCCGAGGGCGTGTTCCTGACCGACGGGGTGGTCAATCTCGCAATTTTGCACTTCAAGAGCGACGAGGCGGCGCAAGGCACCGGCAAGGATTTCGTCGGCATCCATCATATCGGCTTCTGGGTCGATGACGTGGTGGAGCAAGGCAAGATCGCGCGGAACGCCGGCGCGACCTGGATCATGGGCGATCCGAACAACCCCGATGGCTATGAGGTGAAGCACACCGACCTGTCCGGGATCATCTTCGACATCGCGGCGCATGGCTGGGCGGGCTCGCAGCGCGACCCCGGATCGCCGGAGAACGTGGTGCATCCGAATCCGCGGCGCCGGCTGGCGAAGTTCGACGAGCGGCGGGCCAAGGCGCAGGCGAAGATCGCCGCAATACGCGCGGCGGAGACTGCTGCCGCGGCGGAATGACGGGTTGGGACCAGGCGGCCATAAGGTTGGTTGTCCGGCAGCGCACACCCATGCCGCGCTCCGGTCAGGGCCGGCGAATCACGATTTTTCGTAGTCCCATACAGCGAAGTCGTGAATGGCGGGGGTTCGCCGGTGGTGACGCGAGGGGAGGCCGTGGTACGAGGGGGGCGTGATGCGCGGCGTAGCCGCCGTGACGGGCGGCAAACAGGACGATCGAGCGTCAGTTAAATCGTCCAACCACCTCGAGCACCGACGTGCCGTAACGTTGCAGCTTGGAGGCGCCGACGCCCTTGATCTCCGCCAGCTCGTCCAGGTTCGCTGGCCGCACCGCCGCGACTTCGCGCAGCGTCGTGTCGTGGAAGATCACGTAGGGCGGCACTGACTGCGCCTTGGCCTCCGCGGCACGCCAGGCACGCAGCGCCTCGAACAGGCTCTCCGCCGCCGGCTCGGCAACCGCACCCACCGCAACCCCGGCAACACCGACAGCAGTACCGCGCCGGCGCTCCGGCCGTTCCACGTCGCGGGACCGGCGGGGTGCGTCCTGCCGCAGCATCACGCGAGTCTCGCCGCGCAGCACCGGCCGCGCCTTGTCCTGCACCAGGAACAAGCCGCCATGACCGGCGGTATCCACGTCCAACGCGCCCAACGCGATCAACTGGCGGATCAGCCCGCGCCAGAACGGCGGCTGATGGTCAGCCCCCACCCCGAAGGTGGGCAACTTGTCGTGCCGATGGCGCAACACCGCTTCGGTCGCCTCGCCGCGCAGCACGGCGATGATGTGCAATGCGCCGAAAATCTGGTCGGTGCGATACACCGCCGACAGTACCTTCTGCGCCTCGACCGTGGCATCCAAGGTGATCGGCGGCGCGTCGCAATTGTCGCAATGGCCGCAATCGCCGGCGAACGCTTCGCCGAAGCAGGCGAGCAAGGCGCGCGTGCGACAGGTCACCGCCTCGGTCAACGCGACGATCTCTTCCAACTTGGTGCGCATCACCCGCTTCTGCGCGTCCGGTGCCGCGGACTGCGCCAGCCAGTGCCGCGCCTGCGCCACATCCTGGCCGCCGAACAGCAGCAGCGTTTCCGCCGGATCGCCGTCGCGCCCGGCGCGACCGATCTGCTGGTACCAGGCCTCGGGACTGTCGGGCATGTCGAGATGCACGACGAAACGCACGTCCGGCCGGTCGACGCCCATGCCGAAGGCGATCGTTGCGACGACGATCACCGGCTCACCGGACCGAAAGCGCGCCGCGGCCGCGCGCTTATGCTCCGGTTCCAGCCCGGCGTGGAAGGCGACCGCGGGAAACCCCTTCTCCACCAGCTTCGCGGCGACACGCTCGGTCTTGGCGCGGGAGCCGCAATACACGATGCCGCATTCGTTGGGATGGCGGGCAAGAAATTCCAGCAACTGCGCCGTCTCGCCAACCTTCGCCGCCGCGGCGAGATGCAAATTCGGCCGATGGAAGCTGGACAGGAACACCGCTGCGTCGTCCATGCGCAGCGCGCTCATGATGTCGCGGCGGGTGCGCGGATCGGCCGTCGCGGTCAGTGCGATGCGCGGCACGCCGGGAAACCGGTCCGGCAGACAAGCCAGCTCGCGATATTCCGGACGGAACTCGTGGCCCCATTGCGAGACGCAATGCGCCTCGTCGATGGCAAGCAAGGCGATCTGCAGGCGCGACAGCCGATCGAGCGTCCCGTTCCCCAGCAGCCGTTCCGGCGATACATACAGCAAATCCAATTGCTGCTCGATCAGGTCACGCGTGACACTGCGCGCCTCGGCGGGATCGAGGTCGGAATGCAAGGCACCGGCGGCGATGCCGACCTGGCGCAGCGCCGCGACCTGATCGTCCATCAGCGCGATGAGTGGCGAAACGATCACCGCGGTGCCCGGCCGGCACAATGCGGGCACCTGATAACACAGGCTCTTGCCGCCACCGGTCGGCATCAGCACCAGCGCGTCGCCGCCCGCCAGCACATGCCGGATCACCGCTTCCTGCGCGCCACGAAAACCGGGAAAGCCGAAGACCCGGCGCAGCACTTCCTGCGGATCGGACGCGGTCGGCTGCTCCAGTAACGATTGCAGCACGATCAGCGGCCGCCGAGGCTGATCTCGACTCGGCGACTCTCTTGCGATGACAGCGCGAAATGCACCGCGCCACGGCCACGTCCCAGGATGCGCGCCGGAGGCACGCCATCGGCCTGCAACTGGTCCATCACCACCTGCGCGCGCAGATCGGTCAGCAGCGCATTGGCGTTGCGGCTGCCGGTGGGATCGGCAAAGCCCTCGACATGCACGACGACGAGGGAATGAGCCTTGGCATGGTCCGCGGCCTGGCCGATCACCGCCAGGGCCGCGTCGTCCAGCTTCGCCGACCATTCCTGGAAGAACACAACGAACTTCGGCGCCGGTGGCTCCGCGGCATCGGCGCGCACGATCGCGAAACACAACAGGAACAAAAATACGACGCGGCGCATGGCCGATTCCCTCGCAGGCGGAATTGTCCATCCTCCTGCCCGAGTGGTGAACGCGGCGTCAACAGCGATGCGGCATGCGGTGGAATCTCAACCAACCGCGGCGATCCCGGTGGCGTTGCAGGAGCGCATGACATGCCCGATACGCCTGTTGCGCCGCGTGATGGCGGCCCTTACGATCCCCTCATGGAAGCGCGCGTTTCGCAGCTCGAGGAGGACATGCGCGAGGTGAAGGCCGCGTGGCCGCGCATGGAGGCGGCGATCATTCGGATCGCGACGACATTGGCCGCGACCTTGCCGCATCTCGCGACCAAGGCCGACCTGGCCGACCTGAAGACAGAACTGAAAGCCGACATTGCCAGGCTCGACGGCGACAAGCCGGGCAAGGCCTACATGTGGGGCATCCTCGCGGTGTTGCTGACGGCATACGCCTGCGGACTCGCGGGACTTGCGATCCTGAAATAGCGGCCCGGCTACGCCGCCGCTGCCACCGCCTTCCCTCCCGACAGCCGCCAGATCCGGTCGAGCCGTTCCACCCCGGTCAGGCGGTGGGCGATCAGCAGCAGGGTGCGGCCCTCGGCGACGTCGTTCAACGTGGCCAGGAACGCACGTTCGGTTTCCGCGTCCAGCCCGGCGCACGGCTCGTCCAGCACCAGGATCGGCGCCTCCGACAGCAACGTGCGGGCGAGCGCCAGGCGGCGGCCCTGGCCGCCGGAAAACTGCGTGCCGCCCTCGCCGACCCAGGTGTCCAGGCGGTCCGGCAATGCGCGCACCACGTCGCCGATGCGGGCGGCATCCAGCGCTTGCCACAGCGCCGCCTCGTCCGCCTCGGGACGCGCGAGCAGCAGGTTGGCGCGGATGGTGTCGTCGAACAGGTGGGTGGCCTGGCTGAGCCAGGCGAACCGCGCGTGCACCTCGGCAGCCGACAGCGTGGCGAGGTCGACGCCGCCCAGGCGGATGCAGCCCTGTTGTGGCGCCACCACCTTCAGCGCCATGGCGGCGAGGGTAGATTTACCCGCGCCGGACGGACCGAGCACCGCCACGCGGGTGGCCTCGGGGATTTCCAGCGTCAGGCCGTCGAACACCGGGGCGCGATCAGGTGCCCAGCGGAAGTTTATGCCCTCGAAGCGCAGCGCGAAGCTGCCGGGCAGCGGTGCCGGGGTTGTCGGGTCCGGCACCGCGACGGGCGCCTCTGCCGCTTCCAGCACGCGCCGTGCGGCGGCGGTGGCGTGACCGGCGAGCGCCCCGGCGCGCGGCAGGCCGCCGACCGCCTCGAACGCCGCGGTCACCAGGAAGGCCGCGGCGATTGCGCCGACGGGGTTGGCGCCGGCCGCCAGCAGCACCGCGAAGATCGCCGCCTGGCCGCACAGGAACGCGCCGGCGCCGGCCAGCGCGGTGCGCCGGGCCAGGTCGTGCTGGGCGGAGAGCAGGGCGGCCTCGCGGGCCTGGACGGCGGCGATCATGCGGCCCTCGGCGCCGAACGCGCGCACCTCGCGCAGGCCGGTCAACGCATCGAGCGCGGCGACGCGCAGGGTGCTCGCGGCGGCGGCGAGGCGGCCGCCGGATGCCGCGGCGGCGCGCGCGGCGAGCCAGGGCAGCAGCAGGGCGGCGACGGCGAACAGCACGGCGACCGCCGCCGCGAGCCCGGCCGCGTGCCGGCCGATCACCACCAGCAGCACCGGCAGCAGCAGTATCGCGCCGGCGAGCGGCACCACGATGCGCAGATAGAGACCGTCCAGCGCCTCCACGTCGCCGACCAGGCGCGCCAGCACGTCGCCGGCGTGGCGGAAGCCCAGGCCGCCGGCGGCGGTGCGCGCGAGGTGGCGGAAGAACCAGACGCGGAGGTCGGCCAGGGCGCGGAAGGTGGCGGCGTGGGTCACCAGGCGTTCGAGGTAGCGGAGCACGACGCGCGCGCCGCCGAGGCCGCGCAGGGCGACGGGGGCCACCAGCGCGCCGGCGGCGACCGCGGTGCCGATCATCGCGCCCGATACCGCCATCAGTGCCACGCCGCAGGCGAGCGCGGCCAGGGAGATGACAAGGCCGGCGGCGAGCCAGCCGGCTCGGCCGCGCCACAGGGCGAGGATGCGGAGGAGGTCCATGGGGGGTGTTTTCACCCCTGGTGGGGTGGATGCAAGGGGGTGGGGGGTCGGTGGATTGAAGGTCATCGCCGGACCGGTCCTGACGATTGCTCTTGTGTCCACATTTGTGTATTAACAATGATGCTCGTCGAGTGGGACGAACCAAAAAGAGCCAGCAACCTTGAAGATCACGGCGTGGACTTCAAGGATGCGGCCCTGATCTTTGAAGGCGTCTTTCTCGAAGCCGAAGACAAGCGCAGCGACTACGGTGAGCAACGCTTTCGCGCCTTGGGCCGTGTCGGCGACGATTATTTCATGGTTGCCTTTACCTGGCGCGGTCAGGCCCGCCGGATCATCAGCGCGTGGAGAGTGGACGATGAAGGCAAGCGACGATACGAGGCGATATTCGCTCGAAAGCCTTAAGGCCGAGCGTGCGCGCGGTAAGACCCGCACCCGCGCGGACGCGCCTGCGCATCCCGTGGACGAGGATTTCTGGCGCAATGCCCGGGTGGTGATGCCGCCGCCCGGCAAGGCGTCGGTTCATCTGCGCCTCGATGCCGACGTGCTGGAATGGTTCCGGGGCCAAGGCCGGGGGCACCTGAGTCGGATGAACGCCGTTCTCCGCTCCTTCATGGAAGCGCACAAACGATAGGGGCGTGGCACGAAATGGCCCGCGGAGTTTGAGTGCTATGAAAAAGCAATTGCCGCCGCTGACCAGCGACAAGGAGGCTGAGAAGTTCGTTGCCTGGTCCGACCTGACGGAATACGACCTTTCGGGGACGCGGATGGTGCGCTTCGAATTTCAGCCAAAGAGCGAGCGGGTCAACATGCGCTTGCCGCGTCCGCTGCTGGACGCCGTGAAGGCATCGGCCGCCAAGGCGGGCGTTCCGTATCAGCGCTTCATCCGGCAGGCGCTCGAAACGGCGGTGCAGCCGCGTAAGGTGTCGTGACGGCGCTGGTGGCGTAGGGGAATCACCACGAAGATCACCACGGCGAGCGGTATGGCCGCCTCACCAGAGGTGGCCGGCTTCGTCTGAACAGCGTTTCGGTGCCGATAGATGGCTTCCCGCCCGGTGGTCTCCATCGATTGCAAGCTGATGGCCCTGACCACACTGCCGATGCTGCGACGGTTGCCGTTGCTGCGCCGGCAGCGCGGCGGCCCGGCCGGACACGCGGCGGTTATCGCGTGACGGGGCAATGCCGCGGCGCTATTGTTGCGCTGCCGTATGGGGGGAGCCATGCCAGACATCGTCGTCTCCGTGATCAACGCCAGCACCGTGGTGACCGACGACGAATGCCGGGCGCTGGTCGCCGCGTTGCAGAAGCAGGTGTCGCAGGATTTCGCGCCGGTCTGGGGCATCGACGCGACCCTTATCTTCGTGCCGACCGGCGGCGCGCCCGCCGCCGGTACGTGGTGGCTGAGCATCCTCGACAACACCGATCGCGCCGGCGTGCTGGGCCATCACGACCTGACACCGGACGGATTGCCGGTGGGAAAATCCTTCGCCGGCACCGACAAGCATTACGGCCATTCCTGGACGGTCACCGCCAGCCACGAATTGCTGGAGATGCTGGCCGATCCCGACATCAACCTGTCGGTGTTCGTGCATCCGGAACAAGGTAACGGCAAGCTGTATGCCTATGAGGTGTGCGACGCCTGCCAGGATGATTCGTTCGGCTACGATATCGACGGCGTCACGCTATGCGATTTTGTCTATCCGGCGTATTTCCAGACGTTTCGTCAGCCCGGCAGCACGCGTTTCGACCACCAGGGCAAGCTGCAGAAGCCGGTACCCGAGGTGCTGGACGGCGGCTATATCAGCGCATTCGACGTGAACGGCTCCACCGGCTGGCACCAGGAGACGTCGGCCACGCTGGATCCCGCGACCAGTCGCGCGTTGATCCGCGGCCGCACCTCCAGCCGGCGGGAGCGCCGGCGGCTGCCGCGTTCGAACTGGGTGCGTTCGACGGCCTTCAAATAGCCGCCGGGATGCTGGCCGAGTACTACCGCAAGCGCGCCGCGGAATACGACGCGTTCTATGCCGACCCGGCGCGGCAGGCCGACCTGACGGTGCTGCGCGATTGGCTCGCTACGGCGGCGCGTGGCCGACGCATCCTGGAGGTCGCGGCCGGCACCGGTTACTGGACCGCGGCCGCCGCTCCGCTCGCCACGGCGATCACCGCGACCGACATCAATGCCGAGACGCTGGCGATCGCCAGCAGCAAGCAACTTGGCGAACACGTGACGCTGCTGCAGGCGGACGCCTGGGACCTGCCGCACCTGGCGGACGCGTTCGATCTCGGCATGGCGCATCTCTGGTGGTCGCATCTGCGCAAGCAGCAACGCGCCAGGTTCCTGGAGCGGTTCGCCGCGCACCTGGAACCGGGGGCGACGCTGCTGATGATCGACGAGAACCTGGTGGCGAATGTGGGCGCGCCGATCGTGCGGCGCGATGTGGCCGGAGACACCTGGCAGCGCCGCTGGCTCGCGGGCGGGGAGCGGTTCGAGATCGTCAAGAATTACCCTGATGCCGCAGAGTTGGAACGCAGCGTCGGCACTGTGTGCGAGGACGTTCGTGTTCTGCAACTTCAGTATTTTTGGGCACTGAGTGCGCGCTTGCTTCCCGTCTCCCGCGCAGCGGAAGAGGCCGGGTGAGGGCGCGACGGGACGCACGCATCACCCTCACCCTGCCCTCTCCCGCGTAGCGGGAGAGGGAAACGGGGGACGCTACCGATACGCCGCGACACGACGCCCGCTATTGTCCAACTCGATCCCATGCACGGCCACCTTGATCCGGATGACCGCATTCGGCCGCAGGCCGAGCTTGCCAAGATCGAGATAGAACCCGTGGTTTCCCCCGCCGTACCCCGCATCCAGCAGGTCCTGGCGGAACGCGTCAGCCACGAAGGCCAGAACGGGCTGATCATCGGCGAAGAGATCGAGCGCCACCGGATCGGCCACGCCGGTGAGACGGCACCATCCGTAGAGGCTGCCGCCGGTGACGCCCTCGATCGCACCTTCATAACGACGCCGCGATCCGGCGATATAGGTTGGCCGGTTGGGCTCGACCAGCAGGGTCAGCCGCCCCCGCAGTGCGTCACTCTGCGGCAGGTTGCAGAATCGGGTGATCGCATCGACAAAATCCCCTGGAAAGGCCAGGCACTTCTCATAGCTCAGCAAGAGCTTCGGACAGCGGAGTTGCGCGACGAACGCCACCATCGCCGCCAGGTCGTCCGTCGCATGCCGCAACGCCGGCATCTGCGCTTGATATTCCGACAGCGCGGCACGCACCGCAATCGCCACCGGATCGCGGAAGGCCACGATGACGTGCGGCTCGTTGAACAGCGCCATGTCAGCATGATCGAGCCACTGGCAGAGCATCGGGAGCTTGAAGCCCCACGTGCCATAGGCCGCGTTCCGCTCGCCGATGAGCCGCCTCAGCCCGTCGCGGTCACGCGCTTGGAGGAGCCTCCCGAACGCCTCGTCCTCGTGGACGATGTCGTTGATGTCGGCACCCATGAAGATGCCGACCTGGCGCAGGATGGACGCAATCAGGCTGGTCCCCGACCGATGCGCCCCGGTCACGATGAACGTCCTGCCGCCGCGCCCTGGCCTGGCTGCGCCCGGGCGGTCCACGATGAACCCCTTGTTCACCAACTCGCCGGCCCGACTGTCCGAGGCGCTCATCCGTCAACCCGCATCATCCGACGCGGGATCAGAATAGCGCCGGCACCCCGCCCCTCGCCAGATTCAGCGCCGGCAAGCCGCACAAATCCTGCGTGCGCTGCTGGATCGTCGGTGTGTCGGTGCACGGGCCGGCGACCAGCGTCACCGCCAGCCCCATCTCCCCCAGCACCGACTTCGCGCCCAATGCGGCGAGCGAATCCGACGCGACCAGGATCAGCTTCGCGTCCGGCCGGCGCCGGCGCAGAATGCTCAGGAATGCCGGGACGTTGGCGCCGAGAATATCGCCGCCGCATTCCACCAGGACCGCGTCGGCGACGGCCGACAGGCAGGCATCCAGCGCGGCCTCGAACACGCCGCCAATATCCGGCCGACCCGACGGATAGGTGGTTGGCAATCCGAAATCCACGCAATCGAAGCACGGCGCCGCGCCGAAATCCTCGTAGCTGTGCAATTCGGTGAGCGATGACGTGCCAGTGGCCTTCAGCGCCACCACACGCGGCCGGCCGCTTTTGCGCAACGCCCGCAGGATGTTCACCGCCGCGGTGGTCTTGCCAACCTCCGACGATGTGCCCACCACCAGGAATACCGCAGCGCCCTGGTCCGCCACCCTGGCTGTCGCGCGACCCACCGCGAACTGGCGGATGTTCAGGCTGGCACCATCGGCGTCCTGCGCAATGCCGAGGAACGTGACGCGCCCGAGATGCCCCTTCTCGCGCGGCGAGTCACCGATGAACGCGCCGACCGCACCGCAATCGGCCAGCACCCAGTATTCATTGCCTGGCAGCAGCCCGCCGTCCGGCACGCTGCCCACCACCCAGCGAGTCGATTCACGATGGCCCGGGGTGCCGAGAAACACGTCGCCCGGCGCGATTGTCATCGCGCGTCCGGTCACGGCTTCGGCGCTGAGCGGTGCGGCACCCGACGCCAGCGCAAATGCGCAGACGTCCCCCTCCAACCCGCATTGCTCTACCACCCGGACCGCACGCCCCGCCGGCACACGCCGCAAGGCCGAGGTGCGCTTCGTACTATCGGGCAACACGAGGCGACCAGTCGCCTGGCTCACCGGCCGGTTCGCCCGACCGCGGTTCAGCCGGCGGATTTTCCCTCGTCGTCCAGCACCACCAGGACGGAAGCATTGCTCTTGAGCTTCGCCTGCTGCGTGGGGTCCAGGCCGAGCAGGCTGGCAAGTTGGTCCAGTTTGTCGTCCGGCACGAACTGCACGACGCTGTACGTTCCGGAAACCTTACGAATCATAGCGTTCATGACTTCTCCCTTGGATTGACCGGGCGCCGATATGGCCTCGGAACAATGCAACATAATCCGGTCTCCGCCAACTGCAAACCGGTGCCGTGCCGCTGTCACACTCCGACTTTGGCGGTTGCGTCGCCCGCGCTGACGTGTTTGCTTGCGGCGGCCATGCCGGACTTGCGACGATGGCGGCGGGTCTGGGTAGAGGGAAACACAATGGATTGCCTGCGCTGCGGAGCGACAGCGCCGGAAGGCAAACGGTTCTGCGGGGACTGCGGGGCGCCGCTACCATGGCGCTGCGCGGCCTGCGGCGGCGCCAACCCGATCGGCAGCCGCTTCTGCGGCGATTGCGGCGTCGCGGCGGGGAGCAACAGCACCCCGGCCCCGGTCGAACCGCCGGCGCCGCAGGGGCCGGAACGCCGCCAGCTCACCGTGATGTTCTGCGACCTTGTGGGTTCGACCGCGCTCGGCGCGCGCCTCGATCCCGAGGATCTGCGCGAGGTGATCGCCGCCTACCATCGCTGCGTCACCGCCGAGGTGATCCGTGCCGGCGGCTTCGTTGCCCGCTACATGGGCGATGGGGTGCTGGTCTATTTCGGCTATCCGAAGACGCACGAGACCGATGCGGAACATGCGGTGCGCGCCGGATTGTCGGTGGTCGAGGCGATCACCCGGCTCGCGACCATGGCCGGCCCGCCGGGCACTCTGGCGACCCGCGTCGGCATCGCCACCGGTCTGGTCGTGGTCGGCGACCTGATCGGCGCCGGCGCGTCGCGCGAGGAGGCGGTGGTGGGCGACACCCCCAACCTCGCCAACCGGCTACAGACCTTGGCTGAGCCGAATACCGTGCTGATCGCCGATTCGACGCAGCGGCTCACCGCCGGGCTGTTCGAATACCGCGCCCTGGGCGCGATTTCCGTCCGCGGCTACGACGCCCCGATCCAGGCCTGGCAGGTGTTGCGCGAAGCGGCGATCGACAGCCGGTTCGAGGCGCTGCGCGCCGGCGCACGCGTACCGCTGTTCGGCCGCGACGAAGAGCTTTCGTTGCTGCTGCGGCGCTGGGAACAGGCGCGCACCGGCGAAGGCCGGGTGGTGCTGCTGAGCGGCGAAGCGGGCATCGGCAAGTCGCGCCTGAGCGCGGCGCTGGACGAGCGCTTGCTCGGCCAACCGCATCTGCGGCTGCGCTGGTTCTGCGCGCCGCATTACCAGGACAGCGCGCTGCATCCGGTCATTTCCAACTTCGTGCGGCACGCGGGCTTCGAGCGCGACGACGACGCGGCCACCAAGCTGGCGAAACTCGCGGCGCTGCTGGCGCACACCGCGCCGCCGGCGGAGGATGTCGCGCTGATCGCCGAGCTGCTGTCGTTGCCGGTCAGCCCCGAGGCGCGGCTTGGCGAACTGACGCCGCAGCGGCGCAAGGAACGCAGCTTCGCCGCGATCCTGCGCCAGTACGAGAGCCTTGCCCGCGCCCAACCGCTGGTCGGCGTTTTCGAGGACCTGCACTGGGCCGACCCCACGACGCTGGAATTGCTCGATCAGCTCGTCGCGGCGATCGAGCATTTGCCGATGCTGCTGGTGGCGACCTCACGGCCGGATTTGCAGCCGTCCTGGGCCGGCCAGCCGCACGTGTCGGTGGTGATGTTGAACCGGCTCGGGCGCAACCAGGCGGCATCGCTGGTGGACGGCGTCGCCGCCGGCCGCGTGTTGCCCGACTCGGTTCGCGAGCAAATCATTGCCCATGCCGACGGCGTGCCGCTGTTCGTGGAGGAGCTGACCAAGACGGTGCTGGATAGCGGTCTCATCGCCATGGACCTGCGGGCCTCGGCGGAGCTGCGGCCGCCGGTGGTGGTGCCGAGTTCGCTGCACGCGTCGCTGATGTCGCGCCTCGACCGGTTGGCGAGCGTCAAGGATGTCGCCCAGATGGGCGCGGTGATGGGCCGGGAATTCTCCTTCGAGACATTCCTGGCGGCGTTCCATCTGCCGCGCGAACTCGCCGCCGGAAGCCTGCGCGTGCTGGTCGATGGCGACGTGATGGTGGAGCGCGGTCGGCCGCCCAACGCGGTGTACAGCTTCAAGCACGCGCTGATGCAGGACGCCGCCTATGGCTCGCTGCTGCGCGACCGCCGCCGCGCGCTGCATTTGCAGGTGGCCGAGACGCTGGAACGCGACGCGGCCGGGGCGACGGCGGAACCCGAACTGCTGGCGTATCATTTCGCCGAGGCGGGCGTCGCCGATCGTGCCATCGACTACCACCTGAAGGCCGCTGAACAGGCAATGGCGCGCTGTGCGATCGCCGAGATGGTGAGCCATCTGCGGCGCGGCCTGGGATTGCTCGCGGCGCTGCCCGATGGGCCGGCGACGCGGCGGCGTGAACTCGCGTTGCAGACGGCCCTGGGGCGCGGTCTGATCGACAATGTCGGCTCGGCCAGCGACGAGGGCCACGCGGCCTTCGTGCGCGCGCGCGAGCTGTGCCTGGAGCTGAACGAGACGGACCTGCTGCTGCCGATCCTGTATGGCCTGCAGGTCTATCATTTCACCCACGCCGAGCCGGAGGTGGTGACCCGCTACGCGCGCGAGATCCTCGACCTGGGCGCGCGGACCGGCAACCGCCAGGCAACGATCCTGGGCGAACGGGTCGGCGGCAGCGCCTATCTGCTGCTGGGCCGTTTTGCCGAAGCACGCGGGGCGTATGAAAACCTGCTGCGTCTGTACGACCCCTCCGACGAGCAAGTCGGCCTGGCCGCCGAAACGGCGCGCGACCCGATGGTCGCGGGGTCCGCCTTCCTCGGCATCTGCCTCACCGTCATGGGCTATCCGGAGCAAGGCCGCGCGGTGACGGCGCGCGGGCTGGCACGCGCCGAACAGTTGGAGCATGCGATCAGCGTGGTGTTCAATCTGCGCCGCGGCTGCATCTCGGCCATGCTGCGGCGCGACGTGGCGGCGGTGCGCCGTAAAGCGGCCCGGCTGCTGGAAATATCGCTGGACTACGAAACCTTCCTCGGCAAGCCGGAAGGCCGGTTCTTCGAAAGTTGGGCCTTGCTGCACGAAACCGCGGACGCGGCGCTGGACGCGCAGCTGCACGAATCGCTCAATCAGTTGGACGGCACGAAGAGCTGGGCGCTGCTGTCGTATCTCATGGCATCGGCGGCGGAGCTGAAGGGCGAGCGCGGCGATCGGGACGGTGCTCGCACATTGCTGACCCGCGCCGCGGAATTGGCACGGCTGGCCGGCGAGCGCTGGTGCCTGCCGGAGATCAAGCGCCTGCAAGCGCGGTTCGACGCGGTCGATGCCAACGAAAGCGCCGCCATGCTGCGCGAGGCGCTCGCGGTGGCGCGGGTGCAGGAAGCGAAGCTTTGGGAACTGCGCGCGGCAACGGATCTGGCGCGCCTGCTGGACGCTCGGGGGGAACGTGACGCGGCGCGGGAGCTGCTGGCGCCGGTCTGCGCGTGGTTCACCGAGGGCCTCGACAGTCCGGATCTGGTCGCGGCGCGCGAGGTGCTGGCGCAGTAGCACCATGACGGCGGGGGTGTCGGCGGAGAGTTTTCATAGCAGGTGTTACCAGGCCCCGGCGGGAAACGGCAGCGCCAGCAACCGGGCGAACACGACATAGACCAGCAGCGTCACGCATCCAGGGACGCCAAGCAGGAACAGCGCGCTTCTTTCGCGCAGCAGCCAGAGCTGCGCCGCGACGTACAGGAACGTCGCCAGGAAAAAGCCCAGCCACGGCCACGCCAAGGCGTAGGCAACGCACAGCGCGGCGGACGCCAGCGTCGCGGCGACGCCACCCGGCGCATCTACCGTCACCGCATCCGGATGCGCCGCCCCCAATGCCAGCGCGTCGCGCCGGTCGCGCACCGCGGAGAACACGAACAGCACCGCGATGCCGGCGATCAGTACCTGCGAATAGGCCAGCGGATAATGCAGCGACCCATCCAAGCCGAGCGTGGCCAGCAGCAGGGCGCCGAACGCCACGCCGCATGCCAGGCTGCCCGCCGCGCGCAGCACGCTCAGGACTTCGTCTTCACGTTGATGCCCATCGCGGTAAACAGCTTGCCATAGTCCGCATATTCCGCCATTGCCCGCGCGCGCGCCGCCGCAGGATCGAGATAATCCACGGTAAGCTGCACTTTCGCGAAATCCTCCTGCAATCCCGGCAACTGCAACGCGGCACGCAGCGCGGCAGCGAGCTTGTCCAGCACCGGCTGCGGCGTGTCTTTCGGCGCGGCGATCGTGCGCCACACCCCCATCGTCACGTCATAGCCAAGCTCGCGGAACGTCGGCACGTCGGGGAACAGCGGCGAGCGTTCCGGCGCCACCATTGCCAGGACGCGTATCCGCTTCGCTTCATAGAGCGGCATCACCTCCTGCGTATTGTTGACGGAGAAGTCGAGATGGCCGCCCAGCACGGCAGCGATCTTCTCCGCCCCGCCCTTGAATCCCGGCACCACCTTCGCCTTCACGTCGGCCTTCGCGAGAAACACCGCATCCGCCACGGTGGAGCTGGGCCATCCGGCCTCCATGCCGGTGGACAGCTTGTCCGGCTCGGCGCGCATCGCATCGACCAGGTCCTTCAGCGTCTGGAACTTGCTGTCGGCGGAAACCACCAGCATGTTCGGCACGAAGCTGACCTGGCCGATATAGGCAAAGTCCTCCGGCGTGAACCGCACGTTCGGCACCAGCCAGGGCGACGCACAGATCGCCGGGCTGACCATGGTCAGCGTGTAGCCGTCCGGCTTGGCCAGGGCGCCCGCGGTATGGCCGGTGATGCCGCCGGCGCCCTCGCGGTTCTCCACCAGCACGCGCGTGCCGAGGGTTTTTTCCAGATACGGCGCCAGGGCACGCGCGTTGATCGACACCCCGCCGCCCGCGCCGTACGGCACGATGATGACGACCGGCCGGCTTGGATAGTCGTCGGCCCGCACCGCGCGCCGGGTGGCCAGCCAGGCGGGTGCCGCGAGCAGTAGCCCAGCGGTAACGTGTCGCCGTTGCATTGGATTTCGTTTCCTCAACCAATCGTTCATCGCATCGCGCGCGTTGACTCGCTCGCGTCGCGCTCTACCATAAGCGGGCCGCATGCATGACAACAAGCGGACGACAACGACGGGGGAAACGCGGTCGGCATGGGGCACCTGATCGCACACGGATTCCAGGAAGTCTTCACGCTGGTTAATCTCGCCGCCATGTTCGGCGGCGTGCTGATCGGCATGTGCTTCGGCGCGATCCCCGGCCTGTCCGGCGCCACGGCGATGACCATGCTGCTGCCGCTGACCTTCGTGTTCCGCGCCGATACCGGCGTGCTGTTCCTGATCGCGATCTGGAATGCCGCGGTGTATGCCGGCTCGATCGCCGCGATCTGCATCAACATTCCCGGCAACGCCGCCGCCGCGGCCTGCGCCATCGAGGGCCACGCGATGGCCCGGCGCGGGCTGGCGCGGCGCGCGCTGCGCGCCTCCATCGTCGGCGCCACCATCGGCGGTTTCTGCGCCGCCGCATCGCTGATGCTGCTGTCGCCGCCGCTGGCCGCGATGGCGCTGACCTTCGGCCCGGCCGAGATGTTCGGCCTGGCGTTGTTCGGCATGGCGGCGGTGGTGTCGCTGGCCTCCGGTTCGTTGTTGCGTGGCGCGATCGGCATGCTGCTCGGCCTGCTGATGGCCAGCGTCGGCACCGCGCCGACCGGCGACATCCGCCTGGTGGTCGTGCCTGACATGATCAACGGATTGCCGATCGTGCCGACGCTGGTCGGGCTGTTCACCGTTCCGGTGCTGCTGGAAATGGTGCTGCACCGGCGCACCCGCGTCACCACCGATATCGCCTCGCTGCGTGCGAAGGATTCCTTCCTGCTGCATCTGTCGGACTGGGCCGAGCACTGGTTCACCATCGCCAAGTCGGCGGTGATCGGCGTGTTCCTCGGCGTGGTGCCGGGACACGGGCCGACCATCGCCTCGTTCATTGCGTTCGGCGAGGCGCGCCGCAGCGCGCGCGAACCGCACGAGTTTGGCAACGGCGACGTGCGCGGCGTGCTGGCGCCGGAGACCGCGGCCAACGCGGCGGTGTTTTCGTCCCTGGTGCCGGCGTTGACACTGGGCATTCCCGGCAGCGTCGATGCGGTGATCGTCATGGCGGCGCTGACCATGCACGGCATGATCCCCGGACCGATGCTGCTGCAGCGCAGCGGCGACGTGCTGTACACGATCTTCGCCGGCGCCTTTGTGGCGAACGCGATGATGCTGCTGGTTGCCCTGGTTGGCGCGCGGATTTTCGCCAGCGTGACACGCGCGCCGCTGTCGGTGCTGGCGCCGGTGATCGTGGTGTTCTCGTTGGTCGGCGCCTTCGCGGTGAACGGCGACATGTTCGACGTGTATGTCGCGCTGGGCACCGGATTGTTCGGCTTCGTGCTGCGGCTGTTGCGCGTGCCGCTGCCGCCGTTGTTGCTGGGATTGATCCTGGGCGGGCCAATCGAGACCTACTTCTTGCAGGCAATCGTGCTGTACGACAGCGTCTGGCAGGCGATGACGCGGCCGGTCTGCCTGCTGCTGGTGGTGTTGACCATCGCCACGGTTGGCCTATCGGTGCGCAAGGAATTTTCCGCCCGGAGGAAGCTCGCATGAAACTTTGGTACCAAAGCATGTCACGGCAGACCGAATGGGGCGGTTATCCACGTGTGTTGCGCGAAATCCTCGATCAGGTGCGCGATCCGGACACCGAGATCCACGTTGCCGGCATCACCGAGATCGGCGGCGTCGGCGACCAGTACCGCTACCTGGAATATCTCGAAACGGGCGAGGTGTTGAAGAACGTGCAGCGCGCGGTGCGCGAGGGCTTCGATGCGTTCCTGATCGGCAACATCGCCGATCCCGGGCTGCGCGAGGCGCGGGAGATCGCCGACATCCCGGTGCTGGGGCTGTGCGAATCGGCGATGCACGTGGCCTGCATGATGGGGGCGAATTTTTCCTTCGTCACGATCAACGAGAAGTTCACGCCGCGCATCGTCGAGAACGTCGATCGCTACGGCCTGCGCGCGCGGTTCGCCGGCGCCAACCGGATGGCGATCGAGCGCATCACCGATCTGGGGCCGGGGTTCGACAATCCGGACGCGCAGGCGCGCATCCTGGCGCAGTTCAACGCGGCGGCGCGCAAGAACACCGAAGCCGGGGCCGAGGTGGTGATCGCCGCCGGCGGCGTGGTGATGGCGCTGCTGGCGCATGCCGGGGTGTATGAAACCGAGGACGGCGTGCCGATCCTGAACGGGATTACGAATTTGGTGAAGCTGGGGGAGGCCGCGGTGAAGCTGAACCGCATTATGGGCGGGCGCTTCACGTCCAAGAAGTGCGTTTACGCCGCGCCGCCGCCCGACCAGATCGAGACGTTCCGCAAGCATTACGGCGCGGATATCTATCCGACGGTCAAGGCGATAGAAACCCCTCCCGCTGCGCGGGATTCAGCCGCGCAGCGGATGGACGCGCCGTGACACGGCGGGCGGGGGTGTTGCGGCGGCCCATGGCCAGCCTTCTTGCCAGCGTGGAGCGGTACCGGGGTGAACCGCCGCACCCTCACCCTCGGCGCTCTGCGCCTCGCGTTGATCCGCTTCGCGGCTCAACCCCGCGCAGCGGGAGAGGTTTATGACAGTGATCCTTCGCACCGCCATTGCGTCTTACCCGCACGCCGTCGCGCTGAAGGACGGGCGTGCCACATCGGATCGTGTGCGGCTCGACTTCGCAGAGGTGCAGCCGGTCACCCGCGCGTTCCGCCGCATGGTGCGCACGCTGGACTTCGACCTGTGCGAGATCGCGCTGACCACGCTGGCCCAGGCGCATGCTTATGCCAAGCCGATCGTCGGCCTGCCGGTCGTGCTGATGCGCGGCTTCCACCACGGCGCACTGGTTTGCCGGCGCGACTCGCCGATCAGCGGCCCGCGAGACCTGGTCGGCAAGCGCGTCGGCGTGCGCGCCTTCTCGCAGACCACCGGCGTCTGGGTGCGCGGCATCCTGCAAAGCGACTACGCCGTGCATCCCGGCAGCATCACCTGGGTCACCGCCGAGGATGCGCACGTCCTGGAATACCACGACCCGCCGAACGCCGTGCGCCTCGCGCCGGGTCAGGACCTGGCCGCCATGCTGATGACGGGCGAGATCGATGCGGGTATCGCGCTGACCGGTCTCGACCCGGCGCGGATACGCACGGTCATTCCGGATGCCGACGCGCAGGCCGCCGCGTGGTTCGCGCGCACCGGCGCCTATCCGGTCAACCACGTCCTCTGCGTGCGGCGCGCGTTGCTGGACGAGCATGACTGGCTGGCAGCCGAGCTGATGGGCCTGTTCACCGCGGCGAAGCAGGCCGCGCAAGCACCCAGCGCCGAGGCGCGCTGGCGGAACATCGTCGGCGACGATTTTCTTCCGTATGGTCTCGCCGCCAACCGGCGCGGCATCGAACTCTGCCTGGACTTCGCCGCGCAGCAGGGGTTGATTCCGCGCGCCTACAGCCCCGAAGACCTGTTCGCCGCTGCCCTGACATGAAGGAGTTTTTCCCCCATGGACGTTCCCCGCCTCAATGGCGCGATCAAGGCGCTGGACTCCGGCAAGCCGACCTTCGTCACCTTCGCGCCCGGCGAGATCGCCACCGCGGTGAACCTCAGCACCTCGGCCTATGACGGCGTGGTGTTCGAGATGGAGCACAACCCGTACGACATCAAGGCGCTGCGCGACTGCATGCAGTACATGCTGAACCGGCGGCAGATCGCGACATCGGGCACCATCGCGCCGGCGGTAACGCCGTTCGTGCGCATCCCTCCGAACGGCGGCGAGCAAAGCCAGTGGATTGCCAAGCAGGTGCTGGATATCGGCGTGTACGGCATCGTCTGGCCGCATGTCAGCACGGTTGACGATGCGCGCAATGCTGTCGCTGCCTCGCGTTATCCGCG
>Ga0181521_10002465_pt1 | contig 22405 bp, 16 predicted proteins | sample PEATcosm2014_Bin_32_FD_119764 | JGI IMG/M metagenome (GOLD analysis project Ga0181521, IMG submission 119764) | Peatland microbial communities from MTU Mesocosm Facility, Houghton, MI, USA - PEATcosm2014_Bin02_60_metaG | ecosystem: Environmental > Terrestrial > Soil > Wetlands > Peat | place...
ATTTGGCGGTGGCGGATACGGCGGTGGCGGATACGGCGGTGGCGGATACGGTGGCGGCGGATACGGTGGCGGCGGATACGGTGGTGGTGGATACGGCGGCAACATGGGCGGCGGGATGAACGTCAATCCGTACGGCAGCTACAACCGCTCCGCCGGGTATCAGATGCAGGGGATGTCCCCGAGTGGTACCGCCACTGGCTTGGCGCCGTCCGGAACGGCGGACCGCACCGGCAGCTACCTGGGCCAGGGGACTGCCGCCGCCGGCGAACCGCCCGCGCATATGCCGCACGTCATCCCCAATCCGTTCGATAACACGCTCCTGGTGCAGGGCACGCCGCAGGAATGGGAGGAGATTCAGAATCTTCTGCGGCAGTTGGACGTGCCGCCGCGCCAGGTGCTGATCGACTGCAAAATATACGAAGTGGATCTGACCGGCGCTTTCTCGGCGGGCGTGGAAAGCGCTTTGCAGACGCCGGGAAGCACCAACGCGGCCACGGTCAGCGGCGCCGCGATCACGGCTACACAGGCGCTGACCGCCGTGGCCACCGGTGCGGGCGGCCTGGCGCTGTCGGCCGGCATGGTGGTTGGGAAGAGCAAGCAACTGCTGGGCCTGCTCACCGCGTCGGAGAACAGTACCCGCGCCAAGGTGATCTCTTCGCCGAGTATCATCGCCACCGACAGCGTGCCGGCCACCATGAACGTGGGCAGCCAGGTTCCGGTGGCCACTTCCACCGGTTTGTCGGGACTGACTTCGGGCGGCAGCGCGCAGAGCTATCAGAACATCAGCAACCAGAGCACGGGAACCACGCTGAGCATCATGGCGCACATCAACTCGAGCGGCGTGGTGACCATGATTATCAACCAGCAGGTGAGCGCGCCGCAGGGGTCGAACAGCTTGGGCCAGGAGTTCTCGAACCGCTCCATGAGCACCCAGCTCACGGTGCAGGATGGCGACACGATCGCCATCGGCGGGGCCATCCTGGAACAGAAATCGGAAGGCTGGACCGGCGTCCCGTATCTGAACCGCATCCCGTTTCTGGGCACGCTGTTTGGGAGCAAGACCCTGAACACGTCGCGCACCGAGTTGATCATCTTTTTGACCCCGCGCGTGATTTACGACACCAATCAACTGATCGACGCAACCGACGAGATCAGGAGCAATCTGAAGCGCGTGAGCAAGCTGATGAAAGACGACCACCCATAGCCGCGCCCCGTCGCGCACGCAGTCTTGCGTGCAGGGTCGAGATTCGTCTCGACCTTTCTTTCAGCTCTCGGACCAATGGGCGCCGGCAGGAGTGCCGGCGCTGCACGCAAGAGTGCGTGCGCTACATCTTACTCGTGGCCTTCGAGCAAGCGCCGCAATTCCCCCTCATCCACCACGGCGATTCCCAGCTCGCGCGCCTTGTCGAGCTTCGATCCGGCGTCTTCGCCGGCCACCACAAAGCTGGTCTTCTTGCTCACCGAGCCGGCCACTTTGCCGCCGGCCTGCTCGATCAGCGCCTTGGCCCGATCGCGGCTGAGGGTGGGCAGCGTGCCGGTCAGCACGAAGGTGAGGCCTTGGAGCGGGCCGCCCGCGGGCCGCGTCGAAAGGTAAGTGAAATCGAGATTGGCGGCGCGCAGCCGCTCCACCAGCTCGCGGTTGCGCCGCTCGCGAAAGAACTGCAGGATGCTTTCCGCCACCTTGGGTCCGACCTCTTCCACGCCCTGCAACTCGTCGACACTGGCCGCCGCCACGTTGTCCAGGCTGCCCAACGCCTCGGCCAGCAGCGTCGCCGTGCGCTCGCCGACGAAACGAATTCCCAGCGCGCCGATCACCCGCGGCAGCGGATTCAGCTTGGATCGGGCGATATTGGTGAGCACGTTGGTGGCCGATTTTTCGCCCATCCGCTCCAGCGACAGCAATTGTTCGGCGGTCAATTGGTAGAGATCGGCGACGCTCTTGACCATGCCGCGGTCGACCAACTGATCCACCAGCGCCTCGCCCACGCCATCGATGTTCATCACGCCGCGCGAGGCGAAATGCAGAATCGATTCCTTCAGCCGAGCCGGGCAGTCCACGTTGATGCATCGCCGCGCGGATTCGCCCTCCTCGCGCACCACCCTGCCGCCGCAGACCGGGCAGTTGACGGGCATCGCGAAGGCCGTGCGTCCTTTCCCCTGCGCCCAGACGCGGACCACTTTGGGGATGACGTCGCCGGAGCGCTCGATGATCACCTCGTCGCCGATCTTCAGCCCCAGCCGGGCAATCTCGTCTTCATTGTGCAGCGTGGCGCGGGAAACCGTGACGCCGCCCACCGCCACCGGCTGCAAGTGCGCCACCGGGGTCAGCGCGCCGGTGCGGCCCACCTGCACCTCGATGGCGACCACCGTGGTGCGCTCCTGGCGCGCCGGATATTTGTACGCGATGGCCCAGCGCGGCGCCTTGGCGGTGAAGCCGAGCGCCTGCTGCTGCTCCACCGAATCCACCTTCACCACCACCCCGTCGATTTCGTAGGGCAGCTCCTGGCGGTGGGTTTCCCAGTGGGCGCAGAATTCGAGCACCTCGTCCACGCTCGAGCACAGCTTGCGATGAGGGTTGACCTTGAAGCCCAGACGGACCATCTCATCGAGCGAAGCCCAATGGCTGGCGAGCGCGAAGCGGCCGCCGGTCATCAGGAAGTAGGTGTAGTAGTCCAGGCGGCGCGAGGCCGTGATCCGCGGCTCCAGCACGCGCAGCGAGCCGGCCGCGGCGTTGCGCGGATTAGCGAAACGCGACAGCTCCTGCTGGTCGCGCTCGGCGTTGAGGCGCTCGAAGGCGCGCCGGTTCATGACGGTTTCGCCGCGCACCTCAAAGGCCGGCCACGCCGAATCCACCCGCAGCGGCAGGGAGCGGATGGTGCGCGCGTTCTCGGTGACGTCCTCGCCCACCGTGCCGTCGCCGCGGGTCACCGCCTGGCGGAAGCGGCCCACCTCGTATTGCACGGCCATCGAAAGGCCGTCCAGCTTCAGCTCCGCCACGTACGCGTAGGTGGCGCCTTCCAGCAGTTCGCGCACGCGGCGGTCGAAATCCCGCAACTCGCCTTCGTTCAGCGCGTTATCCAGGCTGAGCATGGGCGCGCTGTGGCGAACCTTGACGAAGCCCTCGCGCGGTTTGCCGCCCACCCGCCCGGTCGGCGAATCCGGAGACTCGAGCTCCGGATGCGCTTCCTCCAGCTCCCGCAGGCGGCGCATCAGGGCGTCGTATTCGGCGTCGCCGATCTCCGGCCGATCCAGTACGTAGTACAAATGTTCGTGGCGCCGCAACTGCGCGCGCAGCGTATCGGCTTCCCGCGCGAAATCTTTCATTGTGCTCTCATTTATAATCTAACCAGGAAACGGGAGTCCACCATTACAAGCTACAGCAAGACCGTCCTCATTTATAACCCATGCGCGGGCAAATTCGGACGGAAGGGAAGCGCGCTGATCGCCAACGCCGCGCGGATCCTGGAAGAAGATGGGCACCGCGTCACGTGCTGCCCCACCACCGGTCCACGCACCGCCGGCGTGCTGGCGCGGGAGCAGATCGAACGCGGCGCGGACCTGATTCTCGCCGCCGGCGGCGATGGCACGCTCAACGAAGTGGCTGAAGGCATGGTGCATTCCCAGGTGCCGTTGGGAGTGCTGCCGGCGGGCACCGCCAACGTTCTGGCCATGGAGATGAAACTGGGCGGCAATTTTCTGGGCGCCGCGCGCCGCCTGGGCGAGTGCCGCCCGCACCGCATTTCGATCGGGCAAGTAAGTTCGGACGCAGGCGCGGTCAACCGGCATTTTTTGCTGATGGCGGGCATCGGCCTGGATGCCCAGATCGTCTACCAGGTCAGCGCGCCGCTGAAGGCGCGCATCGGCAAGCTGGCGTATTGGCTGGCCGGCTGGAGCCTGCTGGGACGCCGCCTGCCGGAATTCTCGGTCGAGGCCGATGGCGTGACGCACTGCTGCTCATTTGCCTTGGTCAGCAAGGTCCGCAACTACGGCGGCGATTTCGAGATCGCCCGCGATGTCAGCCTGTTCGACGACCATTTCGAGCTGGTCCTGTTCCAGGGCCGTTCCACCCTGCGTTATGTCCGGTATTTCGCCGGCCTGGTGGCCAACCGGATGGACGGCGTGCGGGGCATCATCGTGCTGCGCGCCCGGCGCGTGACGGCGCCGAAACCGCTGGATGAGTGCGTGTTCCTGCAGATCGATGGCGAATTCGCCGGCCACCTGCCGGCCGAGATCCGCATCGTCCCCGACGCCTTAACCCTGCTGGTGCCGCCCGAGTACCGTCCCGAGCTGCAGCAGCAACGCGCCGCGATGTGCCGGGGGTGAGGGCTTTGTGGGGCGGGTTGGTAACCCGCCAATCGGTGCAGCCGGGCGCGAGCCCGGCCCGTGCCGTATCCGGCTCGCATAGCGCTGCGCGATAGAATGGGAACGTGCTGCACCGGTATATTCTTCACAACGATCGCATTCAGGAAGCCTCGGCGCAAACACTGGCGGCGGGGCAAGTCGGGCTGCTGGCGGGCTGGGGCGTTTTCAGTACGCTGCGCGTGGCCGAAGGCGTGCTTTTCGCTTTCGAGCGCCACTGGGCCCGCATCCAGCGCGACGCCGCGCTGTTTCACGTGCCGCTGATCGAAGGTCCCGAGGTGCTGCGCGGCAGGCTGCTGGAACTGGTGGAAGCCAATCACGCCTATGATTCCACCCTCCGCGTGGCGATCGTGCGCAACGGCGGCGGCATGTGGGCCGGCCCCTCGACCGGCCGATCGAGCGACCTGATCGCGCTCACGGCCGATACCAAGGATTGGGGCCGTGGCGTCAAGCTGGCCGTTCAGCCGGAGGCGCGCCACGCCGCCTGCGAGTTCGCCGGCGCCAAGATCCTCTCCTGGGCCATGAATCTCACGTGGCTCGAAAACGCGCAGCAACGCGGCTTCGACGAAGTGATCCTGCTCAACGAGCGCAGCGAGGTCGCCGAATGCACCTCGGCCAACATCTTCATCGCCAAAGGAGACCAGGTCTGGACGCCGCCGCTCAACTCCGGCTGCCTGCCCGGCGTCACGCGCGAAGTGCTGCTCGACAAGATCAGCGTGCCGGGCATCCAGGTGGGGGAGAAGCCGCTGCTGCCGGCCGATCTCGAAACCGCCGACGAAGTGTTCATCACCTCCACCACGCGCGACCTGCTGCCGGTGCTGGAAATCGAAGGCGCCAAAGTGAGCCGCACGCTCACCGCGCAGACCGCCCTGGCTGCGGCGTTCCACGCCCGCCTCCGCCAATACGTGGCCGAGCACAAGCCCGCGCAAGCCGCAAAAGTGTAAGCCGGGAGATGTGACGCACGCACTCTGCCGCGTCGGCATTCATGGCGGCGTTTCTTGCAGTCCCCGGAGCCCAGAGGACGCAAAGAAATGTCGAGAAGAATCTCTCGACACGGCACGCAGGACTGCGTGCGCCACGGCAGTTACAGCAGCCACACCAAATGCGAGGCGCCAATTGCCAATAGCGCGCCGATGGCGGCGCCGGCCAGCACGTCGCTCAAAAAGTGCATGCCCAGCAGGATGCGCGAAGCCGCCACGCTGACGGCGCAGAACAGCAGCCCGATCGCCAGCTCGGGGTAGAACGCGGCTAGCGAAAGCGACACCGCAAACGCCGTGATGGTGTGGCCGGAGGGAAACGAGAACTGGTCGGGCGGCAGCAGATCGGCCCAACAATGGGGCTCGCTGGGGCGCTTGCGATGGGCGGTCTTTTTGAGTTTGAGAAAGAGCGCGATCCCGATGCCGGCCGCCAGCGCGGCCGCGCCCACGGCCGCGAACCGCTGCTCGCCGCCGAACAGCAGCAGCACCAGGCCCAGCGCGTACCACAGCCAGCCATCGCCGCCGCGGGTGGCGCAGATCATCCACACGCGGATCCAGCGCGGCGCAGGCCAGCGGTTTACCCGCAGCATCAGCCTGTGGTCGCGAAGGGAAATGAACGTCCGCATCGCCTCTCCGGAGAGCGTCATGCGGCCACCTCCGCGATGGGTGTGGCCCCGCATCCGGCTTCTCCGACCGCCCGCAGCCGGAGGTAGCGCGCCATCCACCAGCGCGCAAACACGCTCTCTATACAGTAGTTTCCGAGTATTACCACCGGCACCGCAACCCCCAGCATCGCCACCGGAGCCGTCCATGGGTTTTCCAGTACCATCGAGCGGCCGATCGAGAGCACGTCGCGCATCAATTTCCAAAGGCCGCCGGTCTCGCCGCGCACCCTGCCCTGGCCCATCCGCAGCGCATAGAGGAACTCCTCCTTGGAGCGCGCCCGCGGCGCCACCGTGTAAGTACAGCCCACCGAGCCCATGGCGTGTGCGTCGCTGCCGGCCACTTCCGCCAACGCCGCCCGGTCCGCCAGCGCAGCCGCGTTGCCGTTGGCGCGTTCGAGCATGTGGCCGTTGCGGGTTTCAAGCGCGGGGAAGGCCGTTTCAAACAGCAGAAAATCTTCCGGCGCGCGCCGCCCCGTCAGGCTGGAAAAGACATGATTGGCGCTGAAGAACAGGTTGCGGCCGTCCAGCCACCGGGCCAGCGATTCGAAATCGTGGCGGCGGCGCTGCAACTCCACGTGGTCGCGCTCCGTGATGTCGTACACGCCGATGTGCAACTCGGTGCCGCTCGGCAGCCGGCAGGTCACTTCTTCGCTCAAAAAGAAATCGGGCTTCGAGCGAAGCGTCTCCGCGGCATCGATGGAATCGTGATCGGTCACCGTCACCAGGTCCATGCCGAGCCGTTTCAGCTTCTCGTACACGGCCAGCGGATCGTTGTAGCTTTCCCGGCAGACCCTGCGCAAAACCGGGATGGTGCACATGCCGGAGTGTCGTGTATGGACGTGCAGGTCGCACCGCATACTTCTTTTGTAGAATTGCAACGGCTACAACTCGGTGACGCCAGCAAAAAACATTGGTTAATCGTCCTGTTTTCTGTCACCGCAGTTGCGCAGCGTGACACAATCAGAATGGTGAGACGGCTGGAACTGGTGTATTTCGACGCCGGCGGTGGTCACCGCGCGGCGGCCGGCGCCCTGCGCGAGGTGATGGAGCGGGAGCGCCGCCCGGTCGAGATCCTGCCGATGAATCTGCAGGAAATGCTGGATTCGATGGACGTGTTTCGACAACTCACCGGCCTGCGCCTGCAGGATGTCTACAACCTGATGCTCAAGAAAGGTTGGACGCTCGGTTCGCCGCAGCTCATGATGGGCATGCACCTGGTGATCCGCCTGTTCCATCGCAAACAGGTGAGGGTGCTCGAAACGCATTGGCGCGAAAGCCGTCCGGACCTGGTGGTTTCGCTGGTACCCAACTTCAATCGCGCCATCGGCGAAAGCCTGCGCCGCGCCGCGCCCGCCACGCCGCTGGTCACCATCCTCACCGATCTCGCCGACTACCCGCCGCATTTCTGGATCGAGCGGCAGCCGCAGTACTTCATCTGCGGATCGGACCGCGCCGTGGAGCAGGCGCGCTCGATGGGCCACGCGGCGGACCGCGTATTACGGGCCTCGGGTATGATCCTCAGCCCGCGCTTCTATGAAATGGCGCCGCTAAGCGTGGAAGAACGCGCCGCCGCGCGCCGGGCGCTGGGCCTCGACCCCAGTACGCCCGTCGGCCTGGTGCTGTTCGGCGCCCAGGGCGCGGCGGTGATGCTCGATATCGCGCGCCGTTTGCCCGACCGGCAGCTCATCCTCATCTGCGGCCACAACCAGAAGCTGCGCTCGCGGCTGGAGGGGTTGCCGCGGCGCGCCCCTGTCTTCATCGAAGGCTTCACCAAGGAGATTCCGCGCTACATGCAGCTTGCCGATTACTTCATCGGCAAACCCGGCCCCGGGAGCATATCGGAGGCCGTCTTCATGCGCTTGCCGGTGATCGTCAACTGCAACGCCTGGACGCTCCCGCAAGAGCGATACAACGCCGTTTGGGTCCGCGAGCAGGGCGTCGGCATCGTGTTAGACAATTTCCGCCGCGTGCAATCCGCCGTCGATCACTTGCTGGAACCCGCCGCCTACGCCACCTTCCGCGCCGCCACCGAGCGCCAACAAAACCGCGCCGTGTTCGAAATCCCGGGGATGCTGGAGCGAGTGATGGGGCCAAGCTCCGGCGTGCTGGGTCTAAGCCCCGGAGGGGCGTAAGAAGATAGCCCACGGCGCAAGCCGTCGGGAAAACAGTCAAGTGGGGCAGCCCCGGAACGGGGCGTAAGAAAGTAAGTGCCGGCGCTGTGGATGAGCCTCCAGCCGGGGCGGGCGGGGCGGCGTAAACTGACTAGGAGAGACAAATCCAAGATGCGCATTCCCCTCATCCTCGCCTTGATCGGCTCCGGTCTGATTGCCGCGCAACACCCCACCGATATTCGCGCCGTCGACTTCAGCAACTTCGTGTACCCATGGCAAGAGGCCGAACTCGTCGAAGACCTTCGGTGGTTGAACTCATTCAAGGCGAGCATTCTGCTGCGCGATGGCGAGCATATCTTCTCGGAGGGTGATCAATGTGAGCGCATGTGCCCCTTGTTAACAGTGCAACAAATCACGTACGAGGACGTGAACAAGGATGGACGCCAGGACGCGATCGTGACTCTTAGCTACCACTCAGGTGGCACAGCGCACTGGAATTACGTGTACATTTACACCTTAGACGACGGCACGCCAAAACTGCTTGCTGTTCACGCGCAGACCACGGGCTCCATCGTGTTTACGTCGGCAATGGATACCTGACCATCGAATTGAATGAACCGATTGAAAACGAGGGCGACTGCTGTGCTACATGGCGAAACCGAACTCAGTATGAATGGAGGGGCAATCATTTCCAGAGGGTCTCCAAACCCGTAGTGGAGCGGATTCCGGTTTACGAGCGCACATGGTACACCGCGCGTTGAGTGAGTAAGTTGCACCTGGCTCGCTGCCCTACTAATAGGCCGGGGGTTGCCCCCCTCACCACACCCCCAGCGCCTTCCACCACCAGAAGCCTACTCCTAGCCAGATCACCAGGTTGACTAAGGAAATGGTGAATCCTAAGCGCCACCAATCCGTCTGACTTACATAGCCGGAGCTGAAGTAGATGGGCGCCGAACCGGTGCCGTAGTGAGTTATGCCGGCGTTGAGATTCGAGTAATACGCCAGCACCAGCGCGGCTAACATGGGCGGCACGCCACCGGCCAGCATCGCCACCAGGAAACCGGGATAAAGCGCCATGATGTGCCCCGTCATACTGGCGAAACCGTAGTGTATGTAGAGGTAAGTCACCGCTAGCGCCAGTGCCACTAACATCCAGGGCAAGCCGGCATAGGCGCGGAACAGCGAATGCGAGAGCACGCCGATGGCGCCGCCGCGCGAAAGCTCGTCCGACATCATGATTAGCGGGGCGAACCAGATGAGTGCGTCCCAGGCTTTCTTCTCGTCGAGCAGATCGTCCCAGGCGAGCACTCGCGCCAGCAGAATCGCGGAAAGGCCGGCCAGCGCGACGAACGTGTTCGGGATGCCGTGCCAGGGCGAGGTAACCCATCCGGCCATCACCGCCAGCATGATCGCCACCAGCCATTTTTCGCGGCGGGAGAGCGGGCCCATGCGCGTCAGCTCCGCGGCGGCGAACGCGCGCGCCGGAGCGGTATCGCGGATGGCCGGCCGGCACCATCGCTTCAGCAGCCACGGGACAATCGTCAGGGTCAACAGGCCGGGCACGATGGCGCCCGTGGCCCAGCGGGTCCAGGTCAACTCAACGTGGGCATACTGGCGGGCGAAATCGGCGATCAGAGGATTGGCGGCCATGCCGGTGAGGAACATGGCCGAGGCCACGTAGGTGGTGTGAAAGCAAACCAGGATCAAAAACGCGCCCGTCGAGCGCGTGGGGCCGCCCGGTTCCGAGCCGAAATTGAGAGCCACGCTGCGCGCGATGGGGAAAATCACGCCGCCGCCACGCGCGGTATCGGAAGGGATGAAGGGCGCCAGCACCAGGTCCGCGGCGGCGAATGAGTAACCCAGGCTGAGCGGCGTACGCGCGAACCGGCGGATGAATAAGTACCCGATGCGCTTGCCGAGGCCGGTCTGGGTGAAAGAGCGGGAAAACAGGAAAGCGGTGAAGATCAGCCACACGGTCAAGTTGGCGAAGCCGGAGAGCACTTGCGCCGGCGGTACCGTGCGAGTCAATGCCAGCACGGTCATGGCCACCACGCAACTGACGCCCATGGGCACAGGCTGCGCCACCAGGGCGACGATGGTGGCCACGAACACCGCCAGCAGATGATCCTGCCGCGCGTTCAGCCCGGCTGGTGGGAAGGCCAGCAGCAGCGCCGCCGGAATCAGCACCGCCGCCCAGCGCAGCCAGATCGCGCGCGGTTTCGAAAGGTTAGGGGCTGTCATGAGATAGCCAGTTCAATCGCCGGCGACGTGGCGCACGCACTCGTGTGTGCCGCGTTGGCACTCGTGCCGACGCCCGGTATCCCGGGCGCGAGCAGGTGTCGAGAAGAGTCTCGACACGGCACGCACGAGTGCGTGCGCCACGTCGGCCGCCAGGACCTATCTGCCATCTCAGAACCGTTTCTTGAAAAGAATGTCCATGCCGACCAGGCCGTTTTCGTCGCGCTGCGCCACCACCGACCACTGCTTGGCGAAGGCCCATTCTACGCTCACCACCTGCGGGTTGCTGGTGGTGACGTCGGTGATGTAAGTGAACGTAATGTCGGGCGTCACCTGCTGCTCCAGGGTGACGCGCGCCGTCCCGTTGAATTCGGTGCCGGGCAGAGTGGGATCGATGCGCAGACGGCTGACGCCGAAGAAGCGCTGCAAGCGGCCGGTGACGGGGCTCGAAATGGCCTCGCCCAACAGCACCGAACCGGCGGATTGCTGCCAGGCGGGCGCGGCGGTGTTCTCGCCGGAGAAAAGCGACGCTTCGTCGGTTGGCGTGCGGCCGGTGGCGAGCAGCGCCACGATTTCGCTGAACTGCAGCGGCGGGTCCGACCGCGGCGTCAGGTTCAGTTTGCTGAGCGGGCCGGAAACGTTGAGGGTGACCTGGATGCCGCGGGCCTTGGTCTCCAGATCGATATCCAGGACCGGGTCCACGTTGACCGGGTTAAAGAACGAGACCGACCCCTGCGAAATGCTGTACCGCGTTCCGAAGAAGACCACCCGGCCATGCGTAATGTTGACGCGGCCCAGCACGGCGGGACTGGTGTAGGTGCCACGCACGCGGAGGTTGGCTTCCACCTGGACGTCCTGGGCGAGGGCACTCTGCACCTGGACATCCGGAGCGGTCGAGACCTGGATATCGTAAGTGAGGCCGCCGAGCAGGCCGGGACGGGCCGCGGGCGTGCGCACGGGCTCGGAGGATTGCGCCAGCAGCGAGCTGAAATCCGACTGCGGATTGAAACCGGTGCGCAGCACGGTGATGGTGCCGGAGAGAATGCTGCTGGCGGTGGTCCCGGTGAAACGCAGGTCCGCGTTGGCCACCGTGCTGACGCCTTCCGGATAGCGCACCCGCACTTGGAGCGCGGTGGCGTGCAAGCGAAACACGGTCGGCCCGTCGCCGCCGTACGCGGCGAAACCGCTGAGTTCGATTTTGCCGCCGCCGGTTTCGCCGGTGAAGCTTTGGATGGAGACGCGGTCGCCGCTGAAGAGCAGGACGCCGTTGGCGTTCGAGATGCCGTTCGAGACGTCGCTGATGTTGAACCCCGCGCCGGCGAATTCCAGGCGGCCGGCGATTTGCGGCGCGGCCAGGGTTCCGCGCACGCTGGCGTCCGCCTTCAGCACGCCGGAGGCGGTCAGACCGCGGTCCAGATCGTGCACCAAACCGAGGTCGGCGCGGCCGGCCACGCGCACATCGAGCGGGTTCTTCTGGCCCAGCGACACTCGGCCGGTAACGCTGAAATCCGTGTTGGGCCCGGTCAACCGCGCCGACGCCACGGTGACGGTCGAGCCGGCCATGCTGACGACGATGTCTCCGGAGTTGCGCAGCGTGAAAGTGGCGGGCGCGAGACCGGTGGAGGCGGCAGGAGCGATTTCCAGGCGGGAGATACGCAACTCCGCCGTCATCGCCCTCGGGTTGAGGGCGGGACCGTCCAGGCGCAGCGAGGCCTCCGCCGCGCCGGCCAGACCGGCCAGCGACCCGGCGGGCGCCAGCCACGCGCGCAATTGGGCCAGATCCACCTTGGTGAAGCGGATGGTGGCACTGCCGGGGTAATCTCCCGCCAGGCGCCATTGGCCGTCGCCGACGATCGAAGAATCGGCGAAGTCCGATTCCAGGCGCGCCCGCAACGCGCCGCCTTCGGTCTCCGCGGTGAGACGCACGTTGCCCAAGTCGCCACCGGCCAACTGTAGCTTCTGGCCGATGACTTCGGCGTGCAAATCCCGAATGCGGAATCCGGGCTGCCCTTTTTCCGGAGGGACGATATCGACGGTGCCGCGTGCCTGCACCTGGACGGCGCCCCTGGCGCCGGGCCGCGCCGCTTCTAGGAGGTGAACCTGCTCGAGCGGCATGGCGTTGGTCGAGATCTGGAACCGTAGCGCGCCGGTATCGAAACGGCCGGCGGAATGGGCGAAGCTCGCATCCACGCGGATCTGTTTGGCGCCCGCGTGAATCTCGCCCGCGGAGAGTTCGAGCGTACCGGCGCGGAAGCGGGCGTGGCCGGTGATGCGGTCGAAGGGCTCTCCTTCTATGTCGCCGCGGGCGGCATCGAGATCGGCCTGCACAATCGGATCGCCGATGACGCCGGTGATCGCAACGGCGGCGTTGAGCGTGCCGGTGGCCGCCGCCGGAGCGCCGGCCATCGCGACCAGTTCGGCGAGCGGCGCGTCATGGACAGTGGCGCTGCCGAAAACATCGCTGCGGTCCCCCGTTTCCCAATCGCGCATCGCCACCGCGATCGAGAACTGCGCGCGCAGTCCCCCGCGGGCGAGCGTCGCATGATCGAGCCGAACGTTGTCCGGCGAAGCGGCGACTGTAGTGTCGAACGAGTCGAACGTGCGGTCCCCATATGTGAACGCGCCCGCTTGCAAGCGGCCTAGGATCTGCGGATGGTCCAGGCTGCCGATCACTTTTCCATCGAACACCGCCGCGCTGCCGGCGAGCTTCACCGGCAACGCCGCGGCGCGCTCGCCCAAAGCGGGCAGCAACTCGGCGAGGTCGCGCGTCTCCAGGCGGACGCTCAGCTCGCGGCCGGCGGCGCCGGAGAACGCCACGCGCGAGTGCGGCAGGCTGAGCCGCGAATGCCCGAGATCGAGGATGCCGCTTGGCGAATCCCAATCCGCGGCGACCTCGCCTTCGACTGGCGCGCTGCCCGGAGCCGGCCCGATTTGGAGCGCAGTGATCAAGTGCAATCCCCGCGGGTTGTTGAACGAGCCTTCCATTTGCAGGGAGCCGGCGGCGGTGCCGTCCCACGGCAGCGGCGCGGCGACAGCGAGGCCCGCCACGCGGCGCACATCGAGACCGGCCACGGCGCCGTCCACCGTGTAGCGATTGAACGCGCGCAGGCCGATGGCGCCGGTGTAACTGCCGCCCAACGTGTCGATCACGACCTGGCGCAGCTCCAGATCGACGCCGCGGAGCACGGCTGCGGCGATGTGCACCTCGGCGGGAAACGACTGGCCGCTCAGCACGGTCTCGCCGGAAAGCCGCATCGGGCGCACGATGACGCTGCGCAGATCGGAAGTGAGAGGGCCGGAAGCCGTGAAATCGTGCAGCCGAATGCTGGAATCGCGATATTCCAAACCGGTGCCGAGCAGATGGCCGGCGATTGAGACATCGCCGCCACCGCGCCAAACGGCGCTGCCCTTTACCTCCGCCGTGCCGCGAGCGAGCAGTTCGGTTGAAAAAATGCGTTCGGCATCGCCGTTATCGATGCGCGCTTGAAACTCGAACCGGCCGTGCGGGGCGGCCAGGTTCTCGATTTGCCCGGCCAGGCTCACCCGCGATTTGCCGGTAGCGAGGCTGGAGGCGAAGACCTCGATCCGATTGGGTTCGAGGGCGAACGACGCGGTGATGGCGAAGGCCGTCTGGGCGATGCCGGGAGCCGCGAACTCCAGCGGCTCGATGGCGATATTGCCGCGGTAGCGCCGACCGGCAGGGTCAAAGGCAAGCGCCGCCTGAAGGTTGCGGCCCTGCGCCGAGAATGGCACACTCGAGTGCGATTCCACCTGAAATTCGCCATGCTGCACGCGGAAACGGCCGATGGCGAGCTTCAGAATTGCCGCCATGGCGTCGCCGTGCCGGCTTCGGATTTTCGGCTGCGGCAGGTTGCTGCGGCCGCTCGAATCTATGATGAGGGCGATCCGCGGCGCTTCCACGTCAAGCGAGCGTATGTCGATATCGCGCTTCACCAGCGAGACGATTTTCAGCCCCACGGCGATGGAGGCGGCGCGAAACAGCGGCGGCTTGCCGGCGGGCTCGGTGCCGTGCAGAACAAAAGAATCGGCCTCGACCCGCATGGCCGTCCAGTCGAATCGAAACGCGCCTATCTCGGCGCGTCCGCCGGTGGCAGTTTCAATCGAGCTCACCAGCCAGGCGCGCGCCTTGCCGCGAAACCACTCGCTGCGCAGCACCAACACGCCGGTCACCGCTGCCAGCAGCGCCGCCGCGGCCACCGAAGCGGCAATCCGCAGGAGGCGGCGTTTCATTGGAGCGCCTCGTCGTGATAGACGATCGGTGTCTGCCGACGCGCCTCGCGCAGCCAAGTGTCCATTTCGCGGTCTTCGCGCTGGCCCGCTAGAATGTCTTCGATCTGGTCGCGATAATCGTCGAGTGAAACGGTTTTCCCAGGCTCGGCCGCGTGCAGGTGTGGGGCCAGCACGGTGTCGAAATACTTCTGGATTTCTTCGCCGGTGATTTGCACCGCCGGGCGAAAACGCACATCGACGAACTGCAACAGCGTACGCTGCCACAGCAGGGTGTCTCTCACGTCCTGGTCGCTAATGCGGTACTGAGCCAGCGCGCGCCGGTAATCGGCTTCGGCCGGGTAGTAGCGGTGCCGGAAAGCGGCCAGCGCCGGCTCGATTTCGGCGGGCTGCGGCACCGGGTAGCGGCTGGTCTCGAGCTCACGGCGGACCAGCCTCTGCTCCACCATCCGCTCGGCCGCGGCGCGCTTGCTCGGGGTGCTCAAATCCGGTGGTTGCCCATTCAGAAACGCGGTTACGCGAATCTCGCGCTCGATGTCGCTCGAGGTGATCACGCGGTCGCCCACCGAAACCGCGATGCGGTCGATGATGGCGGCCGAAGCAAGCGTGGCGGCCAGCGCCAGAAAAGCCAGGCGGATGGGCGCGGCGGATCGCAACTCTCGCTTCCTCTTCAAAACGTTTGTCCTATGGAAAAGAAGAATTGAAAATGGCTCACGCTCTGCTGGGTGCACTGGTTGACGACGTTTTGGCACGGGTAGACGCCGGCATTCACCAGGTCCTGCTCGGTTCCCTTGAAGCCGTAAAAACGCGGCGGGTTGATGCCGTAGGCCAGGTCCACGCGGAACGGGCCGATGGGAGTGCGGTAGCGGATACCGAAACCGGCGGCGTGCACCATGTAATCGAAGTCGCCAAGGCCGTTCTGCTTCACGCGGAATGAGAAGTCGCTGGCGCCGGTGAAGGTGTTGCCGAAATCGTGAAACAGCACGCCGCCGACATTCTCTCCAATCAGCGGGAACCGCAACTCGGTCTGGTTGAAGAACATGGCGTTGCCGCCGATGGGGAAGCCGGTTTCCGGGTCGCGGGGTCCGGACTGGTACTCGGGAAAGGCGCGGTCGGACGATCCGCCGCCGCCGAAGAAGCGCTCCGGCAGCGGGACCGCATCCTCCCCAACGCCGCTATAATGGAACGCGGCGATGTTGCCGATCTCGGTACTGCGCGCCAGCACCAGCTTCCTGCCCAGCGGATGGTAGGTGGCATTGCGCGCCAGCACGCGCACGAAGTCGCGCTGCGAACCGAAAATGTGCTCGGCGAAATCCACGTTGAGCGTATTGTAGACGCCTTTGCGCGGATCCAGAGGATCGTCGCGCCGGTCCTGAATGAGATTGAAGGAAAGCAGGCCCAGCCGGACCGGCTGCGAGAGCAGCGGAATCAACTCGGGCGAAATCTTCAGCGTGGCTTGGTTCACGTCTACCGCGCGGTAAGTGTAGCGGTAGAGCATCGTGATCGACTTGTTGACGCGCTGCTTCAACTGCGTGGAGATGTCCTCGCGCTTAAAAGAAAAGGTGCGAACGTCCTTGGAATCGTCATAGCGGGCGGTGAAGGTGAGCAGCAGCTTGTCGTTGCCGCGGAAACGGGCCCAATCGTAGTTGAGAATCGCCTGCTGTTCGAGCGTGGAGAACCGCGTGCGGAGGCTCAGGGTGTGCGCGATGCCCCACAGATCGGAACGGGTGACGCCCAAAGAAACGCGCGGCGCAAATCCGGTCTGCCCGGCCGGCGCATCCAGGCAATACTCGCAGCCGCCGATACGCGCGAATTCGGCGCCCACGCCCACCGATACCGAGTACCGCCGCGCTTCTTCGAGATCGTAGACCACGTACTTCTGATCCGTCTCTCCATCCGGATTCTGAATCGCCATGTCGACGCGCGAGAAGACGCCCAGGTCGTACAGGCGGCGCTGCGTCTCTCCCATGGCGGTGGGCGACAGCGGATCGCCAGGGTTGAGCTGCAGGTTTTTGTAAACCAAGCTGGGCCGCGTATGCGCGAGACCGCCGGGATTGAAGAGCACCTGGCGCACGAACTCGCGGCCGCCCTCGCGGATGGTGTAGCGCACATCCAGGCGATTCGGCGCGGCGGGCTTGGCGCTCCAGGCAAAGGTGGCGTTGGGGAAGCCGTTCTGATAATACTGCGCCAGGATGGCGTCGCGATCCACCGCGATGTTGAACTCGCTGAACGGCTGATTCGCGACCGAGCTGAGCAGGGCGAGAATCTTCGTCTTGTCGAGCTGCTCGATACCGTCCACGGTGAGACTGTTGACGAACGTTTGGGCGCCTTCGTCGATGGTGATCCACACCGCTTGCTCGCCGCTGTGGCCCTGATAGTGGTCGTCCAGCCGGTCGGTCGCCTTCACGTCGCGGAATCCGTTGGACTGGTACAAGCTGACAATCGAATCCTCGTCGCGCCGCAGCAGGTCGGCGCTGAAACGTCCGTGCGGAAACTGCAGCCAGGAGGCGGTGCGCAGGAACATGCGTTCCCGGATGTCATCGCTCGAGAAATAGCGGTTGCCCTGGATGCCGATGAGGACCAGCTTGTGACGTTCGCCGAGGTTGACCAGGTAGTCGATGGTGGCCTGGTCGTCGATGACGGGCTGCCGCTTGAATTCGACACCGGCCTCGAAATAGCCCTTGGATTGAAAGTAGTCCTCCAGGTTGTGGGCGCCTTCGGTGAGCAGGTCGGCATCCACCGAGTGCTCTTCGATAATCGGCACAAAGCGCCCCAGGCTGCGCTCGGAGATCTTGGCGCCGATGGCGCGCAGGCGGATGCGCGGGCCCGCGTCGATGGCGAACGCCGGCGCGGCGCGATTGGTCGCGGCATCGTACTTAACGTCCTCGAGCGTCACCTTGGCTTCCAGCCGGTGATCCTTGGCGTAGAGCGCGCGCACGCCCCCCATCGCATCGCGCAGCCGGGTCTGCGTCATCGGTTTCCAGGTGTGGATGAGCCAGCGCTGGAATCCTGCGGCGCGCACCACGCTGTCGTGGTCGAGCTGGACGTTGCCATCGAGCGTGGGCTCGGCAAAACGGGCACGGGCGCCGCCGTCGATTTCGAAACGGATGTGCACCTGCTGATAGTCGTTGTCCCAATCGAAGACCGGCCGAACCGTGCCGCCGAACAGGCCGTTCGATTCCAGCAGCTTTTTCTGGCCGGCTTCGGCGGCGGTCAGGCTGGCCTCGGTATAGGGTGCCCCGAGATCGAGCTGCGCCGCGTTTTCGAGCTGCGCCGTGCTGGGCGGATTGGAGACTTTGCCGCCTACCACCACATGACCGATGAACCAACTGTTCTTGGTGATGAAGCGCACCACCACGCCGTCCTGGTATGCCTCGGCATCCACCTGAACGTCCGCATACCGGCCGGTGGCGAACAGGCGCTCGATGCTGGCGCGGACGTCGGCCAGCCGCAACGGCTGGTTGCGCTTTAAGGCCAGGATCTGGTTGATTTCAGCCGGATCGAGTGGCTGCCGGCTCGGCTCGAACTGGATGGCAGCGATCCGCTTGCCCTCCCAGGACGCGTCTTGGCCAGGCAGCAAAATCATTGGCGCAGCGAGAGATAGAACGACCATGCGAGAGACGCTGGCGAACGAGCGGCGCACCAGAAACATGATAGCGTAAGCGCCTTAGAGCAGGTTTGTTACCATCAGAGTTTGGTGGGGCATGCTTTAGCTTGCCAACGTCCGCTTGCGGGCGCATTTTTTTCTTAGCCTCGCAAGCTGCAAGGAATCCAATGCTCCCCTCCCCGCCCCGGAACGGGGCGAAACCAAGATGAATGCATCCGAGCGCCAGCGTTACTCGCGGCAAATCCTCTTCGCGGGCATCGGCGAGGCAGGCCAGGAGTCGCTGCTGCGCGCCCACGCGGTGGTGGCCGGCTGCGGCGCTCTGGGCAGCTTTCACGCGGCGGCCCTGGCGCGGGCCGGCGTGGGCAGGCTCACCATCATCGACCGCGATTACGTCGAGCCCGCCAATCTCCATCGTCAGTGGCTCTTCGAAGAAGCCGATGCCGCCGAAGCCTTGCCCAAGGCCGTCGCTGCGGTGCGCCGGTTGGAGCGTATCAATTCCTCGGTTGCCGTACGCGGCGTGGTGGCGGATCTGACGGCGGAAAATGCCGCCGGCCTGCTGGGCGGCGCCGGCGTGATCCTCGATGGCACCGACAACTTCGAAACACGTTACCTCATCAACGATTTTGCGGTAAGCCATGGCATTCCGTGGGTTTATGGCGCCGCCGTGGGCAGTTACGGCATCACACTCCCCGTGATCCCCGGCCGCACCGCGTGCCTGCGCTGCGTCTATCCCGACCCTCCCGCCGGCCCGCAGCCGACCTGCGAAACCGCCGGCGTGCTGAACGCGATTATCTCCGCCGTCGCGTCGCTGCAGGTGGCCGATGCGCTGAAGATCCTCAGCGGCCACGCCGACCTGGTGCACGCGCGCATCACCACCATCGATGTTTGGGAAGGCGGTATCCGCCAGATCGACGGTCCGCCGCCGGACGCCGATTGCCCCACCTGCGCGCGGCACGAGTTTCCGTACCTCGAAGAATCGGCGCGGCCTCCGGTGCGCATGTGCGGCCGCGATGCGGTGCAGGTCCGCGAGCGCGAAGGCCCAATCGACCTGGAAGAGTTGCGCACGCGCCTGGAGCCGCTCGGCGAAGTACGCTCGAGCGAGTTCGCCCTGCGATTCCTCGCCCCGCCCTACGAACTGACCGTTTTCCCCGACGGCCGCGCCATCGTCAAAGGCACCACCGACCCTGGCGTAGCCCGCAGTTTGTACGCGCGATACGTGGGCTGAGCCGGCGGTATAGACCGCTGGTTGGCGCTTACTTCTTCCCCATCCCCTCGGGCGGCGAACTCTTGTCGGTACAACCAGGCACAGCTTCCACGTCATCTTCGGACTTGAGAAGAAGTTGCCCGGGCGAGCCTCCAAGATGCCCGAAGCCGATGTATTTCCAAGTACCGTTCGGATAGACGGCTTTGGCATGGGACCAATCCGTCCGCGTTTCAAACATGCCAGTATAGGTGAACGCCAGGCAGTCATGCGGCACGGATTTTTCGAGGGCACTGTACTTCGCCTCTGTCCTGCTTTCCGAATCCCAATCGTACTTGAAGTCGACCTGATGGAGGCGCAACGGGGCGGGCATGGTGGGCATTTCAAGGGAGATGTTGCTCCCCCACACGTGCCCCTCCGCAACGAAGACGCCAGGGCAGTCATCGCCGATCAACCAGGCGCCCTCGCTAGTCCCCTCAACTCTTCCGCGGATCTTTACGACGCGCCCGTCGTACTTCAGAGCCGCGGACAGAACCTCGCAAACCGTCAAGACACGGGGCGGCGCCGCGTCTTGAGGTTTAACCTGCCCCGCTGTCAACAATACGCCGGCAGTTCCGGCGGCGATGAGAAGTCGAATGCAGTGCGTCATGGGCAGAAACCGGTCCACTACCAAATTACCCGATTGCCGACACCTCCGTGGCGCAGTCTGTCAAGCCAGCCTGTCCAGCCTGCCCCGCGTAATTTGACACTCGTCCGAGTGGGATGATAAGTGTTGAATCTTCATAGGAGATCCAATGGCTGACGAGCAGAAGCCTGGGGGCTCGGAAGCGCCTTCTCCGCCGCCTGGAGAAGGCGCCAAACCGCCGGCCAAACTAGCCGCCGACGCCGCCAAACCGGCGCCTCCTAAACCCGCGGCTGCCGCGCCCAAGCCACCCGCCACCATGGCCGCTACTGCCTGGGATAGCGACCTCGCCCGCGCCGTGAAGGAGCGGTTCGGCGACGGCGTCCCGGCCACCTCCACCTATCTTGGGCAGGACTTCGTGGTCACCAGGCCGGAATCCGCCGTGCCGGTGCTCGAATACCTGAAGCTGGAAGCCGACTTCGACTACCTGGTGGACATCACGGCGGTGGATTGGCCCAAACGAGGCGAACGGTTCGACCTGGTCTACATCGTCTACAGTTTTCCGCACAACCAGCGCGTCCGCATCAAGACCCAAATCGCGGATGGATTCGAGCCGCACACCGCGACCGGCGTGCACCTGACCGCCAATTGGCTGGAGCGCGAAGTGTTCGACATGTTCGGCATCCGCTTCGCCGGCCACCCGGACCTGCGGCGCATCCTGATGCCGGAAGACTGGCAGGGTTACCCGTTGCGCAAGGATTATGGCATCCTGCAGCAGGACGTCCGATGGGTGCAGGAAAATCTCGGCATCGAAAGCGGCCAGTAAAGACATGCCGGACACCTTCCTGGACTCGACCGAACTAGTCCTCAACATGGGGCCGCAGCACCCGTCCACGCACGGCGTGCTGCGGGTGATCCTCAAGCTGGATGGCGAGAAGATTCTCGGCACGGATTGCATCATCGGCTATCTGCACCGCGGAGTCGAGAAGATCGCCGAAAACCGCACCTACGCCCAGTTCAACCCGTACGTCGACCGGATGGATTACGTGGCGGCGGTCTCCAACGGGCTGGGTTATTGCCTGGCGGTCGAAAAGCTGCTGAACGTGGAAGCGCCGCCGCGCGCCCAGGCGGTGCGCGTGATTCTCACCGAACTGAACCGCATAGCGAGCCACCTGCTGTGGCTGGGCACCCACGCGCTCGATATCGGCGCCATCACGCCGGTGTTTTACTGCTTCCGCGAGCGGGAAGAGGCGCTCAAAATCTTCGAGCAGTATTGCGGCGCGCGGCTCACCACGCACGCCTTCCGCATCGGTGGCCTGCAATACGAAACCTACGAGGGCTTCGAGCGGGACGTCAAGGAATTCTGCCGGATGTTCCCGCCGAAGGTGGACGAGTACGAAGAACTGCTCACCAACAACCGGATCTGGGCGGGACGGCTGAAGGGCGTCGGCATCCTCAACGGAGACGACTGCAAGGAATACGGCGTCACCGGGCCGGTGCTGCGCGCGGCGGGCGTGAAATGGGACTTGCGCAAAGCGCAGCCGTACTCGGGCTACGAGAAGTACGATTTCGAAATCCCCATCCGGGAAAACGGCGACACTTATGACCGGTACATCGTGCGCATGCGGGAAATGCGGCAATCGGTGCGCATCATGGAGCAGGCGGTGGAGGCGATCCCGGAAGGGCCGATCCTGGGCAAAGTGGGCAAAGTGATCAAGCCGCCGGTGGGCGAGGCGTATGTTTCGATCGAAGCGCCCAAGGGCGAGCTGGGATATTACGTGGTGAGCGACGGCTCCACGCAGCCCTACCGGGTTCGCGTGCGGCCGCCTTCGTACATCAACCTGCAGGCCCTGGACAAGATGGTGCGCGGCGCGCTGATAGCGGACGTAGTAGCCGTGATCGGCACCTTGGATATCGTGCTGGGCGAGGTGGACAGGTGAGGACAGAGGTAGGACAGACGATCGGTTTTCGTCGTCGGTCGGGGTGTGATTTCGCAAGGCTCGACAGACCACAAAAGGCGATGGTCTGTCCGACTGGGTGTTGCTTATGATCGGGCTTCTCAAAAAGATTTTCTTGGTGGACCTGTTTCAGGGACTTTGGGTAACGTTCCGGAATCAGAATCCAAAATACATCTACACCGAACAGTACCCGGCCGAGCGGCCCAAAGTCGCCGAGCGGTATCGCGGCGCGCCGCGTCTGAACAACAACCCGGAAAATGGCGAAACGCTGTGCATTTCCTGCAACCTGTGCGCGCTGGCGTGCCCGGAGAACCTGATCGTGGTGACCAGCGAGCGCAATGAGCAGACCAAGCGCAAGGACCTGACCGATTTCACCTATGACCTCTCGCGCTGCATGTTCTGCGGCCTCTGCGAAGACG
>Ga0181521_10002467_pt1 | contig 22399 bp, 22 predicted proteins | sample PEATcosm2014_Bin_32_FD_119764 | JGI IMG/M metagenome (GOLD analysis project Ga0181521, IMG submission 119764) | Peatland microbial communities from MTU Mesocosm Facility, Houghton, MI, USA - PEATcosm2014_Bin02_60_metaG | ecosystem: Environmental > Terrestrial > Soil > Wetlands > Peat | place...
CGTCCACTGCCGGAGTTTGTCCCGCTCCACTTCCGAAAGCTGACATGACTTCCCCATGCCCCAGGATAACGCGAGCCGGGTTATCTTGTCTAGTTATTTGTTGGACACTACACTAGGATTTCAATGGAGGCTGTAGCCCAGGATCGCGCTCCGTCAACGGTAGGAAAGCAGGCATATCGGAAACTTGCCTGGACACGGGCTGGCTGTCTGCCGTGTGCAGGGCCGCGGTCACGTTGGCAGCGTGGCGAGGGGCCATATTGCGGAGGGCGGGGCGCGCTCCGGAGCGAATGACTCCGGCCGGCGCGCCTTCGCCCAGAACGTCGCCCACAGCCACCGCGGCGCTGCCATGCCCGGTGGGAATGAATTCGCAAAACCCCCCGGCCGCACGCCGCGGCGGCATGTTGCGCGGCGTAATAATCGAAGCTGCGGATTTCGTCTTGCGTGCACGGCGCGATGGCGTTCGCGGCCGGAATATGAATCAGTGGATAACGAAACAATTGAGTGCTCATACCTGGATGACGAAACCAACGCCGGAATGCGCAGGCGCCACGGTAAAGAATTGTTAAGGAAGAGTCTTCTATTCGTTAAAGACTATCCATTCAACCGGTAGCCTTTGCCGCGGATGGTCTGGATGTGTTTCGGGCTTTGCGGATTGTCTTCGAGCTTTTGGCGCAGCCAGGCCACGTGGACATCGATGGTGCGGGAGTTGACTTGGCTCGAGTATTCCCAAACCCTTTGCAGGATTTCGTCGCGCGGCACCACTCGCTCGCGGTGATCCACCAGGTAGCGGAGAAGCTGCAGTTCCTTGGCGGCCATGTTGATGGGCCGTCCTTTTTTGAAGGCCTCGGCGCGCTCGAAATCCACCTGCACAGTGCCGAACCGAAACCATTTGACGGGGATGCGCTTCTCTTTTTGGACGCGCCGCAGGAGGGCTTCCACGCGCGCCGGCAACTCGGCGGGGTCGAAGGGCTTGGTGAGGGAATCGTCGGCGCCGAGCTTGAGCCCGGCCACGCGGTCGGAGACCTGGGTCTTGGCGGTGAGCATGAGGATGGCGGAATCGATGCCGCGCTGGCGCAGCTCGCGGCACACGTCGAAGCCCATTTTGCGGGGCAGCATGACGTCGACAATGACGAGATCGAAAGCGCCGGTAGCGGCTCTTTCGAAGCCCGATTGGCCGTCGGAAGCCGACTCGACCTGGTAGCCCTCGAGCGAGATGGCAAGTTGCCGATTACGGGAGAACCACGGGCTGCGCAACGAGAGCCGGAGAACCGATGACCAGATACACGTGGGTCGCGCCGCTGGAAGAGTCATACGTTTCGAGCGAGGAAGAGAGCGCGCAGAGCGTCGCACCGCCCCCCAAAGTTTCGGTGAGGGCGACGATGCCGCGAAATTCCGTGCGCGTGCCGGAAGCGCCGGCCTTGTTGAAGGGCAAGGCCGCCGAGAAGATCTGGCCGCCGGTGACGGTGAATGGGGTCGCCGAGCCAATGACCGTCCCGCTGGCGTTGACGAAAGAAATAGTGCCGGTGCAGGATGCGGCCTTGCCGCTGGAGGAAGCTGCCGCCAGGTTGGCGACGTTGATCTGCGCAATTTCGGAACTGGCCAGGCCCACGGCGGGCGTGCTGGTCTGGCTGGTTACGGTTCCGATGGTTGTGGTGGTCTGGGCCGCCGCCGTGGCCGCGGTCAGAGAGAAAAGTGCGAGTAAGGTGTTGAACAAACGTCCGGATACCATAGTAGTTTCCTTCCTTCGTTTCGATCCCATGGACACCACCGGTCGCGGCGGGCCATCTTTGGCAACGGACGAGAGCAGGTTCGCCGCCGTTCCTCAACGGGCATCGTTCTTAACGTTCTTGACGAAGGCTTGGCACGCGCTTAACACGACGTGCCTTTCGCTGAATTCGTTTCCATTTTGAAGCGGCCGTCGCGGCGGGATGCCGGGGTCGAGCGGGAAACGCGAACGCCGGGCGACGGATTGGCCGCAGCCTCAGCCGGCGGCAACCGCGCTATGCGGAACGGACGGTTGCGCGGGTCGATGCCGGAAATGGAAAGCCTCGCGGCTGCCGCATTCCCGGCTGCGGCGCTGCAGCCGGATTTCCGTGAACCGTCTCCAAGGAGCGCCATACCCGCCTTTCGGGCGTTCGCCAATGCCGCCGTCAAGCGTTCCCATGCCCGGCGCTCGCCGCGATCCAGGCGGGCTATTGGCAGGGTGCGCGCCGCGAGACGGTGCGTTCCGGCACGTTCGAAAAGCGCCGCGCCGCGCGCTTCGCGTATATTATTTCAAGTGTACCCTTTCTTTTTTCTAACGCTCCTGATGACGGCCGGAAACGGCGCGCCCCCGCCGAATCCGCTGCCGGGAATGCCGCCGGTTTTAGATGCCACGGATATTTATTCGGCGGACCACGCGGGCGATCTGAGCCCGGTGGTGGCGCGAGACCCGGCGCGCGTCTACGTGCCCAATACCGAAAGCAATACGGTGGATGTGATCGATCCGTCCACCTACAAGGTCGTGGATCATTTCCGCGTGGGACGGCTGCCGCAGCACGTGACGCCCTCCTACGATCTGAAATCGTTGTGGGTGCTGAACGATAAAGGCAACAGCCTGACCCTGATCGACCCGCTCACGGCCAAGCCGCGCAAGACCATTCGAGTGGCCGATCCTTACAACATGTACTACACGCCCGACGGGAAATTCGCCATCGTAGTGGCGGAGCAGCGCCGCCGGTTGAATTTTCTGGACGCGGCCACCATGAAATTGAAGCATTCGCTGGACGTGCCATGCAAGGGCGTCGACCACATGGATTTTTCGGCGGACGGGCGTTACCTGATTGCCAGTTGCGAGTTCGGCAAGGCGATGATCAAAGTGGACGTGGCGCGCCAGAAAGTGCTGGGCCGGCTGGCGCTGCCCGCGGGCGGGATGCCGCAGGACGTGAAGCTTTCCCCGGATGGGAAGGTATTTTACGTGGCGGACATGGCTGCCAACGGCGTGCACCTGATCGATGGCGAGCAGTTTCGCGAGGAGGGTTTCGTGCCCACGGGCAAAGGGGCGCACGGGTTGTACGTGAGCCGCGATTCGCGCCTGCTGTACGTTTCCAACCGCGGCGAAGGAAGCATCTCGGTAATCGACCTGGCGACCCGCAAGGTGGAAGAGAAGTGGCGGTTGCCGGGCGGCGGAAGCCCGGATATGGGCGGCGTATCGGCGGATGGCAAGGTGTTGTGGCTCTCGGGCAGGTACAACTCGGAGGTGTACGCCATCGATACCGCCGGCGGTAAACTGCTGGCGCGGATTCCCGTGGGGCACGGGCCGCATGGGCTGTGCGTGTATCCGCAGCCGGGTCGATATTCGCTGGGCCACACGGGAGTGTTTCGGTAGTCTCCTTTTACGGCACGGCGCGAATGTGCCGGCGGCGGGCGTATTCGCGGAACTCGCGGTCTCGCGCAACTTGTGGAACCGTGAGGAACCCGGAGGATCTCGCCAGCTACATTTTTATCTACAGCGGTACAATGAAGATGCCATGAAGCTGGAGATCGAAGTCAACGTCGCCGACGACGCCGCCGATAAGGTCCAGCTCCAGGAACATCTTCGGAAGGAAGCTATCTTAGCCCTCTTCGCTGATCGCAAGATCACCGCTGGCAAGGCCGCCCACGAACTTGGCTTGGAGCGGCTGGCGTTCATGGAATTGCTGAGGCGCCGCGGAATTCCCTACGTCATCTACACTGCGGAAGACTGGGAGGCGGACGCCAAGGCCATCGATGAATTTGAAAGACGGCGCAAAATCGGGTAGCCCTTGGTCGTCTCCAACACCAGTCCCCTCGTGTATCTGGCCGCGCTCGGCGATTTCGCGCTGCTTCGACCTTTTTGGCAAGATTGCCATACCGCAAGCCGTCTTTGAAGAGATTGCGGTTGGTGGAGCGCGTCTCCCGGTGGCGTCCTCGGTGCAGGGAGCGATGGCTTCGTGGCTATCCGTGCAAACCATTGCAAACACTTCGGAGGCAAATCGGCTTTGTTTGGCCGGCCTCCGGTACCAACGTGATTCGAACACCCGGTATCTACCGCCTGGCCAAAGAACGGCGGTTTATTACCGCGATCCGTCCCGAGCTCGACGACCTTCGAAGGGCCGGATTTTGGCTGCGCGACGAACACTACGGCATGATCCTTAAGAGCGCTGGCGAGTAGCGCGTGAGCCAGATTCCCCTCCAAGCCTGTGAGGGATTGGGTAATGGAAAAAGAGCCTGCCCCCACCAGTTTGGGTGGTAGAGTAGCCATGATGCCTATAAGCTCATCAAGCCCTGCTGGAAGAGTTCAACGCCTTCCTGAGCCGTGCTCAATTAGATGACAGGGACGACTCGTATTTGCATGGCATTCGGGAGGTCATCGTGGCTCTGATGGCAAATCCAGCACGCACCGAAGGTGCCGGTGCCGCTGCTTCCCACACCCGATCCGCGATTCCCGCTTCCATCGCGGGCGTCACCGGTAACGTCTGGCCTGCCTTGTCAGGCGGCTGGCAAGCCAGGGCTGGCCAAAGCGCCAGGGCCGGCCAAAGCGCCGGAGTCGGCCGCCTGGCGCTAGATGGAGCGCACCGGCATGGCAACCACGTCGTCGATGCGCATGGCTTCCTTCACCACAAAGGGCTCGCCGTATTTGACGCCGATCTGGTTGCCGTAAAAGCGCGCGACGGAGGCCAGGCGCTCGCGGATTTCCGCTTCGTCCGGGAACAGAGTCGAGCCTTCTTCGCTTTGCCCGTACTGCGAAGCGTAGCTCAGCAGGGCCTGCATGCGGCGCTCGAATTGCGCGCTGATATCCACGATGAAAGAAGGTTTCACGTCGGCGTAGAGCGCCGCGTAAAGGATTTTCTGCGGGCGGTGCGGCTCGCTGTATTCGTCGAGCTTTTTCAGGCCGGCCAGGAAGCAGGCTTCGAAACCCAGCTCGGCGCAGCGGTAATGATCGGGATGGCGGGCTTGCCAGTAGGGGAGGATGACCACGCGCGGCTTCAATTCGCGGATTTTCACCGCCAGGGTCACGCGCGCCCCGATGTTGTTTTCCAGGCGCGCATCGGGCATGTAAAGGTTGCCGCGCCAGGCGAGGGACATTTCGCGGCCGGCCGCCTGGCTTTCGGCCACGCGCTGTTCGGGAGTGCCGCGCGTGCCCATGTCCCCGGCGGTCAGGTCCAGCACGCCCGTGCGGTAACCCATTTCCCCCATGCGGATGAGCGTGCCGCCGCAGGTCTGTTCCACGTCGTCGGGGTGCGCGGCAATGGCCAGCACGTCCAGGCTCATGCGCGCGCCGCCAGTTTCCTGAGCAGTTCGTCCATATTCACTTTGTACTTGAAAGCTCTCACGCCATTGATGGCGATAACGGGCACTTCGTCATTGTACAGGCGCCGCAGGGCGGGGTCGGAATCGATATCGACCTCTTGGTAATCGAAGTCGGCATGGCGGCGGGCGGCGGCCACCGTTTGTTTGGCGTCGTCGCACAGGCAACAGCCCGCGCGCGTATAGAAAGTCACCAGCGGTTTCATTTTTACCAGCGCAGGTCCCGGCGGCTGGAGTAGCGCTGGCGCGCCCCCATCGCGTAGATCAGCGCGATGCCCGTCAGGAAGCCGCCCACGTGGGCGAAAAACGCCGTCCCTCCGCCCTGCGAGTATTGCGAGGAGGCGATGCTGTCGAAGCCGCCGAAAAACTGCAGCGCGAACCAGTAGAGCAGCATGACCCACGCGGCCACGTCGAAGGTGGTGATGAAAAAGAAAATGAAGAGCAGGCAGACGATGCGGGCGTGCGGAAACTTCACCAGGTAAGCGCCCATCACGCCGGCGATGGCGCCGCTCGCGCCCACCATGGGAACGCGCGAATCGGGGCTGAAAGCCACTTGCGTAAGGCCCGCGGCGATCCCGCAGAGCAGGTAAAAAATCAGGAATTTTTCGTGCCCCAGAATGTCTTCGATGTTATCGCCGAAAATCCACAGGAACCACATGTTGCCGAGCACGTGCAGCCAGCCGGCGTGGAGAAACATGGAGGTGAAGATGTTGGCGATGTGGAAACGGTCGGGAACCAGCCCGTAGTGCGCGATGAAAGCGTTCAGGGTGTAGGGGTCGAGCGAGAACTCGAAGAGAAAGACGAGGATGTTGACAACGATGATGAACACCGTGACGACAGGCTTGGAATAGCTCGGCTGTGTATCGCGTAGCGGGAACATTTAGAGATTGAGCGCGTCGGCGCGGGCGGCGAATTCGGGATGGACGCGCCGCTCCGCCCGCGCCATCAAAGCGCGAATTTCCTGCTGGCCGCAAATGCCGCCGCGCGCGCCCAGGCGGGTGCAATTCAGAGCCGCCATGGCATTGCAGAATTGGAGCGTTTCGCGCATTCCGAGTCCTTGCAAAACAGCATAGCAGAACGCCCCGTGAAAGACGTCTCCGGCGCCCGTGGTATCCACGCAATTCACCACGTAGGCGGGCTCGTAAACGAACCCGCCGTCCACCCGCGCCAGCGCGCCGTGGGCGCCCAGCGTCATGGCCGCGACCTTCATGCCATATTCCTGCTGCAGCGTGGTGAGGGCCTGGAACGGATCGCGATTGCCCGTCCAGGCGGCCGGAAATTCGCTGCTCGCCACCAGGTAATCCACGTTGGGCAGCACGCGGTCGAATCCGTGATAAATGGTATCCACGTCCACCGCTACGGGAATGCCGCTGCGGCGCGCGATGGCGGCGGCATGGGCCACCGCCGCGGTATCGTGGCCATCGATCAGCAGCAGCCGCGCGCAGGCGATCTGCTGGGGATCGATCTGCTCGGGTTCGATGCGCAGGCAATCGTCCCGCCGCCACAGAACCGTGCGCTCGCCCGTCGAGCCGTCGATGATGATGTAGGCGGACTGATTGGCGCAGCCCGCGCGCACCTGAACGTGATCCAGATTGACGCCCGTGCCGCGCAGGCTCTCTAGCTGGATGCGGCCGCGCTCGTCATCGCCCACCGAGCCGATGTATTTGGCGCGCAGGCCGAGGCGCGCGCAGGCCACCATGGCGCTGGCCACCTGTCCGCCGGGACTGGTGATTTCGGCTTGAAACGGAACCTTGCCGGCGTAGGCGGGAAAGTGCGGAACCAGCAGCAGGGTATCGGTGGCGTTGAGGCCAACGCCGACGACGTCGAATTCTGGCATGAACTCATATTGTCGCGCCTTTCCTTCAACCCTGGCCGTGCGCCGCCGCCACTTTGGTTTTCGCCGGCAGCGCCGCGGCCCGCGCCTCCGTCATGGGCCGGAAATCCCGCGCGCCCGCCAAATCCCGATCCGCCACTTGCCGGATATCGATTCCCCATTTTGCGCTTCACCGCTTCCGGCGCCACCGGGTGCGCGAAGGCGCGGTAGTGCGCATCCATCGCGTTTAGCGGCATTTGCACCGTGTCGAAATGAAACCCGAGTGAAACATGGATCGGTCCGGGTTCGTCCTGGGCAACTTCGGCAGCGGTGAAATCGCTTTTCCCCTCGGCCTACCCTTTGCGCCGCTGCCCCGAAGCGTCCCCCGCGGTCAAGCCCGGCCGCGGCAGCGCACCATCGCCTCCGCTCCCTCCGTGCCCTCGGGTTTTGAAGTTTTTAGGTTCTCCGCGTCGCCGCGCCTCCGCGGTGAAATCGCTTTTCCTCTCCGCCCACCCTCCGCCCCGCTGCCCCGCGCATCGGTTAAACTGCGGATAAGAGCACCCTTTCGAGGTCCCAATCTTGATCAACGGAAAACGCATCGTCGTAGTCTTGCCCGCCTATAACGCCGAGCGGACTCTCGAGGCCACCGTCCGCGAGCTTCCCGAAATTGTCGACCAGGCCATCCTGGTCGACGATCACTCCTCCGACGCCACCGCCGAGATGGCCCGCCGCCTGGGTCTCACCACGGTCGTCCACGAGTCCAACCGCGGCTATGGCGGCAACCAGAAGACCTGCTACTCCACCGCTCTGGCGGCCGGCGCCGACGTGGTCGTCATGCTCCACCCCGATTATCAGTACGAGCCCCTTCTGGTCACCCCCATGGCCACCATGATCGCCTATGGCGTCTACGATCTCGCGCTCGGCTCCCGCATCCTGGGCGGCGGCGCGCTGCGCGGCGGCATGCCGGTCTATAAGTACGTCTCCAACCGCGCGCTCACGCTCTTTCAGAACATCATGATGAGCGCCAAGCTCTCCGAATACCATACCGGCTTCCGCGCCTACAGCCGGGACCTGCTGCGCGCGCTGCCCCTGGAAGCCAATTCCGACGATTTCGTTTTCGATAATCAGGTCATCGCCCAGGCCGTCCTGCTGGGCGCCCGAATCGGCGAAATCTCCTGCCCCACGAAATACTTCCCCGAAGCGTCGTCCATCAATTTCCGCCGCAGCTCGATCTATGGCTTGGGCGTTCTGAAAACGTCCCTCCAGTTCCGCCTGGCCAAATGGGGCCTCCAGCGGCCTGCCATCTTCCGCTTCCCCGCCAACGAATTCGGCAAATCCGCTCCCGCCGTGGTTCTAGAGAACCGCCGGTGACCCACCCGCCCGCGCCGGCGCGCTCGCGGCTCTCCGGCGCGCTCTGGCTGATCCTCGCGCTGTGCATCGCCCGCCTTTGGATCGTGCCCCTCTGGTCCAGTTTCTGGGTGGACGAAATGGGCACCGCGTTCGTGGTCCGCTATGGCGCCTCGCACCCCACGTTCGCGGTCGCCCCGCAAGTTCCCCAGTCCATCTATTATTGGTTGCCGCGTTTCAGCCAATGGCTCTGCGGCCTCTCCGAACCCGCCTATCGCATCCCCTCGGTGCTGGTCATGGCCTTAGCGCTCTGGCTTATCTCCCTGGCGGCCGCGCGCCTCATCCATCCGCGGGCGCGCTGGTTCGCCGTCTTCGCCGCCCTCGGCTTGCGCGGCATCGATTATCATGCCGCCGATGCGCGCCCCTACGCCTTGGGAATCTGCCTGGCGGCCGCCGGCCTGTATAGCCTGGTGCGCTGGCTGGACAGCGGCCGCGGGAGCTTCGCCGCCGCCTTCATTCTCTCGGGAGCGCTTCTCTGGCGAGTGCAACTCATCTACTGGCCTTTCTACCTGGTCTTCGTAATCTATGCCGCCGTTCGCCTCTGGCGCCGCGAAACCCGCGTCCCCCCGCTCCACGCCCTTCTGGTTTTCGGCGCTGTCGCCGCCGCCCTGGTCCCCGTGGCTCTCAGCGCCCTGTCGCTCTTCCGCCAGGCCTCGGCCCACGTCATGGTCGTGCAACCCAGCCTGCGCGCCACCGAGCACCTGCTTCGCTGGAACTTAGTCCTGATCTGCGCGGTAGGCGCCTGGCTGACCCGCCAAATCGGCAAAGTCGGGCGGGCGGGCGCGAAGGGCGCCCCGCCTGCCAACCCCGGCAGCCGCGCCGAGCCCGCCTCCACCCTCCTTGTCTTTTCCGCCTGGCTCATTCAACCGTTCGCGCTTTACGCCTTTTCGCACCTCACCGGCGATAGCGTCTTTCTCAATCGCTATCTCTCGATCATGCTGCCGGGCATTGCCCTGGCAGCCACCTGGGCGGCCGCGCGCTTTCTGGCTCCCGCGCAATGGAAGCCCGCCGCCCTGGTTCTCGGCATCGGTGTCTTCGCCGTGATGGGCCAATGGACCACCTTATGGCCGCCGCACGAAATCTCCGATTGGCGCGCCGCCGCCCGCACCGTCAACGCCGCCATCCCGCCCGCGGCCCCGGTGATCTGCCCCAGCCCGTTCATCGAAGCGCGCTGGCCCATCTGGCGTCCCGATTATCCGCTGCCCGGCTTTCTCTACGCGCACCTGGCCGTCTATCCGTTGCGTCACAAAGTGCTTCTATTTCCGTACGAGTCGTCGCCCGAAGCCACCCGGTACGCCACCAGCCTGCTTCCCTCCTTGACCCAATTCCCCCGCTTCGCCGTTTATGGCGGAGCCGGCAACGCCCGTTACTGGCGCAATTGGTTCGCCGCCGCCCTGGCCCCGGCCGGCTGGACCAACACCCTCCGGAAGTTCGGCGACGTCTACGTCGCCATTTTTCAAAATCCCGCCGCGCAACCGCCGCCGCGCCAACCTTAGGGCCCGAGTGCCGCCTGCCCTCTTCAACTTTTTCCCAAGCCGGCCGATAAGCCTACTCAGGCCAAAATGCTCGCTCTCTTCGGTATCGCCCTGGTTTTTCTGGCCGTCCTTGGCGGCTTTCTGCTGGAACGCGGCAATCCTTACGTGCTCATGCAACCGGCCGAGTTGCTGATCGTCGGCGGAGCTGCCATCGGCATCACCCTGGTCGCCAATCCGCCCGCCGTCATACGCAGCATGTGGAGCGGCGCGCGCTGCGTCTTTCGCCCTCCTCACCACACCCAGCAGTCTTTTCTGCGCTATCTGCGCCTGCTCTACGAGGTCTTCGGCTTCGCCCAGCGGGCCGGCATGGCGCAGCTCGAAAACGACGTCGAAGATCCGCGCAGCAGCCGGATTTTTTCCAATTATCCCGAGTTTCTGGCCGATGCCCCGGCGCGCGCCTTCATCTGCGATTCGCTCCGCATGCTGGTCATCGGGGTAACCACTCCGCCCGAACTCGACCGCCTCATGGAGCTGGATATCGCCGTGCAGCAGCGCGGCCGGCGCCAGTCCGTGGCGGCCCTCGGCTCGCTGGCCGATGCGCTGCCCGGTCTGGGCATCGTGGCCGCCGTCCTGGGCGTCGTCATCACCATGGAAGCCATCGGCGGGGCCCCCGAAACGGTCGGCCAGAAAGTCGCCGCCGCCCTGGTTGGCACCTTCCTCGGCATCCTGCTGTGCTACGGCGTGGTCGGCCCCGCCGCCGCCCGCCTCGAGCATGTCAACGACGCGCACGCCCAGTTCCTGCAGGTCATGCGCACCGCCATCGTGGCCTTCGCCCGCGGTTCTTCCCCCATCCTCGCCATCGAATACGCGCGCCGCTCCATCCCCGAGGAACTGCGTCCCTCCTTCATCGATATGGAGCTGAGCATCAAGCGCGATGCGCGCATTCCGTCCGTCGCGCTGCCGGAGGGAATCCAAATTGCCAATGCGTAGAGGCGGCGGCGCGTGGAAGGTGGCCTATGCCGATTTCGTCACCGCCCTGATGGCGCTGTTCATCGTGCTGTGGATGATGGGCAGCAATCAGCAGGTCAAGCAATCCGTCAGCGGATATTTTCACGATCCGCGCGCATATAGCAAAAGAATGGCCGTCCAGACCGCCGGCGTCAACCCTCCGCCGGGCGCGGCGGATGCCTGGGCGCGCCTCGAAGAAGCCCTGCGCAACATGCCCGAGTTTCAAAAGTTCGCCGGCAACGTGAAATTCAGCGTGACTCCCGAAGGACTGCGCATCGATCTGCTGGAAAACGAACAGGGCCTGTTTTTCGTCACCGGAAGAGCCGAGCCCACTGCCGCCGGCGCCAGCCTGCTGGCGGCCCTGGCCGGCGAAATCGGCAAGATGCCCAACCGCGTAGTGGTCGAAGGCCACACCGATGCGCTCCCCTTTCGCAACGTGGTCCCTTCCAGCGGCTACGGCAATTGGGAGCTGTCGGCCGACCGCGCCAACGCCGCCCGCCGCCTGCTCCACCAGTATGGCCTGCGCCCCGAACAGGTAGGGGAAGTCCGCGGCTTTGCCGATCAGCAGTTGTATAATCCCGCCAACCCCGGCGACGCCAAAAACCGCCGCATTTCGGTTGTCGTCCGTTTCTAACTATTTTGTGTTCGCGAAATCAGGCACTTACGCCGAAAATGGGAAGCTCAGCGGCCCGCCCAAACCTCCCGTGGGAACCTGAAATCGGGGGACAAACCGTTGGAGTCCGGGCGCGACGGCGAAAACTGGATCGCCCTCACGCGCGTTTTCTTCCGCATCGAAAGGAAGATCGGCCGGCTCCGCAAAGAACACAAAATTCAATAAACAGCCACCGATTCACACCGATAATAATCTGTGGCTGGTTACAGTTTGAACAATTCCCGCAGCCTTCTGGTTTGCACCCGGCTTACCGGGATTTCCGTATGTTTGCGGTCGTCCATCCTGAGCTGGTAGCTGCTTTTGAACCAGGGCACCACTTCCTTGATGCGGTTGATGTTCACCAGGTACGAGCGGTGCACTCTCCAGAAAAGGTCGCGGTCCAGGTTGGCCTGCAGGTCTTCGATGGTGCGATAGTTGGAATGGCCTTCCAGGTTGGTGCTGACCAGCGTGATCAGCCCGTTGTCGATGGTGGCATAAATCACGTCGTTCGCATCCACGATGAAATTCCGGTTGTTGGCCCGCACCAGCAGCTTGTTGCGGGGCGCCGCCGCGGGCGCCTGCTTGGCCGCCGGCGCCGCGTCGGGCGTCTTCTTTTCCTGGATGGCCCGCCGCGCCCGCTCGATGGTTTCCGCCAGGCGCCCCTTGTCCACCGGCTTCAGCAGGTAGTCCATGGCCTCCAGCCGGAAAGCCTCCACGGCGTACTGGTCGTAGGCCGTCACGAAGATGAAATGCGGCGGCTCGATGCCCTTTTCGCGCAGCCGGCGCACCACCCCCAGACCGTCCAGACCCGGCATATGGACATCCAGAAAGACTAATTCCGGCTCCATCTCCTCAATTAGCGCCAAGCCTTGCAAACCGTTGGAACCTGTTGCAATTACTTCCACTTCAGGGAAATCCTTGAGCAGGTAAACGAGCTCGTCGCAAGCCAATTGCTCGTCATCAACGACAACAGTAGTCAGCGTAGCCGTCGCACGGTCTCGCATGGAGTTGGTATTATAACATTTCGACCTTTAAGGAGAACGCGTTTTGCCCAATTCAGACAACGTCCAAATTGCGCCCGCCGAGGGCAAGCTGGGAGTTCTGATCCCCGGCATGGGTGCGGTGACGACGACTTTTATCGCCGGCGTGGAAGCCATCAAACGAGGGCTTGGAAAACCGGTCGGATCCCTGACTCAAATGGGAACCGTCCGCCTCGGAAAACGAACCGAGGGGCGTAGCCCCGCCATCCAGGACTTTGTCCCCCTGGCCAGGCTGCAAGACCTGGAAGTAGCCTGCTGGGACATCTTCGAGGACAATGCCTACGAGGCCGCCGTCAAAGCCGGGGTTCTGGAAACCAGCCTCCTCGAACAGCTCAAGGCCCCGCTCAGCGCCGTCACCCCCATGCGCGCGGTCTTCGATCAGAAATTCGTCAAGCGCATCAACGGCCCCAACGTCATGTCGGGCGGCAGCAAAATGGATTACGCCGAGCGCGTGATGGACGATATCAAGCGCTTCAAGGAAAAATCCGGCGCCTCCCGCCTGATGATGATCTGGTGCGGTTCCACCGAAGTGTTCCACGAAGCCGCTCCCGTCCATGCCACCCTCAAGGATTTCGAGTGCGGCCTGCAAAAGAACGACCCCGAAATTTCGCCCAGCCAGATTTATGCCTACGCGGCGTTGAAACTCGGCATCCCCCACGCCAATGGCGCGCCCCACATGACCACGGACATGCCGGCGTTGCTGGAGCTGGCCCGGCACAATAATGTGCCGGTCAGCGGCAAGGATTTCAAGAGCGGCCAGACCTTCATGAAGACCCTGATCGCTCCCGGGCTCAAAAGCCGCCTGCTGGGCGTGAGCGGCTGGTTTTCCACCAACATCCTGGGCAACCGCGACGGCGAAGTGCTGGACGATCCCGGCTCCTTCCGCTCCAAGGAAGTCACCAAATCGTCCGCCCTGGAATACATTCTGCAAAACGAGCTGTACCCGGATCTGTATAAGAACCTGTACCACAAGGTCCGCATCGAGTACTATCCGCCGCGCGGCGACGCCAAGGAAGGCTGGGACAATATCGACATCTTCGGATGGCTCGGCTACCCCATGCAGATCAAAATCAACTTCCTGTGCCGCGATTCCATCCTGGCCGCGCCGCTGGTGCTGGACCTGATTCTGTTCATGGACCTGGCGCAGCGCGCTGGCATGCGCGGCATCCAGGAATGGCTGTCTTTTTATTTCAAGGGCCCCATGCACGCTCCCGGGCTCTACCCCGAACATGACGTCTTCATCCAGCTCATGAAACTGAAAAATACCCTCCGTTATATGCGGGGGGAGGACCTGATCACGCATCTGGGCCTGGAATATTACGATTAATCGCTGTATCGTTTAAAGACGCGGGGAGCGCGGGGAAATATTTTTCCGGGCCGCCGCGTCTCAACCTCTAGGAGAGTATGAAAGTACTGGTAATCGGGGGAACCCTTTTCATCGGCCCGCTGCTCGTCGACGAGCTGGTGAAGGGGGGCCACGAAGTGGCGGTCCTGCACCGCAAGCCGAAACACGAATTCGGCCGCAAGGTCGAAAACATCATGGCCGACCGCAACGACCCGGAGGCCGTCCGCCAGGCCATTTCCAATCGCCGTTTCGAGGTGGTTTTCGATAATGCCTACGATTGGGAGCGCGGCACCACCGCCCAGCAGGTGGAAGCCGCCGTGCGCGCCGTGGGACACCGGCTTACGCGTTACATTTTCATGTCCAGCGTGGCGGCCTACGGCGACGGCCTGAACCACAAGGAAAGCGATCCGCTGGCCCCCGATTATCACGCCGATCCCTACGTGCGCCACAAAGCCACCACCGAGCGCCTCCTGTTCCGCATGCACTCGCAGGGCAGCCTGCCGGTAGTGACCTTCCGCCCGCCGTTCCTCTACGGCCCGGAAAATCCGTACTATCGCGAACAATTCTTCTGGGACCGGCTGCGCGCCGGCCGTCCCATCGTCATCCCCGGCGACGGTCACCGCCTGATGCAGTTCTGCTACGTGCACGATCTGGTGCACGCCATGCTGCGCGCCATGGAAGATCCGCGCGCCATCGGGGAAGCGTTCAATATCGCGGATACCAAGCCGCTCACCCAGGTGGAGGTGGTGGAGCGCCTCGCCAAAATCGCCAACGCGGAGCCCACCCTGGCGCGCATCCCGCGCGACCAGATCCAGCAGGCCGGCGGCAACGCCATGGAAGAGCCCTACTATTTCGGCGAATATTTCGACCTGCCGCCCATCACCATGAACATCGGCAAGGTCACGCGCGTGCTGAAAATGAAGCTCACTCCCTTCGACGCGGGCTTAAAGGAAACTTACCGCTGGTACGTGCGCAACCACAAGCCGCGGACGGCGGGGTTCGAGTTCGACGATAAAGTGCTGGCCATGGCCAAGACCGGGTCGCCCGCCAGCGTGTAAGGGCGCTATGGAGCCGGCGCCGTCGAGGCCGCGGAGAGGTCGATCTTCTCGTACAAATCCGCCAGCGCCAACCGGCAGCCGATGGATTCCAACTCGACCGGGCTTTCCATTCCGTCCGCCCAAGTGAGCAGCCAGAGCCCATCCTCGCGCCGGGTGAACACGTCCACATGCGCGCGGTCCGACGCGATCAGCACGTATTCGCGCAGCGATTCGATGCAGCGGTAGTGCTCGAATTTCCGGCCGCGATCGTAGGCTTCGGTAGAGGGGGAAAGCACTTCAAACAGGACGGTGGGGTTGAGCAGGGTGTCGGTTTCCTGGTCGAGAAATTCCGGCTCGCCGCAAACCACTACCACGTCGGGATACGTGAAAAACCCCCGCTCGCTTCGCCGACGGTCGCCATCGCCAACATCTCGCCCCGGTAATACTCGCTCTTCCACTCCGCCTTGCGCTCGATTTCGAGATATTCTTCCGGCGCGAGAAATGTTTTCGCCTGTGTAGACACTGGCGCCTCCGGTTAGGATGCCGCGGAGAAGTCGATCTTCTCGTACACGTCCGCCAACGCCAGCCGGCAGCCGATGGATTCCAGCTCTACCGAGCTCTCGATGCCGTCTGCTGAATTGAGCTGCCAGCGGCCATTCTGCTGCCGCGTGAACAGGTCCACATGCGCACGGTCATAGGAGACCAGAACGTATTCGCGCAGCGATTCGATGGAGCGGTAATGCTCGAACTTCCGGCCGCGGTCGTAAGCTTCGGTGGAGGGGGAGAGCACTTCAATTATGACCGCCGGGTTGAGCAGCGTATCGAATTCACTATCGAGGAATTTCCGCTCGCCGCAGACCACTGCCAGGTCAGGATAGGTGTAAAGGCCCGATTCGCTTACGCATACGCGCATGTCGGCCGAAAGTACGCTGCAGGGACGCGACCGGAGTTGCTGATGAAGCGCAGCGCCGGCGTTCAGCACCATCATCACATGGGCGTAGCGCGCCCCCGACATGGCGAACATCTCGCCCCGATAATATTCGCTCTTATACTCCGCCTTACGCTCGATTTCGAGATACTCTTCCGGCGTGAGAAATGTCTTTGACTGCGTGGACACTGGCGGCCTCTCATCCTTACCTTACCAAAACAAAAAGGCCGGAGCCTCAGCCCCGGCCTCTTCATTCTCACCACTCTTCCTACGCGGTCCGCTGCGCTTCCGACTGATCGCCCGAAATAGCCGCCTGCGACGCCGCCAGGCGCGCGATCGGCACGCGGTACGGCGAACACGACACGTAGTTCATCCCCGCCCGGTAGCAGAACTGCACCGAGTTCGGCTCGCCGCCGTGCTCGCCGCAGATTCCCACTTCCAGATCGGGACGCGTCTGCCGGCCCAGTTTCACCGCCATCTCGATCAGCTTGCCTACGCCTTCCTGGTCGATCACGGCGAAGGGGTCGTTGGCGAAGATCTTCTTGTCTTCGTACTCGCGCTGGAACTTCGTATAATCGTCGCGCGAGAGCCCCATGGTGGTCTGCGTCAGGTCGTTGGTGCCGAAGCTGAAAAACTCCGCTTCCTGCGCCACCGAATCGGCCGTAAGACAGGCGCGCGGAATCTCGATCATGGTTCCCACCAGGTACTTGAGATCCTTCATGCCGGCCTTGCCCAGCACCTCTTCGGCCACCTGCACCACGATCTTCTTCTGGTTCTCCAGCTCTTTGACTCCGCCGATGAGCGGAATCATGACTTCCGGAATCACCTTCTTGCCCTTCTTGGCCACTTGCACCACGGCCTCGAAAATGGCGCGCGCCTGCATCTCCGTGATCTCCGGATACAGAATGCCCAGACGGCAGCCGCGCAGCCCCAGCATGGGGTTGAACTCGTGCAGCTCTTCCACGCGCTGCAGCAAACGCGACACTACGGTCTTCAGGTTTCTCACGTCCGCGCCGAAATGCTGGTACTTGGCCACCATCTCGCGCTTCTTTTTGATATCGGCGTAAGGCAGCGTCGCCTGGTCCACCATCAGCTCTTCGCGCTTGGGCAGGAATTCGTGCAGCGGCGGATCCAGCGTGCGGATCACCACCGGGTAGCCGTCCATGACTTCAAACAGGCCCGCGAAATCCCTGCGCTGGTAGGGCAGCAGCTTGGCCAGCGCCTTGCGGCGGGTCTTTTCGTCGTCCGCCAGAATCATGTCCTGCATGTGTCCGATGCGGTCTTCGGCGAAGAACATGTGCTCGGTGCGGCACAGCCCGATGCCTTCCGCTCCGAACGCCCGCGCCACTTTGGCGTCGCGCGGAATATCGGCGTTGGCGCGCACGCCGAAGCCGCCGCGATACTTATCGGCCATCTTCATGAACTGCGCGAACACCGGCGAATCGGGATCGGCGTCTTGCGTCTCGGCCTGCCCCAGATACACGTCCCCGGTGGTGCCGTTCATGCTGATCCAGTCGCCTTCCCTGATGCTGATGGTCTTGTCCCCCACCTTGACGGTGGCCAGCTTGTTGCGCTCGGAAATGGCGATGGCGCCGGCGCCCACCACGCACGGCCGTCCCATGCCGCGCGCCACAACCGCTGCATGGCTGCTCTTGCCGCCGATGGCCGTCAGAATTCCCTTGGCCACATCCATGCCGTGAATATCGTCCGGGGTGGTTTCCTTGCGCAGCAGAATCACCGGGCTCTTCTGCGAAAGAATGACCGCGTCATCCGCGGAGAACGCCACGCGCCCCACCGATGCGCCCGGAGAAGCGTCGATACCGCGGGTCAGCTTCATCAGCGTTTTGAGCGATGCCGGGCTGAACACCGGGTGCAGCAGTTGATCGAGCTGATTGGGCGCCACGCGCAGCACCGCGGTCTTCTCGTCGATCAGGCCTTCGGCGTGCATGTCCACCGCGACCTTCACGGCCGCCGGACCGGTGCGCTTGCCGTTGCGCGTCTGCAGCATGAACAGCGTGCCTTCCTGCACCGTGAACTCGAAATCCTGCATGTCCTTGTAATGCTTCTCCAGCATGGAGGTGATCTCGACAAGCTGGTGGTACACCTTCTCGTTCCAGTCCTTCAGCTCGCTGATGGGCTGCGGGGTGCGGATGCCCGCCACCACGTCTTCGCCTTGCGCGTTCACCAGGAACTCGCCGTAAAAAACCTTCTCGCCGCTGCCGGGGTCGCGCGTGAAGCCCACGCCCGTGCAGCAATCGTCGCCCATGTTTCCGAACACCATGGCCTGCACGCTGGCGGCGGTGCCCAGGTTGTCCGGAATCTTTTCCATCTTGCGATAGTAAGAGGCCTTGGGGTTCCACCAGGAGCCGAACACGGCGTTGCGCGCCAGCTTGAGCTGCTCGTGGGCGTCCTGCGGAAACTCCTTTTTGGTTTCCTTCTTGACGATCTTCTTGTACTCGGCGATGATCGCCTTCAAGTCTTCGGCCGCAAGGTCGGTGTCCAGCTTGCACTTCGCTTTGTGCTTGCGCGCATCGAAGGCTTCGTCGAACTTTTCCATGTTGATATCCAGCGCCACTTCGCCGAACATCTGGATGAAGCGCCGGTAGCAATCGTAGGCGAAACGCGCATTGCCGGTCTTCGAGGCCATGCTCTCGGTGGTAGCGTCGTTCAGCCCGAGATTCAAAATGGTGTTCATCATGCCGGGCATGGAGAACTTGGCGCCGCTGCGCACGCTCAACAGCAGCGGGTCGGCCGCGTTGCCCAATTTCTTGCCCAGCCGCTTTTCCAGCGTGGCCAGCGCCTCGTCCACCTGCTCTTCGATCTCTTGCGGGACCGTGCGGTTGTTGTCGAAGAAGATGTTGCACACCTCCGTCGAAATGGTAAATCCGGGAGGGACCGGGACACCGGCCCGAGACATCTCCGCCAGCCCGGAGCCTTTGCCGCCGAGCACGTCTTTCATCGTTCCGTCCCCGTCGGCCGTTCCATTGCCGAAGGAGTAGACAAACTTCTTCATTCTTAGCTCCTATGAAGTAGTAACAATTTCCGAAAAGTCCGCTATCGAGGAAAACTCCCGCAACAGCGTGTTGAGCAGCGTCAAACGGTTTAGCCGGATGTGAGCGTCCGGCGCATTTACCAAAACTTTATCGAAGAACAAATCCACCTTGGGGCGCAGCCGCGCGATGGCGTTTTCGATCGGCTGGCCGGAGATGCGCAGATACTCGTCGTACAAATCGCGCTCCGGACCGGCTTCGAGCAGCCCGGCGTCCACCGCCCCGCCGCCTTCGAACAAGGCCTGTTCCAGAATGTTGCGGATGCGCTTGAAGCTGGCCGCCAGCGGCTCGAAATCCGGCGTGGCGCGCAGGCTTTGAATGCGCATGAGGCGCGCTTCCAGATCCACCAGGCTGTTCCAGCCGGCCGCCATGGCGGCATTGACTTCGTCGTACTTAAAGCCGCGAATGTCTTTGAAGTAAAACTTCACGCGGTCTTCGAAAAAGGTAATCAGCGCTTGGTCGCCGCGAATCAATTCCAGCAAAGGCAGTTCCAGCCGGCCCTCGACCAGGATCTTCACCACGCCCTGCGCGGCGCGCCGCAAGGCGAACGGATCGCGCGAACCGGTGGGAATCAAGCCGGCGCGAAAGCAACCGCGCAGCGTATCCAATTTATCCGCGGCCGCGACGATCTGGCCGGTGCGATGGCGCGGAATCGTGTCCTCCATGCTCTCCGGCTTGTATTGATCGTAAATGGCCTGCCACACTTCGGCCGGTTCGCCCTGCGCGCGCGCGTAAAGGCCGCCCACCACGCCCTGCAATTCGGTGAACTCCTTGACCAGCTCGGTGGTGAGGTCGCACTTCAAGAGCTCCGCGGCGCGCTGCGCCTGCACGTTTCCGCCCAGCTCGCGCACCAGCGCGATGTTGCGTTCGGTCTTTTCCAGGTACGAGCCCAGCTTGGCCTGGAACGTCACATGGGCGAGGTCCTGTTTGCGGTCTTGCAAACTCTTCTTCTGATCGGTTTCCCAGAAAAACCGCGCGTCGTTGAAGCGGGCGCGCAGCACGCGCTCGTTGCCGGAGCGCACGAAGCCTTCGGGATCGGCATCGATGTTCATCACCGCGACAAACTGGGGCGCCAGCCTGCCTTCGCGGTCTTCCACCGAGAAATATTTCTGGTGGTGGCGCATCACCGTGATCAGCACTTCTTCCGGCAGCTCCAGAAATTGCGGGTCGAAGCTGCCCGTGATGGCGGTGGGAAATTCCGTCATGTAAACCAGGGTTTCGAGCAGCGCGGCGTCCCGCTTCACCAGGATTCCCGCCAGCTCGCGCTGAATCTTCTTGCGGCGGTCTTCCGCCGAAAGAATCACGTAGTGGTCGCGCAGCCGCTGCTGGTAATCCGCCGCGTTCACCACGATTTCGCGCGCGCCCAGGCGGCGATGCCCGCTGGAGAGCGCGCCACTGCGCACGCCCGCCAGCTCGAACGGAACGACCTCTTCGCCCAAGAGCGCCACAATCCAGCGGATGGGCCGGATGAAGCGCGGGCCGCCCTTGCCGGTCCAGTACATGGTCTTGGGAAAATAAATTTCCAGGATCAGGCCGGGCAGCGCCTCCGCCAGAATCTCCCTGGTGGCGCGCCCCGGCGTCTTGCGGACGAAGCTGTAATATTCGCCCCTGGGCGTGCTCTCGATGGAGAGGTCTTCGGGGCGAATGCCCTGCTTGCGGGCGAAGCCCTCGACGGCTTTGGGCGGCGCGGATCTGGCCGGCCCCAGCACGCGCTCCTGGCTGTCGGCCCGTTTTTCCGCCAGGCCTTCGCCGCGCAGCACCAGGCGCCGCGGGGTGGCGTCCAGGCGCAGCGATTCGTGCGCGATATCCAGCTTTTCGAATTGCAGCCGCAGGCTCTCCAGCGCGTTCGGAATCATCCAATCGGGAATCTCTTCGGTGCCGATTTCAAACAGGAACGGGAGGCTCATTGGGCTGCCTCCGGAAGGTGGCGCACGCGCTGATGCCTGTCGAGACGAGTCTCGACCCGGCAAACGCGGGTGTTCGCGCCGCTCATTGCGCCGCCTCGACAGCATGATCCTGCTGCTGATCCACCCAGTCCTGGGCCACTCCCACCGCCAGCTTGCGCACGCGCTGGATCACGCCCACGCGCTCGGTCACGCTGACGGCGCCGCGCGCGTCCAGCGTATTAAATATGTTGGAGCATTTCAGCACCTGGTCGTAAGCGGGCAGCAGCGGAAAGCGTTTCTTGTCTTCCGCTTTGGGATCGTACAGACGCAGCAGGCGCGCGGCTTCGGCTTCATGCAGGTCGAACAGCTTCCACAGCATGGCGATGTCGGCCAGCTCGAAATTGTAGACCGAGTATTGCAGCTCGTCCGGATAGCGCACGTCGCGATAGCTGAAGCCTTGGGTCCACTCGATATCGTAGACGCTGTCCTTCACCTGCAGGAAAGCCGTGAGCCGCTCCAGCCCGTAGGTGATCTCGGCCGGAACCACGTCCAGATCGATTCCGCCGCACTGCTGGAAGTACGTGAACTGCGTCACCTCCAGACCGTCCAGCATCACCTGCCAGCCGATTCCCCAGGCGCCCAGGGTGGGCGCTTCCCAGTTGTCTTCCTCGAACTTGATATCGTGCTTGCGCAGATCGATCCCGATGGCTTCCAGGCTGCCCAGGTACTGCTCGATCGCATCGGCCGGCGAAGGCTTGAGAATCACCTGGAGCTGCGAGTGCTTATAGAGGCGATTGGGATTGTCGCCGTAGCGGCCATCGGCCGGCCGGCGGCTGGGCTGCACGTAGGCCACGCGCCAGGGGTCCGGCCCCAGCACGCGCAGAAAAGTTTCCGCCACCATGGTGCCGGCGCCCACTTCCAGGTCGTAGGGCTCCTGAATGATGCAGCCGCGGTCGGCCCAGTAGCGTTTCAACTTGAAGATGATGTCTTGGAAGGATTGCATCGTCGGTTCAGTTCCCGGCGCCCGCCGGTTGCGGATCGATCAACAGGGGCCCGGTGAGCAGGCGCCGCTCCGCGTGAGCTTCGATCTGCTGCACCAGGAAACGGCGCAGATCGGCGGCGGTGGATTGCGACCAATCCGTGCGCGAGATCTGCGCGACCGGCGTGCGCAACATCTCGGCGGCCATCGATCTGGATTCCGCGCTCAATTCCCAATCCCCCGTTCCCAACGCGCCGCGGCAATGGCGGCAAACCAAACCGGCGCGCCCGCGGCTGAAAAACGCCCGTTCGCCCGGTTCGTCCAGCGCGCCGCCGCAGCCCAGGCAAACCGTCAACTCCGGCAGCCAGCCGGAAAGCCGCACGGCCCACAACGCAAAGTAGGTCGCCGCGCGCCACGCCGCGCTTTCGTCCGCCGTCTTCAGAAAATCCAATACCGACAGCAGCAGGCGGAA
>Ga0181521_10002473_pt1 | contig 22340 bp, 24 predicted proteins | sample PEATcosm2014_Bin_32_FD_119764 | JGI IMG/M metagenome (GOLD analysis project Ga0181521, IMG submission 119764) | Peatland microbial communities from MTU Mesocosm Facility, Houghton, MI, USA - PEATcosm2014_Bin02_60_metaG | ecosystem: Environmental > Terrestrial > Soil > Wetlands > Peat | place...
GGAATGTATTGCTGCATGTACGCTGTGGCCAGGTACAGGCGCGCGGTGGGAAAGTTCGGGTCCAGGTCCACCGCCGTCTTGAAGTGCTCGACGGCTTCCGGGTACTGCGCGTTCTTAAAGGCCGACACGCCCTTGCCGAGCTCGTCGCGGGCTTTCAGCTTCGTGCAGCTCGTGCCTAGAATCGCCAGTGCGGCAACCGCCAGGATCATTATCGATTTGCGCATGAACGTCCGGCTCCTATTGTCCAAGATCCTTGAACGGCATCAAGCCCACCTTATCGATTCCGGCGCCGTGCGCGATATCGATGGCCCTGGCCACCCACGAAAATTCAATCGACGGGTCGCCCTTCACGAACACCACACGCTCCGCGCGCGTCTTGAAGATGTCTTCCAGGCGCCCGCCCAGCCGGTCGAAATCGCTGGTTTCCCCGTTGATCATCACCGTGTGGTTGCCGTCGATCGTAATCACCACCGTGCGCTGATCCGATTGGCTCGCCGGCTGGTTGGGCGGCGGCGGCTGCGGAACCAGGGCCTCGAGTCCTTTCGGCGTCAGAGGCGTAATCACCATGAAAATAATGATCAGCACCAGTAGCACATCGATCATGGGCGTCATGTTGATATCGCTCTTGACGCCCCCACTACCGCCGACTGCCATTGACATATAAATCGCTCCTTAAAAAACCTTCCTCTTTACTCACCGGACGGCGGCGCGGCTGCCGGCGCCGTTGTGGTTCCAGGCTTGGCCTTTTCCTGCTGCTGCTGCTGGGTCAACAGACCCACCTGGTCCACGCCCGCGGCCTGCAGGTTCTGCACCACTTCCAGCACCACCGAATACTTGGACCGCTGATCGGCCTTGATGAAAACCGTCTTGTCCAGGCGGTTGGTCAGCAAGTCCTTGATCTTGGGCGCCAAGTCGTCCGGCGGCACCTGCGTGGTGTTCAGATACGTCTTGCCGTCGCGCGTCACCGCAACCACCACGGCGTCGCTTTTGTCCGCCGCCTGCATGGCGATCGGGTTCTTGGTATACGCCAAGTCCACGCTCACGCCCTTCGACAACATGGGCGTGATGACCATGAAGATGATCAGCAGCACGAGCATCACGTCCACCATAGGGGTGACGTTGATATCGGCTACCGGTGGCGGCGCTTTTTGCCTTTTGTCTACGTCTTTCGCCATCGTGTTCTCCACGGAACCGGGTCTGCGGAGCGGGAGTCTCCGGGGAGACTCCCGCCTTTCAACTCGCCGGATCCCTATTTGCTGGCTTCCCGCTTCCCGATCTACTTGCGTGCGCCGGCGCCGCGCTGGCTCCGCTTCAGGAAGTAATCGATCAGCTCGCTGCTGGAGTTCCCCATTTCCACGTCGAAGGCTTCAATCTTGTTCGTGAAATAGTTGTACATCCAAACCGCCGGAATGGCTACGAAAAGTCCGACGGCCGTGGTTACCAGCGCTTCCGAAATACCGCCCGCCACCGCGCCCAAGCCGGTCGACTTCTCCGTCGAAATGCCCTTGAACGCGTTGATGATGCCCGCCACCGTTCCGAACAGTCCCACGAAGGGGGCCGTCGAACCGATGGTCGCCAGGCCGCTGACGCCGCGCTTCAGCTCGGCGTGCACAATCGCCTCCGCGCGTTCGAGCGCGCGCTTGGAAGCTTCAATCTCTTCGCCCGGAATCTCGCTTGAAATCTGGTGCGCCTGGAATTCCTGCAGCCCGGCGACCACAACCTTCGCGAGGTGGCTCTTCTTATACCGATCGGCTATCTTTACGGCTTCGTCCAGCTTGCCTTCGCGCAGCGCCCCGGCTACCGCCGGTGCGAACGCCCGCGACTGCTTCCGGGCGGCGTTGTAGGCCATGACACGGTCGATCATCACGCCGATGGAATACGCCGACATGATGAACAGGAGGATGACCACCAATTTGGCGAGCAGCCCCATCTGGCCCCAGAGGTGTACCGGGTCCCAACCTACGCCGCTGTTATCTTGAAGCAAGTAAAGCGACCATGCTTGCAATTGCAGAAACATTCTTCTTCTCTCTCCTGCGAGTTGAAATGAGTTACTCTATACCGACGTCCGAAATGGACCTTCGGGTTACTGGCTCAACGTGAAGTTCACGTCGATTTGAGTCACAACTTCCACCGGCTCCCCATTGAGGAGGGTCGGGGCGTATACCCACTGTTTCACCGCGTCCAGCGCGGCCTGGATGAGCAGCGGGTGTCCGCTGATCACTTTTAGATCTTGAATGGTGCCGTCCTTGGCGATCACCGCATTCAGGTGCACTACTCCCGAAATGCGCGCCTGCTTGGCCAGCGGCGGATAAATCGGGTGCGGTTGCCGGATCAGCTTGGCCTGCTGCACGTTGCCGCCCACGCGAATGCGTTGCGGCACCGCGGCCGCTTCCTTTTTCACCGGCGGAGGCGGCGGAGGGGGAGCCGCCGAAGGCACCGAGCCGATGATCCCGCCCAGTACGCCGCCGGGACTTCCGCCGGCCACGCCGCCCGGAACGCCGCCCACTACCCCGCCCACGCCCGAGGACGGCGGCGGCAGCTCTTCTTCCTTAATCTGCGCGATTTCTTTGGGAATCGTCTTCGGCGCCATCAGTTTGCCGGCATCGAACTGACGCGGAATGATTTTCACGACTTTGGGCATGGCTGCGGCCGGAGGCGGGGGAGGCGGCGGAGGCGGCGGCGGGGGAGGCGCCACCAGCATGCTTTGCAACTGGGCCGTGGGCAGCGCGTCGAAATACCACATCGGGATAATCACCGCGATTCCGATCAGCACCAGTTGGACGAAAAACGAGAGCAAAACCGTCCAAGTTTTCGTCGTCTTTCCGCTATCTACGAATGTCTGCTCAAACATGAGACTTCCTTTCCCATTCCAGCCGCGCGGCCCGCCGCGCAGCCGGTTCTCTATTTGACCGCCTTGGTGGTACCTTTGCGAGCCGTTTCGGCCCGCGACGCCGCCGGCATCACCGGCGACTTCCTTTTCTTATCGGTGTAACTATGCCAGAACAACACGATCGGACTCGCGATAAACACCGACGAGTACGTCCCGACGATAATTCCACACACCAGCGCGAACGAAAATCCGTGCAACACCGGGCCGCCGAACAGGAACAGCGCAATCACCGTCAGGAAGGTCAATCCCGACGTCATCACCGTTCGGCTCAACGTCTGGTTCACGGCCCGGTTCATGACCTGTTCGAGAGGCTCGCGCCGCGAAGTCTTCAGATTCTCCCGAATGCGGTCGAAGATCACGATGGTATCGTTCATCGAGTACCCGACCAGGGTCAGGAGCGCCGCGATCACCGTCATCGAGATCTGCTCGTTGAACAGGGAGAACACACCCACCGTGATGATGGTGTCGTGGAAGCACGCGATCACCGCGCCCAAACCGTAGATCCACTCGAAGCGGAAGGCGATATACACCAACATTCCCGCGAGCGCATACAGCGTCGCCAGCACCGCCTTCGTCCTCAGTTCCGCGCCCACCTTGGGACCGACCATCTCTACTTCCGCCACGTGGAACGGGGCCAGGTAACTGACCTGTTCGAAAGCGTTCATAATACCAGGATTCATGCCCGGCACGGAGGCCAATTGATGAAAATCGGTGATCAACCCCGAATATTGTTTGTCGCGCGCCGCCAACAAATTGGTCACCAGGGTTTGCAACTGCTGATCGGTCATGGGCACGCCGGCGCCCGCCAGCGCGTCCCGCAGCCGTCCCGCCAGCGTCTGCTCGCTGGTATTGTTGAAGTCCAGCTTGCCGTTGTTGGGTTGTCCGAAGGTCGTATTCAGAACGTCTTCCATGGCCTGGCGGTTCTTGTTCAGGAGCCGCTCTTCTTCCAGCTCGGTGCCGATCACCACCGAATTGGGCGCCGTACCGGAGGTGAAATTCTCCACGCTCACTTCGCCCTTGATGGCGTGCGACATGGCGCTGCGGATCTTGTCCACCGGCGGCGGATACGCGAACCGCACCGTCATCATGGCGCCGCCCTTGAAATCGATGCCGTAATTCATGCCGTGCCAGAAAAAGACGCTTCCCAGCCCGGCTACCGTCAATACCAGCGAGGCAATGATGAACGGCCACTTCTTGCCCAGAAAATCGTAATTCGTGTTTTTGAATAATTCCATCGAACCATGCCGTGCTGGTATCGTTCTTAACTTTGGACACCAGCCTTCCGAAATTTGTTCCCGTTCCAGGCGGCGGGTTTGAGCCCGCCCCGCTGGTCCTAAATACTCAGCGTCTCCACCCGCCGGTGGCCCGATAACTCATAGTCGAATATGGTCTTCGACACGAACACCGCAGTAAACACATTAGCAATTAAACCGATCGTCAGGGTAACCGCGAATCCCTTCACCGGCCCTTCTCCGAAAAGGAACAGGAAGGCGCAGGAGACCACCGTGGTCACGTGGGTGTCGATAATCGTCAGAAAAGCCTTGCTGAAGCCCGTGTCCACGGCCGCAATCACGCTCTTGCCCGCCCGCAGCTCTTCCCGGATGCGCTCGAAAATCAGCACGTTCGAGTCCACCGCCATACCAATGGTCAAAATCACGCCCGCGATGCCCGGCAGGGTCAGCACCGCGTGGAAATACGAAAGCGCCGCCAACAGGATGATGGTGTTCAGAAGCAGCGCCAGCACCGCGTTGATGCCGCTGCGCCGATAGTAGAACAGCATCACGAACACCACCGCCGCGAGGCCGGCGATGCCCGCCATCAGCCCTGCGTGAATGGAATCCGCGCCCAGCGACGGGCCGATGGAGCGCTCCTCATTGTAAACTACGCCCGCCGGCAGCGATCCGCTGCGCAAATACCGCGAGAGGTCCACGGCCTCGTCTTCGCTTCCCAGCCCCGTGATCCGCCCCGAATCCTCGATCTTCGATTCGATGGTCGCCACGCTGACAATCTGGTTGTCCAACACCACCGCCAGGCGGTTTCCGATATTCGCTTCGGTGTATCGTCCAAACCGCTTGCCGCCGTCCGGCGAAAGGTTGAAGCTGGTTTCCCACTTGCGCATCTCGTCCTGGCCCGGCCGCGCGTTGCGCATCTCATGGCCCGTGATCACGGGCGTCTTGCCCACCAGGAACCACTGCTCGCCGTCCTGCCCCGCCCGCGGCTTGGACTTGACCAGCTTGGTGTTCAGCGGCAATACCCCGCCGTGCTGCGCCAGCGCCGCGTCGCGGCTGGCAAAGGGGCCGTCCTTGACGTCGTCGATTTCCAGCACGGCCGCCGTCCCGATCAACTCCTTGACGCGCGCCGGATCGTCCACGCCCGGCAACTGCACCAGGATTTCGTAGTCGCTGCCCGCGCGCCCGTACTGGGTCACCGTCTTTTCGGACAACCCCAACTGGTCGATGCGGTTGCCGATGGTATCCACCGTCCGGGTCACGGTATCGGTCTTCAGCGCCAGCAGATCGCTGGGCTTCAGCTTCATCGAATAGTCGGTCGAATTCAGGGTTGTGAGGCTGTACGTGGGGAAACGGTCCGCGATCACGTTGCGGAAGGCGCTCGTCATGGTCGCCGGAATGCCTTTGACGGTGATCGTTACGTTGTCGGCATCTTCCACATGGTCGGGACGAACGTCGCTGTCCGTCATGTCCGTCCAGGTGATATTTTCCTTTTTCAGCTCTTCCTTCATCCGCTCGATGGTCTGGTCCCCGTCCGCCTTCACCGCGTCCTGCACCTGTACCTGCAGCACCAGGTGGCTGCCGCCCCTCAGGTCCAACCCCAGCCGGATATTATCCCGGAAATTCTGTTTCAGATCGCTCCACGACTTCGGAATGCCGATGATGCCAAGCACGCAAATGAGAATCGTCACAGCAATGACAATCGCTCGGGACTTCAAATTTCTTTTCATGGGAGTTGAAAACCTGCTAATAGATTCCTATTACTACTACTTCTTCGCCTCGCTCGATACCAGGCTCGACACCGAGCTGCGTGAAACCTGGATTTTGACATTATCCGGCTTCACGCGCAACACCAGGGTATCGTCGGCGTCGATCGCCACAATCGTTCCCACGATGCCCCCGCTGGTCACCACGGTTTGCCCATTCTGCAAGCTCGCCAGCATCTTGGCCGTCTGCTTGCGCTGGCGCTGCATGGGAAGGAACAAGAGAAAATAGAAGATTCCAAAGATCAGAAGGATGGGCAGGAATCCCAGGTACGAGGAACTGGGCGATGCCGTGGTTTGCAGAAACAGATTCAGGATCACGTTGTGACCAAATGCGGATCAGCCGGCGTCTACCAACGCCGAGCGGACAGACCTCAGGTATTCAGGGAATGTCTTCGATATTATAGCCTGCCTGATCCCGCGCATGATGTCAAGGTACCGCCGGATGTTGTGACGGGTCGCCAACATCGCATATAAAATCTCCCCGGACTGGAACAGATGGCGAAGATAGGCTCGGGAATAACTCCTACAAGTATAGCATCTGCACCCTGGGTCCAGCGGCCCTTCATCATCCTTATAGCGCGCGTGTTTGATGATCACCCGCCCCTGGCCGGTGAACAGGCATCCGTTGCGCGCGTTGCGCGAAGGCAGCACGCAATCCATCATGTCCACCCCGCGCGCCACGTACTCGGGAAGCTCCTCCGGCATCCCCACTCCCATGGCATAGCGCGGCCGCGCGCGGGGCAGAATCTCTTCCGCCGCCTCGGCCATTTCCAGGCTGAGCGGCCGCGGCTCGCCCACCGAAAGCCCTCCGATGGCGTACCCATCCGCATCCAACTCCGCCAGCGCGCGGGCGCACTCGCGCCGCAAATCCGCGAACATGGATCCCTGCACGATGGGAAACAGCGCATGCCGCGTGGCTGTCTCTTGCATGCGCCGCAGAAAATGCGCCTGCGCCCGCCCGGCCCAGCGCACCGTCCGTTGCATACTCTGGCGCGCGAATTCGTGGCTCACCGGATATTCCGGGCACTCGTCCAGCGCCATCTGGATATCGCTCGCGAACGCCAGTTGCGCGTCCACCGTGGATTCCGGAGTGAAGCGGTGGGCATCGCCGTTCAGGTGGGATTGAAACACCACTCCGTCTTCCTCGATCTTGCGCAGGCCGTTCAGGCTGAACACCTGGAATCCGCCCGAGTCCGTCAGGATGGCGTTGCGCCACCCCATGAAGCGGTGCAGCCCGCCCATCTGGCGCAGCAAATCGGTTCCCGGCCGCAGAAACAAATGATAGGTATTGGCCAGCAGGATGGCTACCCCGAGATCTTCCTCGAGGTCGCGCTGCGTCAGCCCCTTGACGGTCCCCTGGGTTCCCACCGGCATGAATACAGGCGTTTCCACGTCGCCATGCGGCGTGTGCAGGATTCCGGCCCGCGCGCGCGTTTCGGGGCACTCGGCGACTATTTCAAATGCAATCAACCTCTATGGTAACGCCGGCGGTCTGGCCGCCGGTTCTCTTGCGGATCCGAATTTCTTGCGGCGGTTGACGGCCGCCGCGCAGGCTTCCAGCGCAATCTCAGCCTGCCCTACATTACATCTGTCACCCGCGCGCCCTGACAATCCCCACTACCCGAATTTCCCGCCCTGGCCCACCATACAAACCAGGAGACCAACAATGCCCGTCGCCGAATTACAATATGTCACCAAAAACTACGGCCCCGTGCGCGCCCTGCAAGGCATCTCGCTCGCTATCGAACCGGGCGAGATCGTCGCCCTGCTGGGTCCCAACGGCGCCGGCAAAACCACCGCCGTGCGCATTCTTCTGGGCCTTGCCGAACCCACCACCGGGCGCGCCGCTGTGTTCGGCCACCACCCCGCGAGCCAATTCGCGCGCGTGCGCCGCGGCGCCGTTCTGCAAGTCGCCAAAGTGCCCGAAACCCTGCGCGTCCGCGAGCACATCGAGCTCTTCAGCGCCTATTACCCGAGCCCCCTGCCGCTCGCCCAGACCATCCAGGCCGCCGGTCTCAAAGGAATCGAAAACCGCCTCTTCGGCGAGCTCTCCGGCGGGCAAAAACAGCGCGTGCTCTTCGCCCTGGCCATCTGCGGCAATCCTCAGCTCCTGTTCCTCGACGAGCCCACCGTGGGGCTCGACGTGGAAGCCCGCCGCGGCCTTTGGCGCGGAATCCGCGCGTTCGCCGCGCGCGGCGGCAGCGTTCTCCTCACCACCCACTACCTGGAGGAAGCCGACGCGCTGGCCAGCCGCATCGCGGTCATCGCGCAAGGGCGCATCGTGGCCCAAGGCTCTCCCGCCGAAATCAAACAGCGCGGCTCGGCCGCCGGCCTGGAAGACGCTTTCCTGGCGATCATGAACGAATCCGAACCGTCTCTTGAGGAGGTACTCTAATGTCCCGCATCTATTTTCTGGAAGCCAAAACCGAATTTCTGAAGCTCATGCGCATGCGCGCCTACGTGGTCTTCACCATCCTGTTTCCGCTCATGTTCTATTGCTTCTTCGGCCTCGCCATGGGGACGCAATCGGCCAATCCCAGCCTGCCGCCCATGGCCCGCTACCTGCTTGCCACCTACGGCGCTTTCGCCGTCATGGGCGTTACTCTTTATGCCTTCGGCGTGGGGGTGGCCGTGGAGCGCGGCCTCGGCTGGCTGCAGCTCAAGCGCGCCAGCCCCATGCCCCCGGCCGCTTACTTCTTTGCGAAATTCGCCGTCTCGCTGGCCTTCAGCGCCATCGTTCTCGCGCTGTTGTTCGGCCTCGGCGCGGTTTTCGGCGGCGTCCGTATGCCCGTCTCCCAATGGCTGGCGCTCTATGGCACGCTGATGGCCGGCGGCACGCCCTTCTGCGCCCTCGGCCTGATCATCGGCTCGCTGGCCGGACCCAACTCGGCCTCGCCCGCGGTCAACCTCATCTACATGCCCATGTCCATTTGCAGCGGCCTCTGGGTCCCGCTGCAGTTTCTCCCGCGCATCATGCAAAACGCCGCCCCCCTGCTCCCGTCCTACCATCTGGCGCAGCTCGCCCTGGCGGTGCTGCACGCCCCCACGCAAGGCGCCGCGCTGGAACACGTGCAGGCCCTGGCCGGCTTCACCTGCTTATTCGCCGGCATCGCCTGGTTTGCGAATTCCCGCGAAAGCGAGAAGATGTACGGGTGAGGAACATGCGCATTCTGCCCAAAGACCAGGATTGGACCGCCTACGCTTGGCTCCTCTATTTCCTGTTCCCGCTGGCGGTGCCGTTCGTCTTTCCGGCAGCGCCTTGGGAACGGGTCGCCGCGGTCGCCGCCACGGCGGTGTCCCTCCCCGTCTACTTTCTCGGATACTGGCTGCGCGGCCGCCGCGTTCTGTGGTGCATCGCCTGGTTCGTAGTGCTCGGTACGGTCATGGGCAGATCCAACCCGGGCGCTTCGGTTTACTTCGTCTACGGCGCCAGCTTCCTCGGCAAAGCCTTCGACCTCCGCACCGGCTTCCAGTGGCTCGCTGGCCTGCTGGCGCTGATCGGAGTGGACGCCTGGCTCTTCCATTGGGATCCCGGCATGTGGATCTCGTCCCTCGTCTTCACCGCCCTGATCGGCTCCGTCATCATCCAGCAACTGCACCGCAAACGCCTCGACCGCGCGCTTCTCCGCGCGCAGGAAGAAGTCGAGCGCCTCGCCAAAATGGCCGAGCGGGAGCGCATCGCGCGCGATCTCCACGATCTGCTCGGCCATACGCTTTCCGTCATCGTCCTCAAGAGCGAGCTCGCCAGCCGGCTCGCGGCCACTGACACTCCGCGCGCCATCCAGGAGATCCGCGACGTGGAGCGCATCTCGCGCGAAGCTCTCTCGGAAGTCCGCGCGGCCGTGCGCGGCTACCGCTCGAGCGGCATCGCCAACGAGTTCCGCCAGGCCCGGGAAGCTCTCGAAACCGCCGGCATCCACGTAGAAGCCGCGGTGGGCGCGCCGCCGCTCACTCCCACCCAGGAAAATGTCTTCGCGCTGGCCCTCCGCGAAGCCGTCACCAACGTGGTGCGCCACGCCCACGCCACCGTCTGCCGCCTCTCGCTGTGCCAGTCCGGCTCGTGGTGCGAGCTGGAAATCGCGGATAACGGCCGCGGCGGCGTTCTTCAGGAAGGCAGCGGCCTGCGCGGCATGCGCGAGCGCGTGGAAGCGCTGGGCGGCGCCATCGAGCGCGACAGCTCCTCCGGCACGCTCCTGCGCATACGGGTTCCCGTATGAACATCCGCGTGGTCATCGCCGAAGATCAAGCCATGGTGCGGGGAGCCCTGGCCGCACTCCTCGCTACGGAAGGCGATATCGAAGTCGTGGCCCAGGCGCAAAACGGCCAGGAAGCCCTCGACCGCATCCTCGCCACGCTCCCCGACGTGCTCCTCACCGATATCGAAATGCCGCAGCTCACCGGCCTGGAGCTGGCGGGCGAAATTCAGCGCCGCAAACTTCCCGTGCGGGTCGTCATTCTCACCACCTTCGCGCGCGCCGGTTATCTGCGCCGCGCTCTGGATGCCGGCGTCTCCGGCTATCTGCTGAAAGACGCTCCCGCGTCCACGCTGGCCAACGCCATCCGCCGCATCCGCGCGGGCGCCCGCGTGATCGATCCCGAGCTGGCCGCCGAAGCGTGGACCGATCCCGACCCGCTCACGGACCGCGAACGCCAGGTCCTGCGCCACGCCGGCGAAGGCCTCAGCGGCTGCGACATCGCCGCCCTCCTGAATCTCTCCGAAGGCACGGTCCGCAACTACCTCTCCGAAGCCATCAACAAACTGGGCGCCGCCAACCGCACCGAAGCCGCCCGCATCGCCCGCCCAAAAGGCTGGCTGTAATCAACCGTCGCGGCGCAATCGGATAGCGGCTCCTGGCCGGGCGGGCTGCGCCGGCCTGGACAGGCCGGGAGGCCCGTCCCACGGGAGCCCGCCCGCCGGAGCTACTCCAATGGCTTTTCCCGATGCAGCAAATGCAAAATATTGCCGTCGCAGTCCGTAAAGAACGCAGTGGTGTTTCCGCCGCGCGTCTCCGGCTCGGTCAGGAACGCGATCCCCGCCCTCCGCAGCTTTTCGTAAGCCGCCGCGAAATCTCCCACCTGGATCGCCAGATGGCGCAGGCCCGCGTCGCGCAGGTGCGCTCCCATCATGGCCGGCCCGTCCGCCCGCGCCTGGATGATTTCAATCATCGACCCGTTCCTGGCCTTCACGAATACCGTGTTACTGCTCTCCGACCGCCAGTTCACCGTGAACCCCAAATGGTCCACGTACCATTGCGCCAGCCGCTGCGGGTCCGGCGAAGCGATTGCCGTGTGCTCGATGCCTTGGAACATAGCGGGATTGTAGCATCGCGCCAGCGCCATATAATATGTTCGCGCGCGACAATGTTCGCGCGCGAGTCTCGCCCCACGAAACCGCCCGCATGCAGGAACTGGATGACCGCCTCGCCGAAACCATCGTGGTCAAGGAGTCCGCCTGGCGCGAACGCTTTTCCCCTGCGCAAAAGCCGCGCGCTTCGGCCGCCGGATAGCCCGTCAACCCTCCGTCTCCGCCGCCAATGTCTCCGCCCCATGACCGTGTAGCGCCTGATAGATCCGGCTGCGCCGCGCCGCAGGCGGATCCCGCCGTCCCCCATTTGCCTTCAGTAGGCCACCCGCAACAACGCCGGCGCGCGCCATAACCCCCCATCGCCGCCGATGATCAAGGCCCCCGGAAACCAGCCGTGGCGGATCACGGCTCCCGCCGGCGATGCTCCTGGCGGCAGCCGGAACGGCAGCAGCACGCGAAAGGCCTCCCCGGGGCCCAGCGCGTCCGTCATCCATCGCACCCCATCGGCCCCGTTTGCCAGCGGCGCCCCGCTGGCTTGGTAGCGCTTCCCATCGCGGTCCTCCAGTTCCACCCCTACATCGCGCTCCCGCTGCCGCACGCGCTTTGCCCGGCTGGAAACCTCCACCGTGAGAATCCAGGTCCGTCCACCTTGTTCCGCGCCGCCCGCGGCTTTCACGCCCACCGCCGCCGCGCACCAATCGTCGAAGCATCGCACTTCTCCGGGCGGGAAAATCCGCCGCGGCGCCGCCATCCCCGCCACCGTCAGCGCCAGCGCATAGCAGCCCACGAAAATTCCCAGCACTCGAGCCGCCCGTCCCAGCGAACTCCATTCCCGTCGCGCCGCCTCTACCGCCATCCACCCGCACAGCACCAGCACCAACGCCGCCGAAACCAGAAAGAACAAGTCGAAAATCGTCACCGCGCGCCTCCCCTCAATCCAGCCACAACTCCCTGCGCGCCGCCGGCGGAGGGGGCGGAGGCGCGGCGCCAAACCGCCGCTGCCGCGCGCGAAACTCGCGCACCGCCCCGTGCAGGTCCGCGCCATCGAAATCCGGCCACATCTTGCGGCAAAATACCAGCTCCGCGTAGGCGCACTCCCACAGCAGAAAGTCGCTCAACCGCCGCTCCCCTCCGGTGCGGATCAGCAGGTCCACCGGCGGGCCCAGCGCGCCGTCCACGGATTCCCGCGACAGCTCTCCGGCGCTCCGCGCGGCCTGCAAAATGGCTTCGCGCCCCGAGTAGTCCACCGCCATCCGCAGCCGCAGACGCGCTCCGCCCGCGGTGGCCGCTTCGGTGCGCTCGATGGCCCCCCGCAGCGCCGCTTCCAGCCGGTCCCGCCGGCCGATCGCCTCCACCCGAATCCCCTCCCTGGCGCAGCGCGCCGTCTCCCGCTCCAGGTATGCCGCCAGAAGCTGCATGAGCCCCCGCACTTCTGCCTCCGGCCGCTTCCAGTTGTCGCTGGAAAACGCGAACAGCGTCAGCACCCCCGCTCCCGCCGCCGGCGCGGCCTCGACCACCCGCCTCACCGCATCCACTCCGGCGCAATGGCCCGCACCGCGGGGCAATCCCCGGCCCAGCGCCCATCGGCCGTTCCCATCCATAATGATTCCGATATGTAAAGTACTCTGTTGTTCAAAGTATATAGCCACCATAACCTCCCGCACGCAGCCACACCCCGCTTAGCCCCGGGCCGCCCGGATCAGCGCTTCCATGTGGTCCAGATAGCGTTCCAGCGCCTTCCGTCCCGCCGGCGTCATCCTATATTCGGTTTTCGGAATCCGCCCGTCGAACCCCTTGACGCACGCCACGTAGCCCGCCTCTTCCAGCTTGCGGGCGTGCACGCTGAGGTTCCCGTCGGTGGTCTCCAGCAGTTTGCGGATCTCGCTGAAGCTCAGCGAATCGTTGACCGCCAGCGCGCTCAGAATCCCCAGCCGGAAGCGCCCGTGGATCAATTCGTCGAGTTTCCCCGCGCCTTCGCTGCGCGGCTCCATGGCGGGGGCGCGCCGCTCCCGCTCTTTTCGCGCCGTGTTCCGTTTAGCCGCCATACTTCACCGCAATCGCCGTCCCGAAAACGATATGCAGCCCGCCAAATCCCGCCGCCAGTTCGCCGTTCCCCCAAGCGGCCGGCAGCAGCACCGCGGCCGTTCCCGCCGCCATGAAGCAGGCCCCCATCAGCCACACTACGCGCACCGAACTCGCGCCGCCCGAGACCACCCCGACCCCATACAGCAGCAGCCAGACGCCGGGCAGCAGATGGTCCATCCCCGCCTGCCACAGCCCCGCCGTCAGCACTCCGCCCGCCAGCATGGCCGGCGCGAAGCCCGCTACAAACTTGCGCCCGGGCCCCGATAAGAGCGGCACGTCCAGGCGGCGCGCTTTCCAAAACGCCGCCACAATCCCCACCAGCAGGGCCACCGCCGCTTCCGCCATCCACACCGCCAGCCATCGCCCCTGCGCCGTCTGCGGGCCCGCCATCCAGGCCGCCGCCACCGCCGTCGAACCCATCAACACTCCGCCCAACCCGGGCACCGCCGTGAACGACCCGGCCCGCTCCATGGCCCCGCGGATGTACCGCAAATTCTCCAGCGCGTGCGCTTCCATAGCCACCGGTTCCCGTCGCGGCATCGCCATACCCGCAAGCATACGCCCGGTTTCCAGCATCGTCAAGTACTTTGCAAATTAAAGTGTAGTGCTGACCGCGGCATTCCTCCGCGGGTGACCTCGATTTGCGGCACCCTGTTAGAATGTTCGCGTGACACCGAAGGCGGAATATTCTCGCTCGGACGTCCGGCGGCAGTTCGGCGTCACCGAACGGCAGCTTCGCGGTTGGGAACGCCAAAACTTCATCCCGCCGGCCGAGTCCTACTCATTTTCCGACCTGCTCGCCATCCAGACGCTCCTCAAGCTGCGCGAAAAACACATCGCGCCGCGGCAGATCGGGGCAGCCCTCGATTCCCTGCGGCAGAAACTCGATTGGGTGAAGCACCCGCTTTCCGAGCTGCGGATCGTCTCCGACGGCAAAAAGATCGCCGTCCACGTGGCCGGCCAGAAAATGGAAGCCGTCAGCGGCCAGATTCTCTTCGATTTCGACGCCTCCGACGTCGCCGCCGTCAAAAACTTCCCCGAGCGCAAACGCGCCAACCGCATGCGCGAATCGGAAGCCTGGTTTCAAAAAGGTCTGGAGCTGGAAGAGACCGGCGCTCCGATCGATCAGGCTGTGGAAGCCTATCAAAAAGTTCTCGAACTCAACCCCAGTGCCGCCGGAGCGCTGGTCAATCTAGGCACCATCTACTACCGCCAGCGCAAATTCGCCGAAGCCGAAACCTACTACCGGCAGGCCATCGAAGCCGACGCCACTTACCCCCTGGCCCAGTTCAACCTCGGCAATCTCTACGACGAACAGGGGCTGCTCCCCGAAGCCCTCGACCACTACAAGCGCGCGCTGGCTCTCAACCCCCAATACGCCGACGCCCATTTCAACCTCGCGCTGCTGTGCGAGCGCACGGGCGACGCCCTCAAAGCCGTCCACCACTGGAAGGCCTACCTGAAACTGGACAACTCCGGCCAATGGGCCGAAATCGCCCGCCGCCAACTCGAACGCCTCCGCCAGGCGGTCATCCGCTGAATGCTGGTAGGACAGGCCTCCCGGCCGGTCCCGGACGGGCCAGGCGGCCTGTCCTACGGGCTACCAGCCCGGCAGCCATTCCCATCCGCCCTCTTTGCGGCGGGTGAGGCTGCCGACGCTGGGGAAGGGGAAGTGGAAGGCCATGACGCGCATGTTTTCGGCGGCGGCCATCTCGGCGAGGCGGCGGCGGGTGAGCAGGGCGCGAGCCGCATCGAAGTCGAATCCGCTGCGCCATTCGGCGCGGCGCAGGTGCAGGGGATGGGCGGCGGCATCGCCCAGATTGAGCAATCGGTCGCGCCCGGAAGAAATCAGGATCGCCAGGTGGCCGGGGGTATGTCCGAAGGCCGGAAGGGCGCGCACGCCGGGCAGGATTTCGGTTTCGCGCTCGATCAGATCGAGTTGGAAGCGCAGCGCGGCCAGGGCGGCGCGGGCGGGACTGGTTCCGGAGCGCGCGGACGTCCAATAGTCGAATTCGAGTTCGGAGAGCAGGTAGCGGGCATTGGGAAATACGGGGCGGCCGCGCAGGTCCGCCGCTCCGCCGATGTGGTCCGCATGGGCGTGGGTGAGCACTACGGTGTCCACATCCTCGGGCCGCACCCCTTCCATGGCGAGGCGCGAGACGATGGCGCCGCTGGTGGACGAGGTATGGCCGGCGCCGGTATCCACCAGGGCGACGCGGCTGCCGGTTTGGATGAGCAGGCAGGTATAGGGGCAGATGATCTGCTCTCCGACTTGCGCGGCGGCCAGCTCGCGCGCGCCGGCGTCCGGAAAGAAGGAGCTCGCAGGATACGCGAAGTAGCCATCGCTCAACACGCTGCAGCGAATGGTGCCGATATCGAACCGCCAGGCGCCCGCGGGCATAGATTTACTATAAGGGAGGGCGTGCCGTATTTTAGGAGAAAAAGTCAAATAAATCTGATTGAGAGAAGGAATCCGGGTGGGGAAGGCAGCGCTCTCTAGAGGAGCGGATGGGACTTAAGGAAGATTAGGGATGGGCAACCAGCGGATGTGGGGCGCGAATTCCTCTCTCACCATTCACGATACCGGGCGTTCACCGCGTCCGGCGCGGCGGACTCCCGCCAAGTGATTGATAATGAAGAGAAGGAAATCTGAAATTCGCCGTGACCGGGGTTTTGTCGGAGCTGTCACACTGTGCCGCCACGTCACGCATTGACCGCGCCAAACCATTCGATTTAAAATGGATGTTAGCCGATTCAATCCTGTCCGCTGGAAGCGGTGAGCCGTATGAACGCTACACGTCTTTGGATTTCCTGTATTTCCTTGTCCATTTTGGTAGGTCTCTTCGCCGCCCAGGAGCAACAACAGCAGACGGACCAGCCCAAGAAGCCCGCCGAGCAGCGGGAGACCAATGCCAAGCCGTTGACGGATAAACAAAAGAAGAAGAAAGAGGCGCAACTCAAGAAGGAGTTGGAAACGCCTTACCGCAAGTGGCTGAACGAAGACGTAGCCTACATCATCACCGATGAAGAGCGGGCCGCATTCAAGCGCCTGCAGACCGACGAAGAGCGGGAGCAGTTCATCGAACAGTTCTGGCTGCGCCGCGACCCCACGCCCGACACCATCGAAAACGAATTCAAGGAAGAGCACTACCGGCGCATTGCGTATGCCAACGAACATTTCGCTTCGGGCATTCCAGGCTGGAAAACCGACCGCGGCCGCATCTACATCACGTACGGCCCGCCGGACGAAATCGAAGACCACTCCTCGGGCGGATTTTACGAGCGGCCTCCGGAAGAAGGCGGCGGAGAAACCTCGACCTTCCCCTTCCAGCAGTGGCGCTACCGTTATATCGAAGGCATTGGCAATAACGTCATCATCGAATTCGTGGATACCACCATGTCGGGCGAGTTCCGCATGACCATGGACCCCTCGGAAAAGGACGCCTTGCTCTACGTTCCCGGCGCCGGTCTCACCATGATGGAGCAGCTCGGCCTTTCCGACAAAACGCAGCGCTTCAACAATACCGACGGCACGCACCTGGGCACTCCCTTCGGCGGACAGCCGGAGAGCATGAACGAGTTCAGCCGCCTGGAGCAGTTCGCCAAGCTGCAACAGGCGCCGCAGATCAAGTATAAGGATCTGGAAGCCGACGTCACTTCGCGCATCAGCTACAACATTCTGCCGATGAAGATCCGCACGGACTTTTTCCCCATCACGGACGCTTCGGTGCTGACCAACGTGACGGTGCAATTCGACAACAAGGATCTGCAATTCACGGCCAAGGACGGGATCCAAAAGGCCATCGTCCACATTCAGGGCAGCGTCACCACCATGACCCGGAGGATTGTGGGCACCTTCGAGGACGAAGTCACGGTAGATAGCCCCAACGAGATGCTGCAGGCCTACGCGGCGCGCAAATCGATCTATCAGAAGACCCTGCCGCTGGCGCCCGGCACGTACCGGCTGCGCGTGATCGTGAAGGACGTGGTGGGCGGGAACCTGAACCACATCGAGGAACCGATGACGGTGCCGCGGCTGGATCCGGACAAGATCACCCCCAGCTCGCTGGTGCTGGCCGACGTGCTCGAGCAGGTGCCCCCGAAGAGCATCGGCGCCGGCCAGTTCGTGATTGGCGATACCAAAGTCCGGCCGCGTATGGACGACGTCTTCAAGCACGACGAAAAAATGGGGATCTACTTCAAGCTCTATAATTTATCGCCTGACGAGACCACCCGCAAGCCAGCCGGCGAGATCACCTGGGAGTTTGTGAGAAAGAATTCCGGCGAGATGGTTTTCCCGGCGTTTACGGAGCAGATTTCACAGATCCCGGACGCGTCCATCAGCCAGGTGACGGTGCAAAAGCTGCTCCCCTTGAATTCCCTGCCGCCCGGGCAGTACACGCTAAAGATCAAGGTCACGGATAAAAATCGTAATCAAGTACTCCCCTTGAGCGCCGATTTTACGGTAACCTAATAAACGGCGGGCCTTGGCTCGTCTCAACGAAGAGCGTCGTGGATGTTTAAGACGAAGACGCAAAAGACGATGGTCGCTCTGGCGTTAGGGGTGGCTTGTCTGGCGGCGCCTTCGGTGTCGCGCGCGGCGCAAGCCGTGAAGCTGACTGGGGCCTTGGCCGGTATCGTAAAGAATTCGAACGGGATTCCGCAGATGGGCGCGGCCGTTCAGCTTTACAACCGGCAGGACCATATGGTGGGCCGGGTGCTCACCGACGAACGCGGGCAGTTCAAGCTTTTGGGCCTGCTCCCCAGCGTTTATTCGATCCGGGTCAGCCTGGCGACGTACGTTCCGGTGATCAAGCGCGACATCCTGGTGCAGCCCGGCATGCGCAGCATGCTGAATGTGAGCTTGAGCACGCTGTTCAGCTCCATCCAGCTTTCGTACCCGACCACCGATGGCGGCGGCATCATGAGCGACGATTGGAAATGGGTGCTGCGCAGTTCCAGCGCCACGCGTCCGGTGCTGCGTTTCCTGGACGATTCCACAGCCGGCCCGGCGTCGCCGGCCATGGCGGATCCGGTGGCGCTTTTCTCGGACACGCGCGGCATGCTGAAGGTTTCGGCGGGCGAAGGCCCGGTAGTGGCGGGAGTGGCGACGGAGGCCGATCTGGGCACGGCGTTCGCGCTGGCGACTTCGGTTTACGGCAAAAGCCAACTGCAGGTGAGCGGCAATTTCGGGTACGGGGCGGTTTCGGGCGCTCCCGCGGCCGCGTTTCGCACCAGCTATAGCCGCAGCCTGATGGGCGGCAATCCGGAAGTTTCGCTCACCATGCGGCAGTTGGCCCTGCCGGTGCGCCTGGCGGCGGCATTCACGGGCAACGAAACGGCCCTCCCCATGATGCGCAGCATGTCCGCGGCTTTCGCGGATCACTCCCAGCTAGCCGATAATGTCACTCTGCAGTACGGGTTTTCCATGGACATGGTCTCGTTTGTGGATCACCTGAACTATTACAGCCCGTATGCGCGCCTGCGCTACGATATCTCTCCCGGATCCACGCTCGAGCTGGCCTACAGTTCCGGCGACGCGCGTCCCAATCTGGGCGGCGGCGGGCCTCCGGAAGACAGCGCTTTGCAGAACGATCTCAATACCCTGGGGCTGTTCCCGCGCATGTCGCTGGACGGAGGACGCGCGGAAATCCAGCGCGGCACCGAGTATGAGATGGTGTTCACGCACAAAGTGGGCTCGCGCAGCTACGAGGTCTCGGCGTATCGCGAACAGGTGAGCAACCTGGCGCTGTCCATGGTGGCGCCGGCGGGATATTTCGGTTCCGCCGACATGCTCCCCGACCTGTTCTCGGGCAGCTCTATTTTCGATATCGGAACCTTCGCCAGCACGGGCGCCACGGCGGGAGTGACGCAGAATCTGGGCGAGCACTTCAGCGCCACGGTGATCGTAGGTTCGGGCGGCGCTCTCACCACCAGCGAGCACCAGGTGGTGAGCAACAGCCCCGACGAGCTGCGGGCCATGATCCGCGCCGGCCGGCGCAATGCCGCTACCGCCAAGATCGCGGCCACCGCGCCGTGGACGCATACGCGCCTGATCGCCAGCTACCAGTGGAGCGGCAACCAGCGCTGGGCCGTTCCCGGGAATTTGTACAGCACCCAATCCTTCCGCCCCATGCCCGGTCTGAACGTGTATCTCCACCAGCCGATTCCGGGACTGGGCGGGCACGTGGAAGCTACCGCCGATCTGCGCAACCTGCTGGCGCAAGGCTATCTGCCGCTGAGCACGGCGGACGGCCAGACGATTCTGCTGGTGGAAACGCCGCGCAGTTTCCGCGGCGGCTTCAGCTTCGTCTTTTAGACCGATTGGACCGCTACCGAACCGCGCTCGGGCATGGCATGCGCATCGACTCTCACCATTTTCTGACTTCCCAGCACCCCATCGAGCATCTGGCGCCGATTCTGGCGCGCAATCGCTTCGAAGGCTCCCTGTGGGTGGTAAATGCCGGGGACGGCCTGGAAGCGGCCGATCACCCGTGCGTGCAGGCCGTGACGATGGATTGGGAGCGGCGCGCGCTGACGCACCCGAAAATGCGCGCCGTCCGGGTGGACCTGGCGGAGGGCCTGCCGGACGAACTGGCCGGCCTGGCACGGCGCAACCTGACGCTGGATCTGAAGCTGCGCCCCGAACATTTGCCGCTGCTTCCGCGGCTCGCGGAACGCGCTCCCCTTCTGCGCATGGTGATCGACGACCTGGCATCGCCCTCGTTCGGCGCGTGGTCCGAGGCTTGGGCGCGGGACATGGAAGTTGCCTCGCGCCTTCCGCAAGTATTCTGCAAAGCCAGCGGCCTGGCGGCCGGCAGCCGCACGCCGTGGAACGCGGCGGAGATCCGCCCGTACGTGCAGTTTGCGCTGCGTGTGTTCGGCCCCCGCCGGGTGATGTTCGGCAGCGGCTGGCCGGCCTGCCTGCCGGCTTCCACGTGGAAGGAAACGCTGGCCGCCTTCACGCAGTCCATCGGCGCGCAACCGCTGGAAACGCGCGAATTGCTGCTGGGGGAAAACGCGCGGCGGGTGTATGGGCTGGATCGCGGAGTGGCGGCCCACGCTTGGTAGCGGAAGAAAGAGTATGGCGAAAGCGTTTGGATTTAACGACGACGAATTGAAGCTGCTGCTGGTAGCCGTGCGCCAGATGCGCCGCACCTTCGCGCAGCTTCGCAAAACAGATCCCTCCGTGGAAGGCTACGCGGAGCTGTACGACGAGCTTTACGAAAAGCTGCGCGAGCTGGCGGGGCCGCTGCCGGAAAAAGTGGAAGAGGTGCTGGAATAACGAGGTGGCGCGGACGGCGCCGGTAAACGGGGTACCCTCTGGGTCGCGCGCAGGATGCCATCCTGCCTTACCCTACTCTCCGAGGACCTGGCGGATTTTTTTCGAGAGCACCTCGCGGCTGAAGGGCTTGGGCAGAAACTCGACGCCGGAATCGAGAACGCCGTGGTGCACCACGGTGTTCTCGGTATAGCCCGAAAGGTACAACACCTTCATCTCCGGCCGGGTGGCCACGAGCGCATCGGCCAGTTGCCGGCCGCTCATATTGGGCATCACCACATCGGTCAGCAGGAGCGCGAGGGGGCCGCTGTGGGCGGCGCTGATTTCGATGGCCTCGGCGCCGCCGGCCGCCACCAGCACGCGGTATCCCAGGCGCTGCAGCATCTTCACGGTGAGATCGCGCACGGCCTGCTCGTCTTCCACCAGCAGGATGGTGCCGCTGGAATGCTGCGCCTCTTCGTCTTCGCCGTCCGCGCCTTCGCTGACCGCGTCCTGCACGCGCGGAAAGTACAGTTTAAAGGTGGTGCCGCGGTTGGGTTCGCTGTACACCCAGATATCTCCACCGGTCTGCTTGACGATGCCGTAAACCGTGGCGAGCCCCAGGCCCGTTCCCTTGCCTTTTTCCTTGATGGTAAAAAACGGCTCGAAAATCCGCCGCCTGGTTTCCGCGTCCATGCCGATGCCGGTATCGCTGACGGCAATCATGACGAATTCGCCGGGCGTCACGCCCATGTGGGTTTTAGCGTAGGTTTCATCCAGCGGCACGTTTTCGGTTTCAATGGTCAATCGGCCGCCCAGCGGCATGGCGTCGCGCGCGTTGACGGCCAGGTTCACAAGGGCCTGTTCGACGTGGTTGGGGTCGGCCTTGATGTTGCCGGCGGCGGGGTTCAGGCTGAATCTCAATTCCACGTCCTCGCCGATGAGGCGGTGCAGCATCTTCTCGGTTTGCCCGATGACGGAGTTGACGCTGATGACGCGCGGCTTCATGATCTGGCGGCGGCTGAAGGCCAGCAACTGGTTGGTGAGGGCGCCGGCGCGGTCGGCGGCTTTGAGAATCTCCTCGGCGTAGCCGCGCAGCGGGTCGAGCGCCGACATCTCGTCCAGGATCATGCGGTTGTACCCGGAGATCACGGTCAGCATATTGTTGAAGTCGTGCGCCACTCCGCCCGCCAGGCGGCCCACGGCTTCCATTTTCTGCGCGTGCATGAGTTGATCCTCGAGCTGCTTTCGCTGGCTGGTGTCGCTGACGAAAGCGATGGCGAACAGACCCTCCTCCATTTCCACGTAGCTGAGGCTGACTTCCACGGGGAACTCGAGGCCGTCCTTGCGCCGGCCGGCCAGATCCATGCCGATGCCCATGGGCCGGACATGCGGGCGCTCGAAATACCGGTCGCGGTCGCCGGTATGGGCGGCGCGCTTGTCTTCCGGCAGCAGCATCTCGATCCTGCCGCCCAGCAGCTCCTCGCGCGTATAGCCGAACATTTCCTCGGCGCGGCGGTTGGCCAGCACGATGCGCCCGGCCGGATCGATGCTGATAATGGCCTGCCCGGCCGATTCCAGCAAAGCCGCCAGCATTTTTTCATTTTTCCCGAAAATTCCCAGCGATCGAGGCATCACTGAGCGTTATTGTGCGACAGCCCGGCAAGGGAATGCAAGGCGGCCCCGGAAGGCGGGTGCGCGACGTGGGCGGGGCAGATTGATTGGTTTCTTTTTTTGTGCTGCGTTTCTGAGTGTCGGTATTACACTCAGAAGAGAGGTGCCATCTATGCCCGATTCCTTGTCC
>Ga0181521_10002475_pt1 | contig 22327 bp, 19 predicted proteins | sample PEATcosm2014_Bin_32_FD_119764 | JGI IMG/M metagenome (GOLD analysis project Ga0181521, IMG submission 119764) | Peatland microbial communities from MTU Mesocosm Facility, Houghton, MI, USA - PEATcosm2014_Bin02_60_metaG | ecosystem: Environmental > Terrestrial > Soil > Wetlands > Peat | place...
GCCGGCCGAATCGGCCGATCGCGTAGCGGATCGCCTCGTCCGGGATGACTTTGTAGCGCTCCTTATTCATCACATTCATCACGGCCAACGTCATGAGGATTTGCGCGAAGGGCGTCATGACGATCGGCCACCCGAGTTCTTCGCGGACCCGGCCCAATTCTTCGATCACGGCACCCTCGAGGTGCGACAGTCTGGCCTCGGCGAGCTGGCGACGCGTGGTGCCGACCATGCCGCCCGGCAGCTGATGCTGGAGGTAGCGGGCATCGAAAGCCTGTGGTGTGCCAGCGGGCAGACCCTCGGCTTCGGCCAGCCGAGTGAAGTACTGGTTGACACGTTCCAGTGCCTCATCATCGACGGCCACGCGATGTCCCAGCGCCCGAAGATTCGCTACCACGCGTGCGGATTGCGGGTTCGAGGTCCCGTCTGCGGCGGCTCCGGAAGCACACTGCAGCGCCGACACACCCTGGTTGGGTGCGTCCATATAGGTGTGTTCGGCAAGCCCGATGGTGCAGTGGGAATGTAGTTCCAGAGGTTTCCCGCCCATCACGGCCTTGATGGCCGGAATCAGGGTTTGCGCCCGCGAGGGCTTGAGCAGCCCGCCCGGGTCCTTGATATAGAGCGCATCGATGGACGGACAGGTTGCGAGCTTGCGCGCCCGCTCGACGTAGTGGGCATCGTCATGGATGGGGCTGATGGTAAATACCAGTGCCACGATGACATAATCGCCGCCGCCCTCCTTCACCACGCGTGCACAGGCCATGTTCGATTCCGCATCGTTCATGGGGTCCGCAAGACAAAAGCGCCGGATACCGTTGCGCGCCAGCGTCCGGAATGCGAGCGCCATGAAATCCGGGCTAGCAGTTTCCCAGGAGATGAATCGAAAACCGGTCGACATGAACTGCAACGGCGTATGCGGCATCGCGGCCGCCATGAGTCGAATCCGCTCCCACGGATCTTCCTGCTTGTAGCGCGCCGCCACACCCATGTGCGTCGAGGTCGTGAAATCGATGGCACGGAAACCAACACGGTCCATCACCTCGGCGATGCCAAGTGTCCTAGCCGTATCGATACCTAAGGCCGCCCACAGGCACTGGTTGCCATCGCGCAGCGAGGTCTCGACCAATTGAACTTCAGCCATGTGAGGCACCGGCCTCGCCTTGATCGCACAGTTCTGGCCGGCGCGCATACAACCGGTCCACGAACCCGGTGTCCACACCCCCGGCTTGAAATTCCGGATCGTTGAGCGCAGCACCGTGAAAGCCGAGATTGCTCTTTACCCCGCTGATGCGCGTCGCGGCGATGGCGCCGCGCAAGCGCGCGATCGCCATCGCGCGATCCTTACCCGACGCGATGATCTTGCCCATCAGTGAATCATAGAAAGGCGGCATGCTGGATCCCGGTACGACGTGAGAATCCACGCGAATACCCTCACCGGAGGGCCATGACACGTCGCGGACACGCCCGGGACTTGGGCGGAACTCGTTGCGATAGTCCTCGGCGTTGACCCGACATTCGATGGCACATCCCATTGGCCGAACCTCGGATTGTCGCAGCCGCAGGCCACTTCCGTCCGCGATTGCGATCTGCTCGGCGATGAGGTCGATGCCGGTGACGGCCTCGGTCACCGGATGCTCGACCTGGATGCGCGCGTTCATCTCGAGAAAATAGAAGGCCTCGCGCTGCGAGTCGACGATGAATTCGACCGTTCCGGCGCCGCGATACGCGAGACGTTCCGCGAAGCGCACGGCGGCTTGCTGCAGTGAATTGCGCAGCGCCGCCGGCAGGCCCGGAGCCGGTCCCTCCTCGATGAGTTTCTGGTAGCGGCGCTGCACGGAACAATCGCGCTCACCCAGCTGAATGACTCGCCCCTCGCCATCGCCGAGAACCTGCACTTCGACATGGCGGCCACGGTCGATGTAATGCTCCAGATAGATGCGCGCGTCGCCGAATGCTGCCCCCGCCTCGGCTGCGGCCAAGTCGAGCAATTGCGGCAGGTCTTCGATCCGCTCGACCCGCTTCAAGCCGCGACCTCCACCCCCGGCCACCGCCTTGACAAGCAGCGGCGGCGCAATCTTCTGCGCCAGAATCTGCGCCTCCGCATGCGAATTCGCCGCACCGCCGGGCACGACCGGTACGTTGGCCGCCTCGGCTTCGGCACGCGCCCGCAGCTTGTCGCCAACCGCGACGATCTGATCCGCCGTCGGGCCGATGAAGACGATGCCTGCGGTTGCGCACAACTGCGGCAGGACCGCGCGCTCGGACAAAAAGCCGTATCCGGGATGAATCGCATCCGCACCTGTGGCGACGGCGGCGTGCACGATGGCCGCGGCATTCAGGTAGCTATCCGCGGATCTTGCCGGGCCGATGCACACGACACGATCGGCCCGTCGTGCCGGTTCGCTGTCGCGGTCGGCTGAAGAGACTGCCAGCACCGCCTCGATATCGAGAGCCCGGCAGGTTCTGATGATGCGCGCGGCGATTTCTCCGCGATTGGCAATCAGGATTCTGCGAATGGCCATGAATCAGGCGTCCTTGCGCGCGCGCATCAGGACTTCGCCGAACTCCACCAGCGTCCCGTCAGCCGGCAAAATTTCCGTGATTGCACCTTTTACACCAGCCCGCACCGTATTCATGAGCTTCATGACTTCGATGATGGCAATGACGCTGTCTTCGTCCACCACCGAGCCGACCTCAACAAACGGCGCGGACCCCGGCTTGGGCGCTCGGTAAAATGTGCCGAGCATCGGCGATGTGATATCCCTGACGCTCGGGTCGACCGGGTCCGAAGCAACGACCGGCGCGGCAGTTGGCGCTATGCCTAAGTCCGAACTCGCAGCGGCCGTGGCCGCTGCATCCAAAAGATCCGATTGCGTCGTCACGCTTCGCGCCAATCCGCCGGATGCGCCGGCGCGGCGCAGTGTCAACTTGACGCCGTCCATCTCGAGGTTCAGCTCGTCAAACTTCGACTGTTCGACCAACCGCATGATTTCTGCGACATCTGCGGCGGTCAAGGTCACCGTCGCCCTCCAAAAATGCTCATGACATGCAGCAACGGGTCGGAAACTCGCGTGACCGCAGCCTTCTGATTGTCCTTGTTCGACCAAACCGTCTCGGGCCGGCTCTGCAGCAGCAAGATCCGCTCCGTATGCCGGTCGATGGCCCACTCGATGTCCTGTGGCCGGCCGTAGTGGCGCTCAATCTGTCTGCCGATGGCGCGCAGCGAGTCTAGTTCCTGGTCGGAAAGGCAGGGTTCCCGGCGCAGAGACTCTTCCACAGGAAGCTGCTCGACACCGCCTACCGGCGACTGCGAATGGCGGATGGCCTTGTCCGAGATGTCGCGCACCGAGATTTCGCCGGTGATCTTCGCCACTACCCAGCGGTCCGGCGTCACTTCGCCGCTAACCAGCGCCGAGCCGAGCCCCCAGGCCCCCTCGATGCTGATCACAGATCGATCCCCGCTGATGGGACTACGCGTGAACATCACACCGGCCGTGCGCGCATCAACCATGGTCTGCACGACGACCGCCATGGCCACGGTCGATTCCGCAATCCCATGCCGCAGCCGATAGCTCAGCGACTCAAGTGAATACAGGCTAGCCCAACAGCTGCGGATCTTGCGCATCACCAAATCGGCCTGCGTGACCCAAAGGTAGGTGTCCTGAAGGCCGGCGAAGCTCGCATCCGCGGCATCCTCGGTCGTCGCCGACGATCTCACCGCGACGGCCGGCGAAGGTCCCAACTCGCCCAAGCGCCCGTAAGCATCGCGGATCTGCTGCTGCAGATCTGCCGGCAGAGGCGCATCCTCGATGCGCGTGCGCAGCTCGCGCGACACAGCCCCCAACTCCTCCAAGTCATCCGCAGCGAGTCCTTCGACGCGCGCCCGCAGCGGTGAGCACCGTTCCAACGCGTCGATGAAACCCTCGAACGCCTCGGTGCACACGACGAAGCCCGGCGGCACATTGATGCCGGCTCGATGCAGCTCGCCCAGACTTCCACCTTTGCCGCCTACCTTGGGACGGTCGTCGAGTCCGATATCCCGAAACCAACTGATGCACTTCGCCACGGTTCGATACCAAAATCACTGCAACAACGTGACAATGCCCCGTCCACCGTCGACGCGAATCCGCTGGCCATCCTTGATCTTCGAGGTGGCATTGCCGGTGCCCACCACGGCCGGCAGACCGTACTCGCGCGCGACGATGGCAGCGTGGCTCATGGAGCCGCCGATGTCGGACACCGCGGCGCGAATTTTCTGAAAGATGGGTGTCCAGCTTGGATTCGTGACATGGCAGACGAGAATATCCCCCTGCTGCAAGCGTGAGATCTCTTCGACCGACTTCACGATGCGTGCGATCCCCTCCACCACCCCTGACGAAGCGGCAAAGCCGCGCACCTCGTTGCTGTCCGTCGCCGCGCCAGCCGAGAGCCAATTGTCGAGGCTCTCGCGCGTTATCCCCCACAACATCACGATGGCGGGATCGTCGATGACGTCCGGAACGGGTCCGAGCGCCGGCGGCGTTTCGTGCCGGGCCCACTCGATGATCGCCGCCTTGCGTTCGGCGACGATCGGCGGCCAGTAGGCAGGGCCTCGCGGTTCGGAGCCGCTCGACCATGAGTTCATCAGGTCGATAATCGCCGCCTCGAGCTCGTAGTGCGTGAGATGGAACACGTCTTCGGTGTTGGTGAAGAAGCCGTGCGCGGCCAGCATTGCCCCGAAGCTGCGGATCTTGTTGAAGAACAGGTTGGTGTACCAATGTTCGCAGTAGAACTTGTGCCCCTCGACGTAAGGGAACACCCGGTGCGCCAGAGTGATCATCTGGTCGTAGGCGGCGCGTTCCTCCTCGTTTGCAAGGAGCTCACGATAATCGGCGATCAGCCGGCTGCGCTCATCGCGCAGCCGTCCCACCTGGCGATCCAGCGGCTCGCCGGCACGCACGCTGCGCGCGTAACCTGGAAGCGCGGAGAACGGCATGGATAGATCGTCATTCCAACTGCGGTGATAGTGATAGAACCCATCGCCGACGTTGATGTTGAACCAGGGATCGCGCGAAGTTTGCAGTTCCTCGAGCCAGCGACGACCGGGCTCGCCTGACGCGCGCAGCGATCGCATGATGTCGTCGACTGAAGACCCCTCGAGGAAGTGCGCATCGACTTCAAGCTCGACGGCACAACGGGCGAGGCGCCGCAGTTCATCGTCGGGCCGGAATATCTCCGCATCGATTCCCGCCACCATCCGCGCGATGGTCTGGTCCGTGATCTCCGGAAACGCCTTCTTGCAGAAGCCGAAAAAGGTCAGGTAAGCGCCGTAGCCGAGCAGCAGAAATTCGAAGTGATGGTGCCACATCCGGAAGTAGCCCTCGAGCGTCTTCTGGTAAGTCACCAGCAGGTCGTGGTTCGAGGCGATACCGCGGCCCGCGTGCACGTGTTCGAGCGGTTCGAACTCGGGCAATGCGGGGTCCGGCATGGCCGTTGCGTCCTCGATCAGCTTGAGCATCTTCTGCTTCCAGTGCGCGTACAGCGATTCCCAATTCTGGTAGTAATAGAAGGCGCGTTTCTGGAACTCTGCGGTGCGACGGGCAATCTCCGCCGGATCGGTAACCGCGTTGCCGCCGATGTATACCCGGCCATTGATGATTCGGTGATCGATACCGAGCGTGGTCGGCAGACAATGCACACGGGTGTTGGCGGCGCCCAGCGCGCAGTAGGCCGCTTCTGCCGTTACCATGTCGAATGCGGACATGGGCTCGGGAAAGTGCATGGAATTGTAGAACCAGAATTTCCGATCGTCGGCTTTCGAAAATTGAATATGGTATGGATAGGCCGCCTGTGCCCTTTCGGTTCCCGATATGACCTTCACCGAGCTGGGAAGCGGGAACTCCCGCGGCTTAAGCTGCGCATTCATAGTGCACTCCCGACGCGAAATGTGGTCGCCTCATCAAAGTACGACAGTCTCACACCCGAACGCAATCCCGCGCCGCGTTCCACCCAGCGGATCGAGGCCGCGCCATGCTGGATGCCAATCAGGACTGCCGCGTGCGCCAGCCTTCGTGATATCCCTCGCGCGCATCACGGGCATAGGGCACCGGCGCCACTTTCACCCGTACATCGAGCTGTTTGTGCCGTTCGACCGTAGTTTTCTTCGTGCCACCGCCCTCTTCGCCCCACACCAGTGTGAGCACGTCGCCCACCTTGATGTTGGCATCGACAACACCGAGTGACAGCGCCGTGCGTTCGTTGTAGCTGTAGCCGCCAAACATCGAGAAACCGACAACCTGGCCCCCCATCATTACTTTGTCATACGAGGCCGATGCGTAGTTGGCGACGGGTACATCAAGAAACTTGTAATTGTCGCTGCCCGGCATGAACAGCGACGCGTAAATCTTGGCGCAGTCTTCGCCGTTCCAGGCAAACGTCACCTTCTTGCGATGCGGTTCCTTGGATTTCTTCTCGAGCGCCTCGCGCCCGATGAAATCATGATCGAACTTCACGAACGAGCCGTAGCCCAATTCATAGGGCGTCAGGTAATAGTCATCAATGTTCTTGGAGACGAAGCTTCCGCCGATCGAACCGGTACCTTCGTAGCCGCCGGCGGGCAGCCACTCGCGATATTTCTTCATCTTGTCGCCGCTATACACTGCCGGCAATGGTGAAGGAATCCATCCGGATTCCAGCGTATTGCTGGCGTAGGCGCGCGAACCCACCGGCACCAGGCCAAAGTCGCGTCCGGCGTCCAGAATCGCGTCGCGTATCTCGTCACCCTCGGCATAGGGACCCCAAACCTCCAGTCCGGGAGCACCCGCCATGCCGTGACGCAGGGCGCGCACCTTGCGGCCTTTGATATTGATGGCATCCATGGTGAAGAATTTGACGTCGGGAAGCGGTCCGCCGTTGAGCTTTTCCAGCACTTTGGCGGCATTCGGCCCCTGCACCTGATAGCGATAGTGGCGTCGCGTAACAGCCTTACCACGCGGATGTGAGGGCGAGCGATCGTCACGGATCATGTCCACCTTGAAGCCGCCGGTCTCGCCGTGAAACTGAATCCAGTTCACCGACGGTGCGCGACCGACAAACAGCAGCTCGTCCTTGCCTAGATAGAACAGGATGCCATCACCGATGACATAACCGTCGTAGCTGACCGGCACCATCTGCTTGGCTTTGTTTACAGCGAAGTTGTTGAAGCTGTTGATGGTGGTATACGAAACGAGCTTCAAGGCATCAGGGCCCTTGACGGCCAGCTCCGCCATATGGTGCGTCTGGTCGAACAGCACGGCGGTCTCGCGCCAGGCGCGCTGCTCATCGCGCCAGTTGGAGAACTCGCTGGGTACCACGGGATACACATAGGCCCCGATACGTGAATTGCGCAGCATGTCCACCGTACCGCCGGCGCTCTTTAAGAGAGTTTCGAGATTTTGCTGACTCATGACGTTGATGTCCTCTTGTCTGATCCGAATGTCATTGAAATACGACGCTGCGCCGGCAGCAGCCGGGGCCCGCCGCCTGCACGCCTACAGCCGCCCCGCAGCCGCCTCGCGCCCAATGTGCTCAGCCTGGCGAAGCACCAAGGCGACAATTGTGAGTGTGGGATTCGCAGCACCGGCCGTAGTCTGCACACTGCCATCTGAAATAAACAGGTTCGGCACTTCATGCGTGCGACCATAAGCGTTGGTGACGCCCTGCCCCGGGTCGTGGCTCATGCGCGCGGTGCCCATCTGGTGCGTGGCGGGCGGTACGGAGCTCACCACCGTGCGCTTCGCGCCCACTGCTTCGTATATCTTCTGCCCCTGCCCGGTCGCGTGAGCGCGCATGGCCAAATCGTTCGCGTGTGGTTCGCAGTGGATGTGGGCCACGGGCAGGCCGTAGGGGTCCTTCCGCGTCGTCGACAGCGTGATGCGATTAACGGCGCGCGGCAGGTCTTCGCCGTTGACGAGCATGCCCGCCATGTTGCGGTAGTTGTCGATGACTGAGGCGAAATCGCGCCCCCAACCGTAAGGCAACCCGATGAGCGGGAGCGTCGGCAGGTCGAGCATCGCGAGTTCCAGGTGATAGCCGCCTGCGAAGCCGCGACGCGGATCGTGGATATTTTCATCCTCTACGACGCCCGCCAGCACCGCGCCGCGCCAGAAACTCACGGGTTGATCGAAAATGCCAATAACAAAACTCAAAACGTGATGGCAATAGTTACGCCCCACCTGGTCGGATCCATTGGCCAGCCCGTGTTTGAAGCGCCCGGACTCCGAGAGCAGGAGCAGGCGCGCGGTCTCGATGGCGTTGCCCGCGACGCACACGATGCGCGCATGTTGGCGCTGCTCCACTCCCGCAGCGTCTCGATACACGACGCCGGTGGCGCGGCCCGCAGGGTCATGCTCGATACGTGTCACAAAGCATTCGCTGCGCAGGTCGAGCCTGCCGCTGGCCTCGGCCTGCGGAATCTCCGTATACAGCGTGCTCCACTTGGCGCCGGTCTTGCAGCCCTGCACGCAGAAACCCTGCTGAATACAAAATCCCCGACCGTCGCGCGCGCGCGAATTGATCGCAAGATAGTTGGTGTGCACGCGTTTGTAACCCAGGCGCCGGGCGCCGGCATACATCACCTTGAAATTATTCGACGCGGGCATGCCCGGATTGCCATTGCGGCGTGTGACCCCGAGTCGCTTCTCGGCCACCTGATACCAGCGTTTCAGCTCAGCGTAGTCGATCGGCCAGTCGGCGAGTGAGGCTCCAGGAATATCGCCATACACGCTGCGCGCGCGTATCTCGTCGGGTTGCAGGCGCGGTGTCGCGCCCGTCCAGTGCACCGTGGTGCCACCCACCGTGCGGCAGTGCCAGGCTGGAAGCGTCGGCGAAGTTCTTACCGGATCCCAGGTGCCGCTCTGCGAGCGCGGTTCGAGCCAGGTGAGCTGACCGAATGCTTCACCGGGGTTTTGTGAAAAAGTCGCGAGCGATTGACGCTTGCCGGCCTCGAACAGCACAACCTTGAGGCCGCGACGCGTGAGTTCATTTGCCATGGTGCCGCCGCCGGCGCCGGAACCGACGATGACGACGACGTCTTTATCGTTGAGCGCGAAACGCGGCATGAACCTGTGACCTACCCGGTCGGCATCGCGCCGCTGTCTGCCAGCGGCACTTCGGGAAGCCACTTTAAATCGTTGAAGCCGCGCAGCAAGTAGCCACCCTTCGAGAACGACTCACCCTCAAAACCAAAGTGCGTCCAGGCGATCGGGTTGCTATATAGCACCATCAAGGTTTTCGTCCGCACGGACTGGAAAAATGCGCCGGATTCGATATGCCTGAGGTGCTCGACACGTGCATCCTCCGGCATGAGGGCAAACCCGTCGCCCAGACTCGCAATGCCGGCCGTGAGATCGTTGCGCGACTCGGTCGCACCCGCTGCGTCGCCATCGATCGCATTGACGACGAGGGCGTAGGCGGCATCATCCAGCGTATCGTGCGGCGCAATGGTGCGGATCATGGCCAGCAACGCCGCCGCCTCTGCTGAAGACAGCACGCGCAGCTCCACTGCCCAGGCGCGACTGGGCAGCAGCGCAGCGAGCGGACTGCCCAGGGCAATCACCCCGGTGAGCACGCCCACCCCGCGTACGAACGAGCGGCGATCGGCGCTCTGCAGCGAACCGGTATGCGTGGCGCGTGTGTTCACGTTGGAGCCTGGGACCTGGTGTATACAACGGACAAAACCACTGCTGCCGCTGCGCTTCGAGCGGCGCCACCGTGGTATCCAAACCACCGCAAGCGTCTACCATGGGGAGCTGTTGGGCTCTACCCATAGTGAACAAGAACCTGCTGTCCAGCGTACCCACCTGCAACGCTCATCGAGTAGAGTCGCCGACGGTCCCCATTCCTGAGGTATACGGCGGATGAAATACGAAACCAGGCTGATCTGGTTGCTGACCATTACCTTTGGCTTTGTGTTCTTCGACCGCAATGCCGCGAGTTTCCTGATGCCCTTCATTGCCAATGACTTGCATTTCAACAACAGCCAAGTCGGACTCGTGGCGTCCGCACTGTCCTTCACCTGGGCGCTCGCCGCGTTTCTGGGCGGCGCGTACTCCGATCGCACCGGCAATCGCAAGACCTTGCTGCTGATCACTGTAGTTGCATTTTCGCTGTGCTCATTCGCCTCCGGGCTTGCGGTTTCATTCGTGACCCTGTTTGCGACTCGTCTGCTGATGGGCCTGGCCGAGGGACCGATACTGCCGATCGCACAGTCGCTGGTGGCAATCGAATCCACGGCCGCCAAGCGCGGCAACAACATGGGCGTGATGCAGAACTTCGGCAGCAACCTGCTGGGCTCGTTTGTGGCACCCCTCGTCCTGGTGGCCGTCGCGTCGACCTACAACTGGCGTTGGGCTTTCTATCTGTCGGGCGTGCCAGGTCTCATCATGGCGCTGCTCATTGCCAAATTCGTACGCCAGCCCGCCGCGACAATAACGCCTGCAAGGACCGCAGCGCAGTGGGCCGTGCCGCCCGCCGAGATGAGTATGGGCTATGGCGAAATGTTGCGGCACAGGAACCTGTGGCTGTGCATGCTGATCGCCATTTTCATGGTGGCATGGATGGTGCTGGGATGGGCCTTTCTGCCGCTGTTCTATACGAAGGTCCGGCAGATCACCAACGGCCAGATGAGCATACTGATGAGCGTGCTGGGCCTGTCAGCTGCCTTCTTCAGCTTCGTGGTGCCGGCGCTCTCGGACCGCTTCGGACGGCGCCCCGTCATCGTCATTTTCAATTTCATCGGATTGCTGGTTCCGCTCGCCGCGCTGCATTTCCAGGGTTCGCTATTCATGCTGGGCACGCTCATTTTCATCGGCTGGTCTGCGAGTGGGACCTTCCCGCTGTTCATGGGCACGGTGCCGTCGGAAACCATTCCGGCTCGCTACGTAGCGACTTCGCTCGGCATGGTGGTGGGGCTGGGCGAGATATTGGGCGGCGTCAGTGCGCCGGCAATTGCCGGCCGAGCTGCCGACCACTACGGTCTGCAGGCGCCCGTCATGATCATGGCGGTGTGTGCGATCATCGGCACTGCGCTCGCGTTGTTTCTGCGCGAGACAGCGCCAATCCGCCTACCGCGAAATAGCCAGTGATCGGGTTGCAGCCCCTCAAGGTGATTCAATGCCCCTGACCCAACTTGAACACTATTTGGTGCTCACCGACGATCTCGACGGGACGCGTAATTTCTATCGCGACGCTCTCGGAATGCGCGAGGGCACGCGACCACCGCTGGGATTTCCCGGCTACTGGCTATACGTAGGCGATGTACCCTGTATCCATATTGCCGAGTGGAAGAGCTACCGCACGCATTCGATCGCCGCCGGCATCAGCGTGTCGACCCCGGCGACGGGCACCGGGCCGCTCGATCATATTGCATTCAACGCCGTGGATTTGGCCGGCGTGAAGGCCCGGCTCTCCGCGCATGAAGTCAATTATTCCGTTAACGAAGTGTCGAGTGCCGGATTGACCCAGTTGTTCCTAATAGATCCCAATGGGGTCAAGATCGAGATCAACGTCAGATGAATGAGCGCACCCGATCCGCTCCATCCCAGCCGATACTGGCGCGATAGAACTTGCTGAAAAGCGCCTCGAAACCCGTGCCCAACTCGATGAGTTCCACGTAACCCGGCAGCTGCGCCGTGGTGTCCATGTAGGCCACGCTGCCCCCGCTCGGCACGCCGGCGATAAACGCGAGATCATGGCCCTGCGCCTGATAGTGCGCCAAGTCCCGATCGAAATTCGTCGTCGCGCGGCCCCAGTGATGAAATCCGTAACCGCGTTTCTCGATCCATTCGCGATACACCGACGGCTCCGCATCGTTGGGCTGGATGAGTTCGATATTCATGTGCCCCGCGAAGCTCATGGCAAGCGACACATCGGCCTTGGAGTCTCGGCCGCGATACTTAGGGTTAGTACCGCTGAAGTGATCGAGCAGAAACCAGGGACCCACCTTCAGTTTTTCGATCCACAGACTCATGGCCGCGCGAATATCGGGCACCAAGTAACACATTTGAATAATTCCATCATCCGGCTGACCAAATCCCACGAGACCCATGCGTGACCCCTATTGGTTATTGATCGGCGGCGCCCAGCGACCAGCCACCATCGATCGAAATCTGCTGACCCGTAAGATACGCTGATGCCGGCGCAAACAGCTGATCCCCTTGTAAACTACCGACCGCGCCGGCAGGCTGCTCGACCATGAGCGAAGACCGCCGCGCTTTCTGAGGATCAACGACCGATCATGAGCGAACTTGTACTCCTATCGGGTCTGCTGAGCGACGAAACCCCGTGGTTCGACGTTGCGACCCGCTTGTCGGCTACCTGCCCGGTACGCATTGTCTCGTTCGCCAATTGCGATTCGCTCGGCGAGATGGCTGAACGGGTTCTCCTTAACTCCCCGGAGCGATTCGCGCTCGCCGGACATTCCATGGGCGGTCGCGTCGCGCTGGAAGTGTGGCGGCGCACGCCTGAGCGGATTACGGCCCTAGGGTTGCTCAATACCGGCGCCTCTCCACGCCGGCCCGAAGAAGCCACGAGCCGCGGCCGATTGCTCAAAATTGCCCAGGAGCAAGGCATGGCCGCACTGGCCGCCGAATGGCTGCCACCCATGATGGCGCGGACCGCCGCGACGGTCGAGCAGCGATCGGTCATGCAACGCCTGACGAACATGGTCGAACGCCAAACACCGGAAAGTTTTGCGGCGCAAATCCAGGCACTTCTCAATCGACCGGATGCCGAGCCGCTGCTGCCGACCATTCGCGTTCCCACGCTGCTGCTCAGCGGTTCGGAAGATACGTGGTCTCCCCACTCCCAACACGTACTCATGCAACGATTGATTCCCGGATCAATCCTGGTCGAGGTTGCCGGTGCCGGACACATGGCGCCGATCGAGCAGCCGGACGCGGTGGCAGACGCACTGCGCAAGCACCTGATTCCAGGCTAACGGGTCCGCTACAGAAAGCCGTAGGAGAAGTAGCGCTTCGCCAATGCGGCAGTCGTCATGATCGCTGAGAAGGCCTGCGACCTGATTCTCGGCCGCCCGCCGCCAGCGCCCGAGACCTTAGAGACCTCCGACAGCCCATGAGTTACTGCACTCCATGGGACCGCGGTCGGTGCGCACTGGACCGCCTGTCGCACGCCTTCCTAGTTCACAGATCACCCCGTAGTGGAGCTCGCCATGACCCAAACACCCAGCGCTGCGGAACGTATCGAAATCGAACGTGACTGTGAGCGCATCGTCCATGCCTATTCACGTGCCTGTCGGGCTGACTATGTGGTTTTGTGCCACCACCAAACTCCGTGCACGTCTCGTTCGCGGACGGCGCGGCCGGTTCGCGAGAGATAATTGAGATGCGCAATTGCTTCGCCGGTTGCCATTCCCAGATGGCCGCCGCCCACGGGACGAGAAAACAGCGCTGCGAACACATCAACGGCACGCTTGGGCTCGGTCAGCATGGCCTCGAGACGCGCCAACCCGCGCTGATGTGATTCGATCAGTTCGCCGATGCGCGCGTGCAGTCCCTTGAAAGGACTATTGTGAGCCGGCAGCACCAACACATCGTTCGGGATGCGCGCCTTGAGCCTGGACAGCGAACTGAGCCAATCGCCTAGCGGATTGGCGTCCGGTTCCAGGGGGTACACCGACACGTTCGACGATATCCGCGGCAGAACTTGGTCGCCGGAAATCAAGAGCTTCAATTCCGGACAATAGAGACATGCATGTTCCGGAGAGTGACCGTTGCCGACGATCACGGTCCATTCGTGAGCACCCATTTTCAAGGTATCGCCGTCCTCGATACGTCGATAGGAGGCGGGCAGCGGGGAAATGAGTTCGCCAAACGAACCAAATTTCTCTCGATAGTTTACGATTGCCGGGGCATCCCAGCCGGACGCACGATAGAACTCGATCCCGTCGGCCGGCGCCACGCGTCCGGTATCCGCCGCCATCAGCCGGCAGGTGAGGTACTCCAAACGGGTCATCCAAAGCCTCACCTTGAAGCGCTCCGCCATCCATCCCGCCAGACCGCAATGATCGGGGTGCATATGGGTTACCACCACCCGTGACACCGGGGCACCTCCCATCGCTCCGGCGAACGCGGCTCGCCATGCGTCAATGGTCTTCGCAGTTTGCAGTCCCGTGTCCACGATCGACCAGCCGTCCTGCTCGGCGATGATCCAAACATTGATCCACGGCAGCGCCGCGAATAACGGCATGCGTAGCCACATCACGCCGGGTGCGATGAGGATTGCGGATCCGTCGCCGACCTGCGGTTCAAGTTCGAGGGGATAGCTCAGCATCGATGCCACATTCGTTTGTTGACTCGCTTGCCGCTGCACTTCGGCACTCAGGCATCATCGCTGTAGATTGGATTGGAAAGGATGAAGCGAACGGATTCGGCACGCACTTCATCGATGGGCTCGTCGGGAACGGATGCTTCGATCTTTGCGTGGCGCGCGCGCAGCACGTCGCGATATTCGGGGTGGCTGAGAATGAAGAGTTCATTGTTCTTGATGCCCCTCAGCACGTAACGCCCCGCCTCCACCGCCTCCATCGCAAGATCCATGAAGGAGGTTTCGCCCTCGCGAGGCGGTTCGTGCGCCGGGTAGCCGCTATCCTTGAATCGCTCAGGGCGCGTCTGGCCACCCTCGCCAATGTTGGATTTGACCGTACCCGGGCAATACACTGAAACCCCGACGTTGCGACCGATCATGTCGGTTCGCAACGCCTCGCTCAGCCCCACCACGGCAAATTTGCTGGTGGTGTAGAGGCCGACCGCTCCCAACGCGGCGATGCCGCCCATTGAAGCGACATTGACGATGTGGGCTTCTTGCCCGCTCGCGAGCATATCGGGCAGAAAAGTCACCAGCGCGTTGATTACGCCGCCCACATTGACGTTCATCACCCAATCCCAATCGCCATACGTCGCCTGCACCATGGGTCCATGGATACCGACTCCGGCATTATTGATGAGCAACTGCAGCGGACCGTAAACGCGCTCGATTTCCAGCTTGGCGGCGGCGAGGCCGGCGCGGTCGGTGACATCGAGCTTGATTGGATGGACCTCGTGATCCGGCTTGGCGCGGAAATACTCCATGGCCTGGTCCAAATGATCCTGACGACGATAGCTGAAGGCAACCCTCATGCCCTCTTCGGCCAGTACCTTGACGATGCCAAGGCCGATGCCGCTGCTGCCGCCGGTGACGAAAGCCACTTTGCCATGCAAATTCTTCATTGAACGTCGCTCCTCCCGTCGCCATCAACTCGAGTGCCGTCGCTCGAGCCCCGAGCCATCGCTCGAGCCCCGAGCCGCCGCTCAAAGGTCCGCGCGCGGCAACGCCCGCCCGCGCAGCAGGTCTGCCCCCTTTTCTGCAATCATGATTGCGGGGGCATTGGTATTGCCGCCCGGCACGTCCGGCATGATGGAGGCATCGATGACGCGCAGCGCCTCGGCGCCGCGGACTTTGAGCGCCGCATCCACGACCGCGCCAGGCTCGGCGTCGGTTCCCATCCTACAGGTGCCCACGGCATGCTGAGTAATCGCTCCCGTATCGCGAACGAATTTCTCCAAGTCGGCGTCCGATACGACATGCGCGCCGGGCAGGATTTCATCGGCAATCAGATTCTTGAGCGGCTCCTGACGGTACACGTTGCGGATCGCCTTCAGGCCGCGAATCGCCCGCTCGACGTCGGAACGCTCCTTGAACAAGTTGAACAGGATGCGCGGCGGATCGCTCGCGTCCGCAGAGCGCAATGTCACTTCGCCTCTGCTGTCCTGCTTGATCATGGACACACCGACGCCGAGTGTATGCGTGGGCTTCTTGCCGATCAGAGGGAACCACAACTCGCGTGCACTCACCTCGCCGGACATGCAGGTGAATTGCATGTCGGGTCGATCGAGCCGCGCATCGGTGCGGATGAATAGATTGCCCGCAGCCCCATTGGTCGCGAACAGCCCCGTGCCCAATAGCGCCCAGCGCAGCACCCAAGCCGCCGCCCGGTCGATGCGCAGCTCGCTGCGGAACGCACCCGGGCGCACCTGCCATCCGACAAACATGAACGGATGTTCGACGAGGTTCTTGCCGACACCCGGCAGATCGACGATGGGCTTGATGCCATGTTTCATCAATTGATCCGCGGGTCCGATGCCGGACAGGAGCAGCAGCTGGGGCGAGCCGTACACGCCGCCCGCGAGAATGACCTCACGCCCGGCGAGGGCCGTGCGACCTGCGCCGCGTTGCACGTAATCGACGCCGACGGCACGCCGTCCCTCGAAGCGGATGCGGCTCCCCAGCGCGCGGGTTTCAACCGCAAGATTGGGCCGATGCATGGCAGGTCCGAGAAATACCCGCGCGGTACTGCCGCGGCGTCCGCGCGTGACGGTCATTTCGTTGCGCTGAAATCCCTCCGAGTCGGCTCCGTGATAATCATCGGTCGCAGGATATCCCGCCGCAATGCTCGCCGCGCGAATTTCCTCATACAGCATATTCGACGCGGGCACGCAGATTTCCAGCTCGCCCGAGTTCCCATGATAACGGTCGTCGCTCAGCCAGCTTCTTTCAGACTTGCGGAAATATGGCAGCACGTCGGCGTAACCCCAGCCCGCAAGGCCGCGCTGAGCCCAATCGTCGTAGTCGCGCCGGTGTCCGCGCGCATAGACCATCCCGTTGATCATCGAGGAGCCGCCCAAGCCCTTACCGCGCGGTATTTCGATTCGCCGCCCATTGAGGTACGGCTCGGGCTCACTCTCGAAATTCCAATTGAGATCCCGACGCACCACGTATTTCGGAAAAGCGATCGGCATGTCCTTGAACAGGCCGGTTGCCGCGCCGCCGGCTTCCAGGATGAGGACTTTCACGTTTTTGTCCTCGGTCAGGCGGTTGGCGAGAACACACCCTGCGGAGCCCGCGCCGACGATCACATATTCGAATTTTTTCACGCTAATTCGGTTTCTCCAGCTGTTCGGGAATGAAATGCCGCGCCACCGCACGCCGCATCAGGTCCGGCGGCAACAGCCCCTGCGCGAGAATAAAGTCGTGAAATTTCGTTGCTCAACACCGATTGTGACATATTGGTTCACTGCGAGTGGACTGACACTTCGGTCAGAGTCGATCGGCCGGTCAAATTTTCCTGTGGAATGAGATTTTCGTTTCGGAGAGCATGCGATGCGCGCCTATGAACTCGTCGCCGGCAGCCACTCGATCGACGGACTGCGCCGCTGTGAACGCCCGGACCCCAAGCCGCTGCCGACGCAAATTCTGGTCCGCATCGAAGCGGCTTCGTTGAATTACCGCGACCTATTGATCGCCCGCGGCCATTACGCCGGCGGCGCTATCGGCGCCAACGTCATTCCGCTGTCCGACGGCGCGGGTGAGGTGATTGCCGTGGGATCCGCCGTGACCCGATTTCGCGTCGGTGAGCGTGTCGCCGGCACCTTCTTTCGCAATTGGATCGACGGCGCTCCACCACGCGCGCCATTAGTTGCGCTCGGCGCACCGCCCGCCGACGGCGTCCTCGCCGAATACGCCGTGTTCGCGGAGCAAGATGCGGTTGCCGTCCCCGCTCATCTCTCCGCGCGGGCCGCCGCGACGCTGCCCTGTGCGGCAGTGACGGCGTGGCACGCCCTCGTCGAGTTGGGACACGTTGCGCCGGGCGAAACGGTGCTGGTGATCGGAACGGGCGGCGTGTCCGTATTCGCGCTGCAGTTCGCTCGTCTCGCCGGGGCGCGTGTGCTGGTCATCTCGTCCAGCGATGAGAAGCTCGAGCGCGCACGCACGCTCGGAGCGGACGGCTGCATCAACTATCGGACGAGCCCCGACTGGGAACGTGAAGTTCTGAAGCTCACCGAGGGGCGCGGCGTCGATCATGTGCTGGAAGTCGGTGGGTCCGGTACGTTGAGCCGCTCGATTGCGTCGGTGGCGGTCGGCGGGCGCATTGCGTTGATCGGCGTGTTGACGGGTGTCGGCTCCGCAGTCAGCCCCTACGGGTTGCTCGGCAAGCAAGCGAGCATCCACGGCGTGTTCGTCGGCTCGCGCGGCCATTTCGAGCGCATGAACGCGGCGATCGCCGTCAATCGGCTCGAGCCGATCGTCGATCGCATATTCGGCTTTGACGACGCCCCCGCAGCGTACCGTCATCTGGAGAGCGGCGCGCACTTCGGAAAAGTGCTGCTTTCGATTTGAGCGCCGCAGTGACCGTACGCGATGCCGTTTATTCGCTGCTGCGTGAATTCGGGCTGTGGACGGTATTCGGCAATCCCGGTTCGACCGAGTTGCCGATGTTCCGCGAATTTCCGGCGGACTTCCGCTACGTGCTCGGCCTGCAGGAGTCGGTGGTGGTCGCGATGGCCGACGGTTTCGCCCAAGCCCAAGGCGACGCCGCGCTGATCAACCTGCACTCCGCCATCGGTGTCGGTCACGCGGTTGGCAGCATATTCACTGCCTACCGGAACCAGACGCCGCTGGTGATCACCGCCGGTCAGCAGGCGCGCTCCATTCTGCCGTTCGAGCCCTTCCTGTATTCCGAGCAGGCCGCACAGCTGCCCAGGCCGTACGTCAAATGGAGCTGCGAACCGGCGCGCGCCGCCGATGTGCCCGCCGCCATCGCACGCGCGTATTACGCAGCCATGCAGCCGCCGCGCGGCCCGACCTTCGTGTCGATACCCGTGGATGACTGGGATCGTCCATGCGCCGCGCTCGCGGCGCGAATGGTCAGCCGCCGCGTCGCCGGCGATCCCGTGCTCCTGGCGCGCGCCGCCGCGGCGCTGCGGGCGGCCCGGCGACCCGTCATCGTGGTCGGCGCGTCGGTGGCGCGCGATGATGCGTGGACTGAGGCCATCGCGCTCGCCGAGGAACATCAGGCCGCGGTGTGGGTGAGCCCCATGTCGGCGCGCAATAGCTTTCCCGAGCGCCATCCGCTGTTCGCGGGGTTCCTGCCGGCCGATCGAGAAGCGATCGTCGCCCGCCTGGAGGGCTCCGATCTGATCGTGGTTCTCGGCGCGCCGGTCTTCACCTACCATGTGGAAGGAGTCGGACCGCATGTTCCGCCGGACGCGATGCTGGTACAACTCACTGATGATCCCGCCGCCGCGGCGTGGTGCCCCGCCGGCACCTCGATCGTCACGAATCTGAAGCTGGGCATCGCCGCGCTGCTTGCCCATCCCCCGGCTACCACGCGCGCTGCGCCGACGATTGCGGCGCGCGCACCGCACCTCGCCCCCGACCGGTTGACCGACCGCTATTTGATGCAACAGATCGCCGCTCTGCGCCCGGCAGGCAGCATCATCGTCGAGGAGGCGCCGAGCAGCCGCGGTGCGATGCACGATCACTTGCCGATGACCGAGCGCGGCAGCTTCCACACCTGCGCCAGCGGCGGCCTCGGTCATGGTCTTCCCGCGGCCGTCGGCGTCGCCCTGGCACGGCCCGGCCGCAAGGTGATTGGTCTGCTCGGGGACGGCTCGGCCATGTACTCGATTCAGGGACTGTGGACCGCGGCGGAGTTCGCACTGCCCGTCGCCTTCATTATCGTCAACAATGCGAGCTATCGCGCGCTCGAGGAGTTCGGCCGGCGCTTCAATATCGACGCACTGCCCGGCGTGCGGCTGCCGCATCTCGATTTCTGTGAGCTCGCCCGCAGTCAGGGAGTGGCGGGCGTGCGCGTCGAGCGCTGCGATGATCTCAATGCCGCGCTGCTCAGAGTTTTCGAAGCCGATGCGCCCATGCTGCTGGAGGTCCTCGTCAAATGAACGAGTGCGGCGGACCGGCGCCCTTCAATCGGCCGCGCCGAGCGTCCAGCCGCCGTCGATCGAGATCTGCTGGCCGGTGAGATAGGCGGACGCCGGCGACGCCAGAAACAGCGCCAGCCCTTTGATGTCTTCGGGGAATCCCACGCGATGCATCGGAATCGACTTGGCTATGGCCTCCTGAACGGCTGCATGTTTGGCGTGGCCGCCGCCGATATTGGTGACGAAAAATCCCGGGGCAATGGCGTTGACCGTGATCTGGTAGGCAGCCAGTTCCTGTGCCACCGCGCGCATCAAGTGCGCGGCTCCGCCCTTGGCCGCCATGTAGGCGGCGCCGATGGCGGGTTCGCACTGGTATGCCGCCACGGAAGTCGTGACGATCATCCGGCCCGATCGCTGCGGCCGCATCAGCCGTGCGCCGGCACGCAGCGTCGCGAATATGCCGTTCAGGTTGATGTCGATCACGCGGTTCCATCGCTCATCCGTGTAGCGCTCGAGCGATCCGTCCGGATTGCGCGGGCGCTCCGCCCCGGCCCAATTGCCGAGAAATCCCGGTCCCGAATCGATCCCCGCATTCGCAAAGACCACGTCGAGGCGGCCATGCGCGGCGACCGCCGCATCAAACGCCCGCTCGATCGCCGCGTGATCCCGCACGTCGACGGTCTCGCCGCGAACCGTATAGCCGAGCGCCCGCAGCCGCCGGCTTTCCTCCGCGACTCGCGCAGCATCCACATCCAGCAGGGTTACGCTCGCGCCGTTCTCCGCCAGGGCTTCGGCATAGCCGAGGCCGATGCCGCTCGCGCCGCCCGTGACGATGACCCCATAACCGCTGACGCCGAACAGTTCTGCGATCTTCAAGTGCGCGCTCCCACGGCGACGAGAATTTTCAGGCCCTCCTGGCGCCGAAGGCGTTCGAGTCCGCGCTCCAGGACATCCTCGAAAGGGATCGTTTCCACCCAGCCCTCCAGCGGGTAGCTGCCCCGCGCCATTGCATCGATGACGCTTGGAAATGCATTCACCGACATCGCAACGCCGGTCATGTTGACCTCCGGCATCAAAAGATCGAACGGCGGCACCACCACCGCAACGTGGTGGATTGCGACCACGACCGCGGTGCCGTCCACTCGCGTGCCGTGCAGCATCGCACGAAACGCGGCGGGCACGCCGGCGGCGTCCACCGACGCGTGCGCGCCGCGGCCGCCGGTCAAATCGCGAATTGCATCGATCGGATCGCACGCGGCCGGGTCGAGCGTGACGCGTGCGCCGAGGCGTTGGATCACCGAGCGGCGCAGCGGCGAAGGATCGACGGCGATGACCTGTACTCCGCGCTGCATGAGCGTCAGGCACACGCCGATTCCAATGGGCCCCGCGCCGTGGATCACGGCGGTTTGCCCGGCCTCGAGCCGGCATCGGTTCGCGGTGTGCCATGCGATGGCGAGCGGCTCGATGAGCGCGCCCTGCACGGCCGTCATACCAGGGGGCAGCCGGTGCACCATCGAACGGCGCACGACCGTGTACTCGGCAAGCCCGCCGCCGGCACGGTTGTAGCCGTGCAGCGCAAGAATCGGGCAATGGTTGTATTGGCCCGCCGCGCACCAGACGCAGTGTCCGCAAGTCTCGACCGGCTCGACCGCGACCAGATCCCCGGGCGCGAGATCTGCGACGCCCGCGCCGCAGGAGACGACTTTACCGCACAATTCGTGGCCGAGAATGACCGGGTTCTTGACCCCTGTGAGCGGGTGCGGCGTGGTGCGGGTCGTCACCGGCCCGTCGTAGTATTCATGCAGGTCGCTGCCGCAAATGCCGTTGTACAGCACGCGCAGCTTCACCTCGCCCGGCCCCGCGTCGGGTTCGGGGACCGACTCCAGCCGCAAATCGCCCGGACCATGAAAAACCGCAGCGCGCATCTCGCGTCCCCTCTCGACGTATAGAAGCCGAGGCGCCGGCCGCACACTCGACCTTCGACGCAGCATGATTCAACCGGCAGTGAATATATCGGCGAGCGTGCGGTAGAAGACCGTCGTATCGCACAACCCGCCCTGTGGCAGCAGTGCGTAGCCGGGAATGACGCCGCAGCGCTGCCAGCCCAGCCGGACGTAGAGCCGCTCGGCATCGCCGCTCGCCGTATCGAGCACCAGCAGCGATTTCCCGCATTCGCGCGCCAGGTTCTCGGCAGAGCGCATCAGTGCCGTTCCCAGCCCCTGCCGGCGCGCCCGGCGCAGCACGAGCATTTTTGAGACATCAGCGCGGTGCGGCTGGTTTTCCGGCTGATCGAGAATCAACTGCACGGCGCCGACGATGCCGCCGCCGGCGCTCTCCTGCGCCACGAGCAGCGCCCGCCCGCCCCGCATCACGTCGGCGGCCACTTCTCGCCAGAATGCCGCCGCCTTGGGCACCGTAAGCGGGCTCATGAAGCTCACCGACGCGCCGCCGTCCACGCAATCGATCAGAAGCTCGGCCAGTTCGCCGATCTGCGAATCGGTCACGGTCAACAGGCGCCCGATGGCATACCCCTCGGCCTTGGAAATTTGGGTCACCATGACGTCAAAACGCGACGGCGTCTCGAGGCCAAAACATCA
>Ga0181521_10002476_pt1 | contig 22324 bp, 26 predicted proteins | sample PEATcosm2014_Bin_32_FD_119764 | JGI IMG/M metagenome (GOLD analysis project Ga0181521, IMG submission 119764) | Peatland microbial communities from MTU Mesocosm Facility, Houghton, MI, USA - PEATcosm2014_Bin02_60_metaG | ecosystem: Environmental > Terrestrial > Soil > Wetlands > Peat | place...
CCCTCCATTGTGTTAGAGAACCGCAGCCGCCGTCCAAATCGATCTTGATTCATGCCGATGCTAATCTACTGCAAAGGCAGAGTTTGCCGCAACCAGCCATATCAATGTTGGGACAGCCATGGGACAGACGCATTTTCTTGACGAATTGAAGGCCGGAAAATGCGTCTGTCCCCTTTACCCCTTTACCCGGTGCTTGCCTTGCACACTCGCGCCGAGGCAGTGGCGGGTACGGCAGAGCTAGTGCACATGGAAACCAGAGGGCCGCTGGCTCGCGAACCACGGTAGATCAAGGGCCTGCGGCGCCTTCTTGGCCAACATCGATCGAACCACGGCGAATTGCTCCGGCGTCAGTTTTCCAGCCGTATACCAGCCCAGCGTCTCAGCGTTCTCTGCCGTCACGCCAGGGGGCGGCCCAGAGTTGACAGCCGCCAGACTGGTCCAAAACAGCGCCTGTGCGTAGTCCTTTGAAACGCCCCTTCCCGAGGCATACTCGCCTGCAAGCAAGTACTGAGCCTCGGCGGAGCCTTGCTCAGCTGCCATGCGGTACCATCTCGCAGCTTCTTCGTCGTTCGCCCAAACGCCATTACCAGTAGAGTACATGCGTCCGATACGCACTTTTGCCTGGGCATCCCCGGCCTGTGCCCTGTCCATCAGGTCCTTGAGGGTTTCCGGTGCGCCCTTCGGTGCCGCGACCAATCGACCTGAGGACGAAAGGCGCGAAAGAGGCCGCACTTCGCGGCTGATTCCACCGGTCAGCGCCGTTAGACAGGAGACTGGAATCGCAAGGTTTAAGTTCTGCCCGCCTGTAAACGTTGCCACTGCGATCCCGATTGCCTCTCCGCTGCCGTTAAGAATTGGGCCGCCGCTGCTGCCAAGCGAGATTGGTGCGGTTATCTGTAGGATCGTATCGCCATCCGACCTCCGAATAGCGCTGATGATCCCCTGGGAAAAGGTCCCTTCGAGCCCTTGCGGGTTCCCCACCGCATACACCTCGTCACCAACTGCGACTAGGCTGCTGTCGCCAAGAGGTAAAGATGGTGCCTTTAGGCCCGTGGCCGCAATGATCGCCAAATCATGGGCATCGTCGACTGCGACCGTACCTGCTATCTCGTATTTCGCGGTTTTGTCGACGAGCCGCACGAAGCCACCTGCGGTACCCGCGATGACGTGACGGTTTGTGACCACGAGTCCGTCACGAAGGACAAAGCCGCTCCCGAGGGAGGTGGACTGGCCGCGGTCGTCCTGCATCTCCACCAAGACAACCGAGGGAAATGCCTGCTGGGCAATCTGCCGGGCGGGCTTAGGCTGCGCCCAGGCAATCATCGCCGAAAGGACTCCCAGAATTGCAAGCCGCCTGTGAGCCTCGGTCATAGGACGATTCTAGCATCTGGAATATGCAACTATACGCAGGACTTACGGTGGCGGACGGCCGCGCAAATTCCTGTGGGAGAGTGCTGCCTTAGCGCCGATCATGGAAGTGTTCGAGGATTGCCTTGGCCTGAGATATCGCAAGGCCCAATTCGATCCTCAGGGTGCTTGCTGGCAGCCCCAGCTCCGTAACCGACCGTTCCAGCTCGCTGGCAAGCTTCAATGAGCGCTCAATCTTATCCCGTTGATCTGAGAATATACGCATACAGGTGTTTCTCCTTTTCGCTGCTGTTAGGTTATTCGCCGGCTCGGACAGGAGCTGACAGGCCTTTCGACCTCCTACCGCGAAACGTCCACGGCCCGGTAAGCCAAGCCGCGCCCGGTGCGGTTCGAAGGTCACAAGAGGACCCTGTCGCCGGAATTGCACCGCCAGCTTCAAGAGTTTCTCGATCTCTTTCACGTTTTGCGCGGCGGCCTCTACCTCGCCGACGCTGAGCCGAACTCGGCGCGCATGAAGCCATGCACAGATGCATCCGCAGACCGCCGAAACGACGGCCGCGAGTTCGACGATTTCAATGCTTGCCATGTCGAGAGCCCCCCACACCCTGCTATTCGCCAATCGGCGGGAAAAAGAATCGCGATGGTGGGCGCAAGGCAAGGTCGCCGGACCAACGGGTGGAGTCCCACCTCCGTGGGATACGACCCGGCGCGTCAACTTGGTTGTAAGCTTGTGGTTGAGATGCGACCGGTTGCGGTGGTGGGGATCGGCAAGACGGCGTTCGGCGCTTTCGCGGATCGGGACCTGCGCAGCCTGGCGGTGGAAGCCGGCGAAAAGTGCCTGCGCAACGCCCGCGCCGAACCCTCGCAAGTGGAGTCCTTCTACCTGGGGAATTTCGCTGGGCCCGCATTCGTGGGGCAAAATCACCTGGCGCCGTATGTTTCGACCGCACTCGGAATCCAGGGCGTGCCGTCGACGCGGATTGAAGCGGCTTGCGCCTCCAGCGGCTCGGCGTTCTTCCACGCCTGGACGGAAGTGGCGGCCGGCGTCTACGACCTGGTGCTGGTGGTTGGCGTGGAGAAGATGACCTCGCAGCCCACGGCCCGCGTCAGCCAGATCCTGGCCGAGGCGGGAGACTGCGCGGGCGAGATGAAGGTGGGATCGACCTTCGCCTCGCTGTTCGCGATGATCGCCCGGCGCCACATGCACGAGTTCGGCACCAGGAAAGAGCACCTGTCCATGGTCGCGGTGAAGAACCACGCGGCGGGTGCGCTCAACCCGGACGCGCACATGCGCAAGCGAATCACGCTCGAGCAGGCGATGAACTCGAAGCCGATCGCCGAGCCGCTCAACCTGTACGATTGCTCGCTGGTTTCCGATGGCGCGGCGGCGGTGCTGGTGGCGCCGCTCGAACGCGCCCGCGAATTCACGGCGAAGCCGGTGCGCGTGCTGGGCATCGCGCAATGCTCCGATTACGTGGCGCTGGACCAGAAGGCGGACATCACCACTTTCCCGGCCGTCCGGCGGGCGGGCGAACAAGCGTACCGGATGGCGGGCGTGACGGCGCGCGAGATCGAGTTCGCCGAGTTGCACGACTGCTTCACCATCGCCGAGATCGTCGCCACCGAAGACTTGCAGTTCGTCGAAAAGGGGCAGGGCGGGCCATACGCATTTGCAGGGTTCACGGCGCTCCGCGGCGAGCGGCCGGTGAACACGAGCGGCGGGCTGAAAGCGAAGGGCCACCCGGTAGGCGCCACCGGTGCGGCGCAGATCTGCGATCTGGTGCTGCAGATTCGCGGCGAAGCCGGCGAGAGGCAGATCGAGCGGCATTCGCTCGGGCTGGCGGAGAACCTGGGCGGATCCGGAGCCACCTGCGTAGTCAGCATCCTCGGGGCAGTGGCATGAGGAGCGGAACCGTGTACACCGAGACCGTGATTTGGTCGGCACCGGAGGCGTTCGCTGCGGACGTTCCTTACCAGACGGCCATTGTCATGCTCGATGGCGGCGGTCGTGTGACCGTGCGCGTGCTGGGAGGCCGTGTCGCCATCGGCGACCGTGTCACGGAAGCTGGACCGCGCGCCGGCATCCCATTTTTCCGTAAGGCGTGAGGATGTGCGCGCGTCAAGCAAAGCCGAGATGACGCTCGGCTCGGCAGGCTTGACAGCCCGCGCCACGGCTCAGCCTGTGTTGTCCAACCGCGGCGTTTCCGGAATGCCGGGCGCTATCCTTGGGGCGGCCGAGTCGCTCAAGTACTCGAGCGCGTGGCGGGTGAGCTCCGGCACAACCGGATCCGGGTGGCGGAGCAGCGAGACCAACGCGCGCACCCAGCGCAGTTCGCTCGCATCGACACCGATCACCGGAACGGTCGGACGCGCACTGCCCGGACCCGCGCTCTTGGCCACCGCCACTGCCTTTCAACAGGCTCATCGTCCGGCTCCGGCGAATCTTGAACCGCGGCGCGTGGTCTGACCTTATGCCGCATCCCGAAGGGGCGCCCCGCCGGCCCGGCGAGCGTTCGCCCCGATCACAACAACTCCGCCAGCCGCAGCGCCTTTTTGGCGGTCGTGCTCAGAGGGATGCCGCCGGCCTCGAGCGGTTTCAGCCACCGGAAGAGCGAGCCAGCGGGAAGCCGCTTGGGCGCGCGTGCGGCTTTCACCGTGAAGGTGTAGCGATGATGGGTGATGGTGTGGCGAAACCGGCCGATGACCGCGCCAGGCTGGGCGCCGGGCAGGTGCTCCGGGGCGGGCAAATCCCAGAACCCCGCCATGCGGCGCTCGGTGGCCGGGCGCTGGCGCAACAGGATACGCTGGCCGCGGCGCACCAGCAGCAGCGCGGCTTCGATTCGCTCCGGCGTCACGGCCCCGAGCTTCACCGGCAACTGTTCCACCGTTCCGTGTTGAAGCGCCTGGCACTGGCCGTGTAGCGGGCACTCGACGCACAGCGGGCGCCGCGGCAGGCAGACCATAGCCCCCAGTTCCATCAGCGCCTGGTTGAACGCTCCCGGCTGCCGAGGGTCGAGCCAGCTTTCGGCCACGGTGCGAAAGCGCTCGCGAGTTTTGGGCGAGCGGATATCTCCGGCATCGTTTTCCATGCGGGCCACCACGCGGAGCACGTTGCCGTCCAGCACGGCGCGGGGTTCGCCGAAGGCGATGCTCGCCACCGCCGCGGCTGTGTAGTCGCCGACGCCCACCAACTGGCGCAGCTCGTCATACTGGCGCGGGAATGCGCCGCGCGCGGCAATCCGGCGTGCGGCGCCGAGCAAGTTGCGGGCGCGCGAATAGTAGCCGAGACCGCTCCACAGCGCGAGCACTTCCGGCTCCGCCGCGCCGGCGAGCGCCTCCACGGTGGGGAAGCGGTCCAGGAAACGCCGGTAGTAAGGGATCACCGCCGCCGCGCGGGTTTGCTGCAGCATGATTTCGGAAACCCAGATGCGGTAGGGATCCGTTGTGCGCCGCCAGGGCAGATCGCGATGCCCTTGGGCGTACCACTGGGCGAGCAGGCTCGAGACGCGGTGCTTCACTCGATGACGCGCAGCCACTCGGCAACCACGGCGAAATCCTCGGGTCCCGCGTCCCAGGCTTCGAACTCGGGATTGAGCGGCTCCAGCCGGATACGTTCGTGCCGCCATTGGTCTTCTCCGGTCTCGACCTTCCGGCTGGTGTATTTTTTCACCGTGTAGCGGGCAGCGTCGTCGAGCGCGCCGAAGCGCTGAATGAGAAGAATCTTGTTCTGCCGCGAACCCACCGGGTGCAGGCGGAACAGGTTGAGGCTGCCATCGGGGATGCGCGGCTCCATCGAGCGGCCCACCACGTGGGCCACGAATAGATCGGGTGTGAGGCGCATCCCGGCCGGCGCAGGCACCCAGTCTTCTTCCACCGACTCCATTTCCTCGCCCAACCGGCCGGCCGCTGCGCGCAAGCTATAAAGCGGCAGGTGGGTCGAGAACCGCGCAATCGCGACCGGTTCGACGTGTTCGCCATACAGCCGCTCCATCACGCGTGAAAACGCATCCACCGCGACCGCCTGCCGCTCGCCCACGCGCAGCACGTTGGAAAGCGAATCCTCGAGCGATGCGAGACACGCCTCGGCGCCCATTTCAGCCAGCTTACCGCACAAATCGGCTTCCACCGCTTCCAGCACTTCGGCGTCTTCCGGAGCGGCGAAATCGTCATAGCTCCCGCGCAGCTTCACCCAGCCGCGATCGGTGGCCGGGTCGATCAGAATGACCCCGATGTGGCGCGGGGCCGCACCCGGTAAAACCGCTTCCAGCAGCACGTAAGTGCCCTGGCGATTGCCCGTGATAGAAACCACGCTGGCCGGCATAAGCTCCTGTCCTATTCTACTCATCGGCAGGAACTTTGTCCGGGCGAGGGGTGAAGCCAGCGGGCGACAAAGAATACTCGCCTCGGAGGAGCGCGTCGCTGCCGCGGGCCGGGTATACCCGGCCCCTACAGGGACGCATGGGAGCGCGCCTGGCCCCTGTGCTACTTTCGAAGTACCATGTTGAAGTTTCTGCTGGGAATGTTTACCGGCGTGCTGCTGGTTTTCCTGGGCGGCATTTTGCTGCTGGTGATTCTGTTTCAGTTTCGCGACCGGCCACCGGAAATCGCCTCCAACTCCGTGCTGGTGGTGCGCCTGGAAGGCGAGATTCCGGAAAAGCCCGCGATGGAGGTGCCGTTCGTCGAGAACCCGCGCGCCGCTGTCACGGTCGCCAGCGTGTGGACTGCGCTGCGGCGCGCCGCGCAGGATAGCCGCATACGGGCCGTCGTGTTGGAACCGGAGGGCCTGTCGGTTGGCTGGGCCAAGCTGGAAGAGATGCGCAGCGACGTCGAGCAGTTTCGCAAATCGGGCAAGCCGGTGTTCGCCTACCTGCGCAATCCCTCGGCACGCGAATATTACCTGGCGCTGGCCGCCGGCCGCATCTACCTGGGACCGGAGGATCCGCTCATGCTGAAAGGCATGCGCGCGGAAATCCTCTATTTCCGGAACACGCTGGCCAAGATCGGCGTTTCGGTGGACGTGGAGCACGATGGCAAATACAAGGATTTCGGCGACATGTTTACGCGCTCCGAAATGAGCCCGGAAACCAAAGAGGTCCTCAACTCGATGCTTGACGAGCTTTACGGCAACCTGGTGGATCGCATCGCCACCGCCCGCCGGAAACAGCCGGACCAGGTGCGGGCCCTCATCGACCAGGGACCGTTCAGCGCAACCGACGCGCTCGAGGCGGGGCTGGTGGATGAACTGCGCTTCGAAGACCAGATGTGGGGCGAGCTCCGGCAACGATTGCAAATCGGAGAGCCCAACAAGCTGGCACTGGCCCGGTATCTGAAAGCCTCGCCGCGCACTGTCCCGCGCAATCATTTCGCGCTGGTGGTGGCGGAAGGCGACATCGTTCGCGGCGATCCCAGCGACGATGGCGGCGAAGGGCTGACTTCCTACGGGTTCGACAAGCTGCTCCGCGAGGCTGCATCCGACCCGCTGGTGAAGGGCATTCTGGTGCGCATCGATTCGCCCGGCGGTGAGGTCACCGCGTCGGACGAGATGTGGCGCGAGATGAGCCTGGCCAACCGGAAAAAGCCGCTGGTGATTTCCATGTCCGACGTGGCCGCTTCGGGCGGTTACTACATGGCGATGACGGGCGCGCCCGTCGTGGCGTATCCGGAAACCGAAACCGGCTCCATCGGGGTGGTCTTCGGCAAGCCGAACCTGCACGGGCTGTACGACAAGCTGGGTATCACCAAGGATTCGTTGCAGCGCGGGCGCAACGCCCAAATCGATTCCGATTACACCTCGCTCGACCAAGACCAGCGCGCGTTGATGCAGCGCGGCATCGACCAGAGCTATCACGAGTTCGTGGCCAAGGTTGCCAGCGCGCGCCATCGCCCGATCGCCGACATCGAGCCGGTGGCCCAGGGACGCGTCTGGCTGGGTTCGCAGGCCAAGCCGCGCGGGCTGGTGGACGAGCTGGGCGGCCTGGACACCGCCGTGACGCTGCTCAAGAAGAAGGTGGGGATTGCCGCCAGCGAGGACGTCGGCCTTCTGCTCTATCCGGGGCGCCGCAATCTGCTCGATCTCTGGCTGAAGCGCTCGCAGGACGACCCGCTCGAAACCAGGCTGCGCGCCGTGTTCGGCCACGTCCCGTTCCGCGCCTGGATGCGAGGCGGCTTGCTGCGCATGATGCCCGAGTGGATCGAAGTGCGGTAGGAAGGCTGGTGGGGCACGCTTTTGGCCTGCCTTGTTTTTCGACGTCGATCCATCTCCCGCCCCCGCCCTAGCGGTTAGAATAAAGGCAGCAGGTACGCGGGCGGAGCACTCGCCCGCGCTTCCGGCCCAGGCCGAGGACTCTTTGCACTCGCACACCAACTCCCATCCTGCCGACGCGGGCGGCGTTTTGCGCTGGTCGCTGGCCGCCACGCTGGTCTTCGTGGCGGTGGAAGTTGCAGCCGGAATGCGCGCCCACTCGCTGGCCTTGCTCTCCGACGCGGGTCACAATTTCACCGACGCACTGGCGCTGCTGCTGGCGTGGTTCGGTGTTTTCTTCCAATCCAAGCCAGCCGATGAGATCAAGACTTACGGCTATCACCGCGCCGGCGTACTGACGGCATTCGTCAACGCGCTGACGCTGGTGGCGCTTTCGGTCTGGATCCTGTGGGAGAGCGTGGAGCGGTTGCGCCACCCCGCGCCGGTGGGCGAAGTCATCATGATGGCGGTGGCGGCGCTGGGCTTGGTGGTGAACGGCGGCATCATGCTGGCGTTGCGGACGTCCTCGCGGAACGACCTCAACGTGCGCAGCGCCTTCGTCCACATGCTGGGCGATGCGCTCGGCTCCATCGCTATCGTCGTCGGCGCAGCGACCATCCGTTTCACCGGCTGGCGGCAGATCGATGCCTGGCTTTCGATTCTGATCGCGCTGCTGATCGTGTGGACCGCCTGGGACATTATCCGCGAGTCGCTGAACATTCTGCTGGAGGGCTTGCCGCGCGGTCTGAGCCTGAGTGGCGTGATCTCCACCATGCGGGAAGTGGAAGGCGTGCTGGAGGTCCACGACCTGCACATCTGGAGCCTGGGATCGAGCACGCGCGCGCTGAGCTGCCACGTAACGATTGCCGATATTCCGGCGTCGGCCAGCGACGTGGTGCTGCGCCGGCTGAACCACGTGCTGGCCGAGCGCTTCCACATCTTCCATAGCACGGTGCAGTTCGAGCACCTGGGCTGCGCCATTTCCGAAAACGGCTGCGCCATCCCGGTTTCCACTGAAGGACGCGGCGAGGAGCACCGGCACTAAGCGCTGCAGGGCGGCTTCGGATGAGCGAATCGCCGAAACTTCCACAAAGAGTAACCAGCAGGTTGCGTTTTGTTTCCGGGCCATGTTAATATGCAACCTGGAGGTTGCTAAGATGAGTGATCGTATTGAGAAGCGTATTGAACTCAAGGCGCCGGTATCGCGGGTCTGGCGCGCACTGACGGACCACCTTGAGTTTGGCGAGTGGTTTCGCGTGAAACTGGATGGCCCATTCGTGCCGGGCCAGGTCTCGCGGGGCTACATAACCTACCCTGGTTATGAGCATGTCAGATGGGAGGCGGTCGTGCAAAAGATGGAAGCGGAACGGCTCTTTTCCTTCACTTGGCATCCTTATTCCGTCGACCCCAAAACAGACTATTCGAAAGAGACGCCTACGCTCGTCGAGTTCAAATTGGAGAAGACCGCCGGCGGCACGCTGCTTCTGCTCACCGAGTCCGGCTTCGACACGATCCCTAGCGGCCGCCGCCTCGAAGCATTCCGCAGAAATGACGGCGGTTGGACGGAGCAAATGAAGAACATTGAAAACCATGTCGCACAAAGGCCGTAGCGGCATTGCCACCATAAGGAAGGCTCAGGCATCTGTCTTTGCCGCGCTGGGCGACGAGACGCGGCTATCGCTGGTTGCCCAGCTCTCCGTTGGGCAGCCGTGTTCGATCTCCCGTTTGACCGGGGGCTCCAAGCTGACCCGGCAGGCCATTACCAAGCATCTTCGCGTGCTGGAGAGTGCCGGGATCGTGCATGGCGCCCATGCGGGCCGCGAGAAGCTATTCGTATTTGATCCGAGGCCGATGGAAGAAAGCAAGAAATACCTCGATCTCGTCTCCGAGCAGTGGGATCGGGCACTGGCCAGGCTAAAGTCCTTTGTCGAAGACTAACTGCCGCATCACGTGTCCACGTCCACTCCGCCATCGGCGCTACCCTGAATCGGAGGATGCTTTGGGAGCCGGCGCTTTTATGAGCTGACAATTGACGGCGCGCCACGCAAAAGCTCTCAGCCTCGAGTCTACAGCTTGGGCGCGTAGTAGCCGGCGCGCGCGCGCACGATCAGGTCCTTGCGGCCTTTCACCCGCAGGTTGACCGTGCGCCACTGCCCATCGGTGAGGAGCGGCTCGGGGCGGTACAGGAGATTGTACTGGTGGCGCAGCTCGTTGGCGATGTTTTCAAACGACTGCGCCATGTCCTCCACCTGAAACGGGAAGAAGGCGCGCCCACCGGTCTCCGAAGTGAAATACTTCAGCACCTTGTCGCCATCGGTGTCGGCGCGGGAGCTGTTGGTGGAGATGGCGTAGATCACTACATCGGCCTTCTGCGCCATTTCGAGGGCCTGGTCGCGCGTGTAGTCGCTCTGGTTGTCGTCGCCGTCGCTGACGACGACGATGGCGCGCCGGAACTTGGTGCGCGGCTGATCGACGCCGAGCTTGTCGCGGCAGGCGTAGAAAATGGCGTCGTAGAGCGCCGTGCCACCGCCGGGACGCAGACTGCGGATGCCGGCTTCCAGCTTCTGCGGATCGTCGATCAGGTCCGTCACCAGCTCCGCCCGCGTATCGAAGTGCACCAGGAGGGCCTTGTCCACGCGCGCCCGCATCACCGTCCGCAGGAACTCGGCGGCTGCATCCTGCTCGAAACGGAAGCGGTCGCGGACGCTGTTGCTGGTATCGATGAGAATGCCGAGCCGCAGCGGCAGGTCGCTCTCGGCGGTGAACTCCTGAATGGTTTGCGGTTTCTTGCCTTCGACGACTTCGAAATCCTCCCGGGCAAGGTCGGTCACGAACCGCCCCTTCTTGTCGGTTACGGTAAACAGCATGTTCACGCGCGTGACGTCCACCGAAATGCGCGCCGGCTCATCGGCCTGCTGGGCGGCCGGGGGAACCGCCTCTTGCTGGCCGGACAAAAGTGGGGCGCCGAGCGCGCCCAGAGCCCCTAACAGGATCCAACGCTTCATGACGCTTCAATTATAGCGTGGGGCCGCACCGGCGCCCGGGTAGTGCCTGAAAGGTGCGTTGAGCGAAAAACAGCGAACGCTTGCAACAGGCCGGAAGGCGCTTTACGCTGAAAGCATGCCATTCGACCGCAGTTCGCTAAAAGCCCTCCGTAACCTGATTGCCGATACCGATCTGATTCTTGAAACCACCCCAAACCTTCCCCAGAACCGCACGGCCTGCTCCCGTGAAAATCTCCGCGCCGCCCTCGCCCTGGTAGACGATCTAATTGGCCAGCAACGCATGAGCGCCGCCGCCGTCATGGGCCATAAGGGCGGTAGTTCTCTCGCTGCAACGCGCGGGCCGGAATACTTCCGCACCCTGGCCGCGCGGCGGAAGACCCGCGCCGGGGGCAGGCCGCGCAAAAACTCCAAAAATATTTGACGCGATCCTGCCCTGCGTGATCTAATGGAATTTCCTGCCGCGAAGCTGCGGTAGGGAGCCCGCCGAGGTCGAGGTGACAGCCTTGAACCAGAGCGGGTCCCATGTACCAGGAGGCCAACCCATGCGCATCTCAGCGCGCCGGGATGGCGAGAGGCTAGTTATTACGATCCGCTTTCGGGGAATCGTAATAACTATCGACCTGCCACATTGAGGGGTGTCCCCTCATAACCGCAAAAGCAGGGGCCTTGACTATAGGTGTGTTTACCCTAGCCCCTGCTTAGATTCTACCAGCAAACCGTTGAAAACGCAAGGAGATCCTTATTATTTTGCTTGACAACAGCGGACGTTCGCTGTTATTATTTAAGTATGAAGAGCGAAGTAAAACCCGAAATCACAATGACTTGCACAGCGTGCGAAATGCGGTGTCAACGCTTCGGAACGCACCGCAACGGCCTGCGCCGGTTTCGCTGCCCGCAGTGCCACAAGACCTACACCGAACCCCATCGCCTCACCCTTGGCGAAATGTACATCTCGGAGGAAAAAATGCTCATCGCTCTCAAGCTCTTGTTGGAAGGAAATTCGATCCGCTCCACCATGCGCGTTACCGGCGTGGATGGCAACACGATCATGAAGGCCCTGGTGCTGGCCGGGGAACGCTGCGAGAAGCTCATGGCCCGGTTGATTGTCAATGTCCCGGTGAAGGATGTGCAGGCTGATGAAATCTGGAGCTTCGTTGGCAAAAAGGAAGCGCACAAATTCCCGTTCGAGAAGGATGACGATTCCATCGGTGACGCCTACTGCTACGTTGCGATGGAGCGCCACTCCAAGCTGGTCCTTAACTTCGCTCTGGGCCGCCGGAACCAAGCTACAACGGATGTATTCATCGAAGGCTTGCGGCACGCGACAGCCCCCGGCCAGCGTTTCCAGATTACGACCGATGGTTTCCAGCCCTACATTTCGGCCATCACCACCACGTTGAGCGACCGTTGCGACTACGCCATGCACATCAAGGTCTACGGCACGAACCCCGAGGAAGAGCGCCGGTACAGTCCTGCCGAAGTCGTTAGTTCAGAGAAAGTCCCAGTCATGGGAAACCCCGAAAAGAGCCGGATCTGCACGTCTCACGTGGAACGCCAGAACCTCACCATCAGAATGCAGATGCGCCGCATGACCCGACTGACGAATGCCTTCAGCAAGAAGTGGGACAACCTGTGGAGCGCCTACTGCCTGTGGTTTGCCTACTACAACTTCTGCCGCATCCACACCACTATCCGCGTCACCCCGGCGATGGAAGCGGGCATCACGGATCATGTGTGGGACCTGAAAGAACTGCTGGCGTAACCTGTTGGCTAAGTTAGTTGACTGGCCTCCGGACTTGGCGCGGCGAGAATCACGCCAGTTCATCCAAATCGAGGCCGAGCATAACAGGAACAGCAGGATCGGGACGATGATATTTAAAGCAAGCGCCATCGCGTCCACCCCCGGCTCTTTCCAGTGGCGCATCTGTATGTAAATCCAAACGAGGAGGGCGACAAGGGATGCGCTCAAAATGGCAACGTTAATCCACGGGGATGGTCCGCGCTTATTTTGATCCATCGCTTCAGCCTATCACCCGCCTCCAGATTGTACAGCGCCCCCTTGCCGCGCTCGCCCGAATCCGCTACGCTGTGGCCATGCGCACACTTCAACAGGCAATCCTGGTGCTTTGCCTGATCGCTGCTTGTGGCGCGCCCGTTGCGGCGCAAACAGGCCAGCAGCCGCCAGAACCAGACATGGCCGATATCTTCTACCGCCTGGACAATGGCACGCTTGTTCCGTTGGAGCGCCAGCAAGCGGCCATAAAGGGTGGCGCGCACGGCTTCATCGTCATGAGCATGAAGAGCGCCTCGGAGTTCCCCGGAGCGAAGTCCCCTGTTCGATTCAAGAATGGCGAAAAGTTGGAGTTCATCGTGCGCTCCGCAGTGCCCGTCTCCGCAGTGGACCCGAACACGTTCTACTGTCTGCGCAAACTGAAATCCAAGAGGAAGACCCGCGAATTGGTAATGATGTCCGGTCATATCTCACCTGTTGGCGGGTCTACTACTATGACGCCAGCGGAAGGCATGGTACCAGTCGATTTCACCAAATTCGGAACCTCATCTTTGAAAATGACGGCGGGCGGGCTTGCACCTGGGGAATATGCGGTCGGGCACCCGTACGGACCAGCAGTATTCTGTTTCGGCGTTGATTGATTGCACAATCCCGCCTCACCGCGTCAACCCCTGCCGCAAATCGTCAACGCACCTTTCAGGCAGTACCGGCGCCCGCGACCGTCCCAAGGATCACCGCGAAAAGCGACAGTGTAAAAGCCGGGGAACATTCTCTCCCGGGGCGCCGTATATTCCGGCGTACCGCACACCAGCCGGATATGGGAGTTCTCATGAGAAAGCTTTTCACTGTGCCGACAATGCCTTTGACCGTCCTGGTATTCGCCTTGTGCAACGTTTCAACCCGTGCCCAGGCAATCCAGTCGCTGGACAGCATTCAATCCCAGGCGGAGCTCGATAAGGCCGTCACCTCGCTCGATACCGCTCTCTTCGATGCCTATAACCGTTGCGACCTGGAAAAGTTCGCGTCATTCTTCGTTGACGATGTGGAGTTTTATCACGATCAGGGTGGAGTAACGCTTGGCAAGAAGGATTTGACGGATAGTGTCAAGAAGAATATCTGCGGCAAAACGACCCGCGAACTCGTTCCAGGGACAATGCAGGTATATTACATGAAGGGCTATGGCGCGGTAGAGATGGGCGTTCACCGCTTTCACCACCCCGGGCATGAGGACACCGAGGGAGTCGGCGAAGGAAAGTTCATTCATCTGTGGCGATACAAAGACGGCGCATGGAAAATCACGCGGGTCATCAGTTACGACCACCACGCCGCGGCCAGGTAGAAGCCGCCGGCGTTCGCGGTTGGTCATGCAGGAGGGATTTCGGTCCAGCCGAGGAGGATCGCTAATCCAGATGCCTCTGATTAGAGCCGGCCGCGTGGCGGACCTGCCGCCCGGCGAGGTGATGGAAGTTCTCGTGGGGCAGCAGCCTTACGCCATTTGCAACTTCGAAGGCGCGATCTATGCCCTCGATGGCGTCTGCATTCATCAGGGCGGTCCGCTCGGGCAAGGGCATCTCGACGGCGCGCACCTGGTCTGCCCGTTTCACCTCTGGGAATTCGATTGCCGCACCGGCGAGTACGATCGCGATCCCGCGCGCCGCGTCGCCACCTATCCGGTCCGGATTGAGGATGGGCAAATTCTCATCGAGGTGCCCTAGGTGCCGGAACTGCCCGAGGTCGAAACCGTCGTCCGGTCAATCGCGCCGCTGGTCGGCCGGCGGATCGTGAGCGCCGAATTCCGCGCGGCGCGGATTTTCCGCGGCGGCGATCCAGAGCGCATGGCGGCGCGTCTCGCCGGCCGCCGCATCGCGGCCATCCGGCGCTACGGCAAGTTCATCTTGGTGTCCCTCTCCGGCGGCGGTTACCTGTTGCTGCACCTCGGCATGACGGGCCGCCTGCTGGTCGGCGGCGCGCCGTCGAAACACACCCACGCCATCCTCACGCTGGATCGCGGCGTGCTTCAGTTTGACGATAGCCGCCAGTTCGGCGCTATCGAGGTGCACGAAGATTTCCCCGCTCGCGTGGCCCGCCTCGGCCCCGAGCCCCTCGAGATCACCGCCCAGAGGTTTGCCCGCAGCCTCCGCCGGCACCGCACGTGCGTAAAAGCACTCTTGCTGAACCAGGCCTTCGTCCGCGGTGTGGGCAACATCTACGCCGATGAAGCCCTGTTCCGCGCCGGGATTCATCCCATGGCGCACACCGCCCGGCTGCGCCAGGATCGCGCCCTCCGCCTGCACCAAGCTCTCGCCGCAGTGCTCACCGAGGCTATCGCCGCCGGTGGCTCCTCAGTCTCCGATTACGTGGATGCCGACGGGCGCCGGGGCTTTTTCCAGGTCAGCCACCGCGTGTATCGGCGCACCGGTGAGCCCTGCGTGAATTGCGGCGCCGCCATCCGGCGGGTGCTGGTCGCCCAGCGATCTTCCCACTTTTGCCCGCGTTGTCAAAAACGGTGAGCCAGGTAGGACAGACCATCGGTCTTTGTGGTCTGTCATTCTCGCCAACGCCCGGCACGTTGACAGACGACAAAAACCGATCGTCCATCCTACCTCCTTGTAACCCGTTGCCGCAGTGCCGCGTCGTTAGTGATGCATACGGTTCGCCATCTTGCGTATGATTAAGGCTTGACGATTTTTCCCGCGGCTTTCCGCCCCTCACCCGGGGCGTGCGCGGATTCTGCGAAGTTGAAGGAGATTTCACACGTGAAACGCATCTTCCATTACCTGCCGCTGTTCCTGTTGACGGCGCTTTTCCTCCCGCTTGCCCACGCACAGTACGGGTTCGATTTCGGACTCGGTTTTGGAGCCATCCAGGACTCGGCGAACGGGAGCGGCACCGAGGGCAATCCGGCTGTCACCTACCCCTACAACTATACCCCGTGCACCATCGGTTCTGACGCCACTTGCATAGCCAACGACAAGCTCAGCGGATTCACCATGAGCATCGGCGGCAATGTCATGGCCTGGAAACATTTCGGGATCGGCGCTGAGGTCAACTTTCAGCCCAGCAAATCCAATTACGTAGCGTTCCCACCCATCACAGAAGAAAGTCTGCCGGCAATCACCATCCAGTCGCGCCTGACCCTGTACGACTTCAATGGAATCTACCAGCCGGTGAGAACCAAACGGGCCGCCTTTCAGGTGATCGGCGGTGTCGGCGGAGCCAACTTGAGATTCTATGAAGCCGGTACAACGGGGAGCACTATCGGCGCCTCGAATTTCAGCGAGTACTTCGGCAGCAACAATCACTTTCAGGTGCATGGCGGCGTGGCTGTTCAGATCTACCTGACCGACCATGTTTTTCTCCGGCCCCAGTTCGATGTCCACTACGTTCCCAACTTTGTTCAATACGGCAGGAACGTGGTGACGTCGGAGACCGTCTGGCTGGGCTACACCTTCGGTTCGCAGTAGGAAGCGAGGGCCCGTCGGGAAACAACTGGTCCCATCGCCGGCAGTTTGGCCACTATCCGCAGGCTCTACGCGCCGCCGCGTTATTCCTGCACTGCCGGCGCCGGCTCTCCGGTCAGTTCCTCGACCGGAATCGGGGGATTATAGTACAGCAGCCGCTGGCAGCTTTCGCAGGACAGGATCTGGTCGTCTTTCTTGAGGTCCTGGAAGTATTGCAGCCGCAGCACCATGTTGCACGCCGTGCAGCGGCCCTCCACTACTTCGGCCACGCCGATCCCCCTGCGCGTCTTGCGCGCCCGCTCGTACTTCTGAAGCGCCGCCGGCGTCATCTGGGGAACGATAGCGGCACGCTCCTGCTGCAGTTCGGCTTCGGCTTTCCGGTCCGTCTCCGTGCGTTCTCTGGCGTGGTTCTTTTCCGCCTCCACCTTCAGTTTCTCGGTCCGCAGCGCGGCCTCAGCGGCCTTCACGTTGCGGTCCAGCGGCTCGGACTCGCCCATCAAATCCAGGATGCGGTCCTCGAGCTTGCGAATTTCCGTCTGGCAGAATTCGATTTCGCTCTGAAAGGCGCGGTACTGCTCGTTGGTCTTGGCCTCGACCATCTGCCCTTTGAGTTTCGAGATCTTCTGTTCCCACACCTGGATTTCGCCCTCGCTCTGCTTCCTTTCCTTTTGGTTGGCGGCCAAAGCGGCGCGGTCGGCCTCGAGCTTGCGCTCCTGCGACACCAGTTTCTTTTCGATAACGGAAATGTGGACGGGTAAAGCCGCGATCTCGCGCTGCAGGTCTACCAGCCGATTGTCAATCTCTTGCAGGCGGATCGCCAGCTTCAGGTCTGCGAGCATGGCTAATCGCAGTGTAGCATGCGGCTTCGAGCGCCCGAAGTTCCGGAATGCGGAGCGTGCGCGCCAGCACATAAAACACTCCCACGCCGAGCGGGATCGAAACGCCCAAATCCGCCAGGTGCGGCATCCGATGCCCGTGCACGCCCGCGTGAATCATCACGCTCGAGACGCGGCACACCGCGCCCATCGCCACCGCCGCCAGCGTGATTTTAGCCGCACTCATCGCCAGGCGGCGGCCTTCGATGCCTTTGATACGCCGGCGCAGCGCGGCCGCCAGCGCGGCCGCGGCCGCCAGCGCCACCAGCGAAGTGGCCAGCGCCAGCCCCGCCTGACCCATTCGCGCTCCTCGCGCCAGGCCGATTGCCACCACCAAGTTCAAGCCAATCGAGGCCAGGCTCACCGCCATCGGCGTCCACGCGTCGTCCAGCGCGTAAAAAGCCGGCGCCAGGAGCTTGACTGCCGCGTAACCCGCCAGACCGATGCTATAGCACGCCAGCGCCACCGCGGTCTGGCGCGTGTCATAAGCTCCGAAACGGCCGCCCTGGTACACCGCGCCGATCATGCTTTCGCCCAGCACCGCCAGCCCTACCGAAGACGGGATGGTGAGCAGCAGCGCCATCCGCAGCGAACCCGACAGCGTGGCGCGAAACTCGTCCACTCTCCCGAGCGCCGCGCTGCGCGAAATGGCCGGCAGCGTGGCGCTGGCCAAGGCCGCTCCGAACAGTCCCAGTGGAAATTGCAGGAATCGGAACGCATATCCCAGCCAGCTTACCGGGCCGTTCAGCACGCGCCCGGCCGCATCGGTGAGGCTCGAGGCCAGATTCCCGTTCACCATTACGTTGATTTGCACCGCCGCGTTGCCGATCAGCGCCGGCATCATCAACCGCGCGATCCGCTGCAGCCCCGGGTGCCGGAAATCGATGCGCGGCCGGAACGAAATGCCGGCGCGGCTCAGGCTCGGCATCTGCCAACCCAGTTGCAGCGCGCCACCGATCAGCACGCCGGCCGCCATCGAGACGATCATCCCTTGCGGCCAGCGCCTGCCGATCGTCAGCCCCAACGCCAGCCCGCTCGCAACTGAGCCGAGGTTGAAAAACGTGGAGGCCAGCGCCGGCACCCCGAACCGCCCGCGCGCGTTCAAAATCGCCATCGCTTCGGCCGCCAGCGCCACCAGCAGTAGGAAGGGAAACATGACGCGGGTCAACAGCACGGTCAGCTCGAACTTGCCCGGCACGCGCGCGAATCCCGGTGCCAGCAACTCTACCAACTGCGGGCTGAAGATCATGCCGGCCACGCAAACCGCGCCGGCCGCCAGCGTGAGCGCCGTCCCCACTACGTGCGCCAGTTCGGCCGCTTCGAGTGCGGTCCCGGTGGTGAGCGCTTCCGTGAAGGTGGGGACAAAGGCGGAGGACAGCGCCCCTTCGGCAAACAAGTTGCGCGTCAGGTTAGGGATGCGAAAGCCGGTCAGGAACGCGTCGTAGACGGCGCCAGCGCCGAACAGCCGCGCCATCGCCATTTCCCGCACCAAGCCGGTGACGCGGCTCAGGAGAACGGCCGCCGAAACCACTCCCGCCGAACGCAGCAGCCCGTGTTGGCCCGCTGCCCCGCCGCGCTTCATTCCACGCGCCGGACTTCCACCTGGCGGTAAACCTCTTCGGTTTGGGCGCGCGAGGCGAAATTCATCCCCGGCAGCCGCGCCGATGCCGTGCCGGCCGCTACGCCCCAGCGCAGCGCTTCCGCCGGGTTTTGTCCGCGGTTCATCGACCAGGTGAAGACCGCCGAAAGCGCGTCGCCTGCGCCGATTGGGCACACCGCGTCCACCCGCGGCGGCAGCGCTTCCACCAGGCCATCGGCAAATGCACCCACCGCCCCGCGGCTGCCCAACGAAAGTACCACCGATTCCGGCCCCATCGCGCGGAGCTGTCCCGCTGCCTCGAGCGAATGCGCCCGCGTCAGGATCGTGCGCCCCAGCAGCCGCTCCGCTTCCGGCTGGTTCGGCGTCGCCACCGTGGGCCGCGCTTCAATGCCTTCCCGCAGCGAATCGCCGCCTGCGTTCAGCAGCGTCTTAACGTGCCACTGCCGCGCCAGTGCGATCATCTTCGCGTAAAAAGACGAAGGAACGCCCGGCGGCGTGCTGCCGCACAGCATCAGCCAGTCCGCGCCATCCAGCGCCTGCCGCACCGCACGTTCCACGCGCGCCACCTCCGGCCCCGTCAGCGCCGGCCCTACCTCGTTCAGGTTGACCGTCAGCCCCTGCTTGTCCGTGATGGTGAGATTGGTGCGGACGGCGTTCTTCACCGGCACCAGTACGATCGGGTAGCCGCAGCCTTGGAGCAGGGCTTCCAGCCGCTTGCCGCTGGCGCCACCCGAAATCAGCACCGCCAGCGTCTCGCCGCCGAACGAGTGGATCACGCTCGACGCGTTGAGTCCCCGCCCTCCAGCCGATTGCCGGATCGAATTGATGTACGCACGGTCTTCGAACGCCAGCCGGTCGACGCTGAGGATTCGGTCGATGGCTGGATTGGTGGTGAGAGTGACGATCAAAAATCTATTGTACCCGTGGCCGCGGCGCGGTGGACCGCGAAGAGCTGCCTAATTCCGTGGGCCTTGGGCTACTCGGACAGTATCGCCTCTAAATCTTCCAGGAGTTCGAGGTGCCTGTCAGTAGCCAATGCCGCCTGCGACCAGTATCGGTCGCCGCTAGGCGGATCTCCCGCCTTACGCTGAAAGGAAAAATTGGCGGGCTTGAAGATCTGTGTTTGATCGGGCCACAGCTCGATTGCGGCCAGGTCAAACGGCGTTCCGCCAACGGCCGAGGAGACGCGTTTGGAAAACTCGGTGAGTCTGGAGTTGAGCGCCCGCAGCTGCCCACAACACCTGACGGTAACCTGGCTCACATACGCTTTTCGGGTGACCATTCCGGGCTCGTAGGCGAAGCCTAGGTCCGGAAGATCGCCAAGAACCATATGGAGAAAATCCTCCGAATCCTTGGTGGACGAGAAGGTGTCGGCAGCGACTGCATCGGTATATATCGCGGCGTTGACGACCAGGACGGTGCCGTCCTCCTTGACAAACTGACCGTTCACGAACTTCATACCCTGGCTGAGGTCGTCGCTCGGTTTGGGGTACGTCCTAAACTTGTATTCTTCGAGAAGCGATGGCAGCAAGTGCTGGAACAAATCCCTGCCCCCTGGATTCAGTTCATTCACGTCGAGAAACCACATCGCTCTGGCCAAACCGACCGACAGCAGCTTCATTGGACTTTCTCCGTGCATACTTGGGCTGCCATTAGATCCCCCTGTTTTGTGCCGCCACCGAGCGCTCCAACCCCACCGGCCAACGAGCGCGGCGGAACGCTATCCGGCGGCTGAATCTGGGCACCGTTCGAGCGACTTTGAGTGGACTGCCGATCGCCTGCCTGGGCATAGGCGGTAAGCAACTGCCCGAGCGCTTTTTCAACCGCATGTAAGCTGAGCCTCTCGGACAGCATTGATGTCACAAGCTGATTGAGACTGACGCGCTCAGATTTTGCTGCCCTGACGAGACGCTGATGCAAACTACGCGGTACGCGTTGAACCCACTTCCCGCTCTGGAGGGGCTCCTCCTTTTCTGGCTCAGGTACAGGATCCCCTGCCTCGATGCAGTCCTCCAGCCACAGGCGCTGTGCCTCCTGAAGATTCTCTAGCGCCTCTTCTGCGTTCTCTCCATGCGCAGAGCACCCAGGCAGTTCTACAATTCTTGCAACGATGTCGCCGTCCGTATCGGGACGAAGTAGTTTCGTATATGGCAGCGCCATGTAGTGTGCAAGATCGTGTTTTTCAGTGTTCATACAGCCCCAGCTCAATCATTGCGTCTGCGAAGCTATCAACTGAGTATGCCTTCACTTGTTTGTTTCCGCGATCGTGACAGTTCACCATAAATCGCGTAGACGCCACACCGAACAATCTCCCGTGGGTTGCAACACGTTCGCTGGTGCGATAGCCAAGTTCGCCCAGACGGTCTACAACCCATTTGATTTCCGAAAGCGTTACGTTTTCCCTACGCTCGACCAGCTCGGAGATGCGTTCCTTGATCTTCTTTAGGTCTGCCATCTTTCACTCTTCTGTGTTGATCCATTCCAGGCGCTCTCCTTTTGGCTGGCGTATTCCAGCTTGATACTACGGATAGTATCACAAATTCTTTCATATTTCAAGGCACATTAGGTCGTACGCCCCTCTGCAGCCAAAGCTCGCCCCGGCCGGCCGGCGCGGTACAATCCTGATTGATATGCCGTTCCCGATTCACCGGCTCCGGCGTCTGCGCGCCACCGAAGCGCTGCGCGCGCTGGTGCGCGAAACACATCTCCATCCGGGCCAATTCATCCTTCCCTTGTTTGTTTGCCCTGGCGAAGGAGTCCGCCGCGAAATCGGTGCTATGCCGGGCAACTTCCAGCTTTCCATCGACGAGCTGGTGAAGGAATGTGCCGAGGTCCAGTCGCTCGGCATTGGAGGCGTCATCCTTTTCGGCCTGCCGGAAGCCAAGGACGAGCTAGCCTCCGGCGCATACGACGACCAGGGCATCGTGCAGCGCGCAATCCGCGCCATCCGCCGCAGGACCCCGCGCCTGCTGGTGGTTACCGACGTCTGCAACTGCGAGTACACCAGCCACGGCCACTGCGGCTTCATCAAAGATGGCGATGTCGATAACGACACTACCCTCGATTGGCTGGCTAAGTCCGCCGTTTCGCACGCGCGCGCCGGCGCCGATATGGTGGCGCCTTCCGACATGATGGATGGACGCGTGGCTGCCATCCGCCGCTCACTCGACGCCGCCGGTTTCGAAAAGACTCCCATCCTTGCCTATGCCGCCAAGTTCGCTTCGGTATTCTACGGACCTTTTCGCGAAGCCGCCGATTCCGCGCCGCAATTCGGCGATCGGCGCAGCTATCAGATGGACCCGGCCAATGGCCGCGAGGCAATGCGCGAGATCGCGCTCGATCTCGAAGAGGGCGCCGACATCGTTATGGTGAAACCCGCACTGCCCTATCTCGACCTCATCGCCATGGCCCGTCAGCGCTTCGATGCGCCGATAGCGGCTTATCAGGTGAGTGGAGAATACTCCATGATCGTAGCCGCCGCGCGCAATGGCTGGCTGGATCACGATCGCGCCATGATGGAGTCGCTCACCTCGATCGCGCGCGCCGGCGCCGGCATCATTCTCACCTATTTCGCCAAACCCGCCGCGCGCCTGCTGGGCTGACCGGCCGCTCGAGCCCGCGCCGGTGAGCGATTCCGCTCAGTGTCGCTAGCTTTTCAAGTTGTCCGGTTTTATTAGCAAGTGATCTGTCCGGTTTGTGGTACAAAGCGATGCGGCCGTCAGGCCGCTTCCTTCTTGGTTTTGGCCTTTGTCTTGGCTACCAG
>Ga0181521_10002478_pt1 | contig 22311 bp, 19 predicted proteins | sample PEATcosm2014_Bin_32_FD_119764 | JGI IMG/M metagenome (GOLD analysis project Ga0181521, IMG submission 119764) | Peatland microbial communities from MTU Mesocosm Facility, Houghton, MI, USA - PEATcosm2014_Bin02_60_metaG | ecosystem: Environmental > Terrestrial > Soil > Wetlands > Peat | place...
ATAATGCACTGCGTTCAACAGGCGAAACTGCCACACCGCAACCGGAAGCGATCTTCCTATCCAAGACGCGTCTTGAGGCCGCAAAAAACCTATCCCACTCCAAAATGACGCCTGAAAACTATGCGGCATTAGGCAGGATTGCCTGCCCCACTTAACGCGTCCATTTGATACCCTTGGGTCGGAATGAAACGATTATTGTGTCTTGCCGTTTTGCTGATCGGCCCTGCCCTCGCGCAGCCGTCGCATTATCCGTTTAACGACCCTAATCTCCCGGCCGACCAACGCATCGCCAATCTGCTCTCGCTGATGAACATCGACGAGAAGATCAACTGCCTCGGGACGCGCACCGCCGTGCCGCGTCTCGGCGTCCCGAATATCGGCTCTTCCGAGGGCATTCACGGCGTGGTGCAGCGCGATGCGCGCGGTCCGCTGCAGCCCATCACGACGACGCAATTCCCGCAGCCGCCGGGCATGGGCGAGACGTGGGACCCGGATATCGTCCGGCAGGCCGCCGGCGTGGAGGGGTACGAAGCCCGCTTCATCACGCAAACCTCCAAGTACAATCGCCAGCTTCTGATGTTGTGGGGGCCGCAGTCGGACCTGGCGCGCGATCCGCGCTGGGGACGGAGCGAAGAGGTGTACGGCGAAGATCCGTTTTTCAACGGCACCATGGCCGTCGCGTTCACCAAGGGCTTACAGGGCGACGACCCGAAATACTGGCAGGCCGCCGCGCTGCTGAAGCACTTCCTTGCCAATAGCAACGAGGACCACCGCAACGCCTCGTCTTCCAATTTCGACGAGCGGCTGTTCTGGGAATATTACTCGGTGCCGTTCCGCATGGCTTTCCTCGAAGGCGGCGCCAAGGCCGTGATGGCCTCGTACAACGCCTGGAACGGCACGACGATGGACGTCAATCCCATCCTGCGCAGCATACTGATCGATAAATGGGGCGTGGACGTGATCTCGAGCGATGGCAGCGCCGTCAGGCTACTGGTCAGACCGCGCCATCTATATCCCAATCAGCAAGCGGCGGTTGTGGCTTGTCTGAAGGCCGGCATCAATCAGTACCTCGACACCTATGCCGGCGAGATCAGGGCGGCTCTCAAAGACGGTTCGGTCACCGAAGCCGAGATCGACGCCGCGCTTCGGCTTAAGTTCCACATTGCCATCAAGCTTGGTTTGCTCGATCCGCCGGAGTTGGTGCCGTACTCGAAGATCAAAGACTCGCCCGAGCCGTGGAGTACCGACAAGGATCGCGCGGTGAGCGGGCAGATCGCGCTGGAATCGGTGGTGCTGCTCAAGAACGAAAAGAATTTCCTGCCGCTCGACAAGACGGCCGTGAAATCGGTTGCCGTCATCGGCCCGCTGGGGGATTCCGTGCATTGGGATTGGTATGGCGGCACGCCTCCGTATGCAATCACGCCCGTTCAGGGAATTAAGGACGAACTCGGCCCGGATGTCAACCTCACGTACAACGCCGACGCGACTACCGGCGCCGCGCAGGCGGCCATCCGCAAGGCGGACGCGGCTATCGTGGTGGTGGGCAACGACCCGACCTGCGGTCCCGATATGGGCCACGCCTGGTACGGCGGTCCTGACGGCGACGGCGGCACCTACCCATGCGCCGTCCCCAGCGACGGGCGCGAAGGCCGCGACCGCGAAACCATCGATCTGTACCAGGAGCAGATCGTCAAGCAGGTTTACGCGCTGAATCCGAAGGCGGTCGTGGTTCTGGTCTCCAGTTTTCCGTTCGCCATCAACTGGACGCAGGCGAATATTCCGGCGATCCTGCACCTGACGCATTCCTCGCAGGATGAAGGCACGGCGCTCGCCAAGGTTCTATTCGGCGACTACACGCCCGGCGGCCACCTGGTGACTACCTGGCCCAAGTCACTCGATCAGGAGCCGGCGATGATGGATTACAACATCCGCGACGGGCGCACCTACATGTATTTCAAAGGCGATCCACTTTATCCGTTCGGATTCGGCCTCAGCTACACGACATTCCAGTTGTCGAATCTGAAGACGAGCACGGCGCAGCTCGCCAAAGATGGCAGCGTGAAAGTGAGCGTCGATGTGACCAACACGGGGAGCCGCGCGGGCGATGAAGTGGTGCAGCTTTACGCGAAGTTTCCGGGGTCGAAGATCGAACGCCCGCGGGAGCAATTGGTGGGGTTCCGGCGCGTGACGGTGGCGCCCAAGGAGACGAAGACGGTGGAAATCGCGGTGCCGGCTTCTCGCCTGGCGTACTGGGATGTGAAAGCCCAGTCGTTCCGCGTGGAGCCCGGACCGGTCAGTCTGATGGCCGGCGATTCGTCCGCCAACCTCGCGCTCACCGCGACGGTAACGGTGCCCAAGTAAGGGCCGATTACAAAGGCACCGCTTCCTTGCGGTCGCGGCAGTTATGAGGGAGCGGTGCCTTTTGTGCGAGCGCCTAAGCTTATACGTCCGTCAGGCGCTTGTTCAAGCCTTCGCGCAGGTTGATGCCGAACTGCACGTAGGCCTTCAATCCGCACAAAGTGTGCGTCCAGCCGGCATTTTGTCCCAGCGCCAGCTTGACGCCCTCTTCAGTCAGCGTGAATTTCGATTCCGTGACCGTGACCACCGTGGCGTCGGGGCCATCGGGTGCGAACTCGATGGTGGTGCGAACGGTCGGCCCCAGCGCACTTGATTCCAGCACGATTCTACGGTTCGGCTCGACCTCCAGGACGTCGATGGGCACCTTCACGCCCACATCGCCGAACTCCCACACTACCTTCCCGACCTGAATGGGGCCGCTCGCGCCCGTGATGAAGTAGTTGGACATCTTGCGGGGGTCGACCACAGCGTCGAATACTTCGCTGACCGGCTTCAGAATCCGTTCCCGTACGTTCACATTAAAGTCCATGTATGGTCCTCTATTGTTTTGGTGTAGCAAACTCCGCCATGTGAGGGGAAATCGGTCGCGTTGGGGAAAAAAGGGGACAAAAAAGTAATGGCCCCGAGCTGGGTATCTCGGGGCCTGCACTCAGAGAGTGGCGGTGGGAGGGGACTCACCGCCAGGGATGCTGTCTGTGTTGATTTAAGATTAGCAATTTAAGACCTGCTTGTCTAGTATTTTTTTAAAATATTTTTTTGGCTTGTCACCGACAGTGCGGACCCGTAGACTCGGTTGAAGGAGAGAAACCCCGTGCCGCGCTCCTATCTCATTGTTACAATTGTATTTCTGGCATTTGGCCGGTTAACTCTCGCAGGCGCGGACGACGAAATCTTCCGCGGATCGGCCAGCTTTCCAGTTCCGGCCGCAATCCGGGTGGAGCGAAATGCGCCGTATTCGGGCGAGTTTATCCACGAAATATGCCAAACACACGATGGCGTCACCGAGGTCACCTCGTCCGACTCGAAGAAATTCTGGCGTGATTCCCAAGGGCGCGTGCGCAGCGAGCACTCGTTCAAGAGCGATCCACTGGAACGTCCCCATAGTTGTTGAAGTTTTCGACCCGGTCTCGGGTTATTACTTCGTGATGGACGATATTACGCACGTCGCGCACCGTTCGAAGTTGGGGTCGCCGCCCCACGATCCGCCCCCTCCCAAGACTTCGGCAGGAGCCGTTTATCGTCCTGGGACCACTGTTCGCTTTAAGGACGTGGACCGGTTTTGGGTTGAGCGGCAGTACCTGGAACCGAAGACGGTGAACGGCGTGCTGCTGGAGGGAACGAAGATGATTGAGGAGATTCCGGCGGGAGCGCGGGACAATGACAGGGCGTTTCAGATTACGACGGAAGTCTGGTGGTCTCCGGTATTTCGGCGCTTCCTGTTCACAACGGAGTCGGATCCCTACCATGGCATCACCACCACCCACACAGGATCGCTAACTTGAGCACGCGAGAGCCGGCCCCGGCGCTGTTCATGGCGCCGACGGATCATACGATTGTGGAGGAAACTCGTTAGTTCACGATCAGGTGGGGAGAACAACAATAGGGGCGGAGCCTTGCGGCGCCGCCCCGGCCGTTCGGTTGGTAGAAAGGGTTTTGGCTGATTGATTAGTTCAGGACTACCGTCCACAGGTTGAGCGTGTTCTGGTTGTCGTCCACGGCGGCCATGCGGACCGTATTCCAGGACACCGGCAGGGCGTTGAGCCCGAAAGCGCCGCCGTTGTTCGGGTCGACCGAATATTGCGATACCAACTGGCCGTCGAAGGTGTATTCAGTGAGCTCACTCGGCAGATTGGGGTTGGCGTTGGAACCGTCGCTGTTGGCGATGAGCAGGTGTCCGTTGGGCGCGGCAGTGATGTCGATCGGGCCGTGCAGGTTCGTCAGATCCTGAAAGAGCTGATTGCCGCTGCCGAGCGAAGAAGTGGCCGCGCCGGCGCCGGTGAGGGTGTAGACCGCGTTATCGGTGGACGAGGCCACGTACAGCGTGTCGTGATAGCTGTCGTAGAACAGGCCGGAGGGGCCGAGCACCAGCGCCGCGGGATCGGTGCGGTGGCTGAAGCTGTCGCCGATGGTCGTGATGGCGAGCACGTTGAGGGTTTCGCCGTCTGCCGAATAGGAAACGTCCAGGCGCACGACGGTTCCGGCCAGCACGTTGGAAACGAAGATCTGGGCGAATCCGTTGTTGGAGTCGGAAATCGCCATGCCCCAGGGACCGTTGATGGCGGGGTTCTGAATGAAGCCCAACTGATTGCCGGAGTGGTCGATGACGACGAGTCCGCCGGCCTGGACGGTAGCCGAAGTGCCGTCGGTGGTGGGCAGACTGCCGACAATGACGATGCCGTCGGAGAGCACGCCGAGCGCGGCCGTGAGACCGGGCGCCTGGCCCTGGAAGAATTGCGAAACCTGGCCCGTGGGAGTCACGCGCACGATGGTGGTGCCGGTTCCCTGCAGGTTCTGCGAGTTGTTGAAGTTGGAAACCAGGATGTCATTGGGCCGCAGGACGCCGGTCGACAGAATGAGCGGCACGAAGGCAACGCCATAGGGATTCACGTCGCCATTGGGTGGGACGGTGGAAACGGACGGCGGGGCGAACGGAAGTACCGGCCGGGTCTGCGCCTGCGCGACGCCGGCGGTCAGGGAAAGGGTCAGCAGGCCGCACGCGGCGGCCGTGATTTGAAATTTGCGAGTGGTTCGGTTCATTGTCATCTCCTCCACCTAGGAAAACGACATTGTGGGCGGGATTCCCTCACTGAGGACAAGAAAAAATTCAGAAAGCACCGCTCCCTCGCGGTCGCGGCTCATTAACGGGTCGCGGCTCATTAACGGGTCGCGGCTCATTAACGGGTCGCGGCTCATAAACTGCGCATCGCTGCAGAGTGGTGCTTTTGATTCGCCTGAAATCAGCGGCCGAATTTCGTGCGGAATTCTTCGGAACGGCGGCGCGCGCCATCCATGAGGGCAGGGAACTCGGGACGCCGGCGGATGTTATTCAACAGGGGGTCGGATTGGAAGTAGGAATAAGGAAAGAATCCGGCATCGATGCTCATGCGGAGCACGCGCAGCGCGGAATCGGAGTCGCCGAGAACGGCATATCCCTGCGCGATTTTGTAGATGCCTTCGCCATCGGTGACACCGCGGTCGCGGGCGCGATCTTCGGCTTCGTGGAGGAGCTTCCGGCCGGCGGCGGGATCGTGACGGCAGCCATCGGCGAGCGCTTTTCCGATTTCGGCCTGTGGGAGGGCGGGATTCAGTTCGAAGGCGCGATCGAAATGCGATTCCGCGGTTGAGTCGTCGCCTTTGTAATACTCGCCGAGCCCGCGATAAAAGAGGATGTACGCGGAATCGGTGTTCGGCAGACTCGCCAGGAACTTGTCGTACTCGCCCAGATAGAAGTAAGTATTGAGCGCGGAGGAGTTGATTTTGACGTTCGGGTCCAGGCGCCGCGCGGTTTCGCATTCCGTCACCGATTCCGGCAGCATGCCGCCATAGCGGTACGCGTACCCCAGCTCCCAGTGCGCTTCGGCGACGTTGGGATTGGCGGCAAGCGCGGCGCGCAACAGGGGGATGGCCTGCTCGGCGCGGCCCGTGTCGGTGAGCAGGTTGGCTTCGTAGATTTTGGCTTCGATCAAGTCGGGGTTGAGCGCCAGCGCCTTCTCATAGGCCGTCTGCGCTTTGCGATATTCCTCGCGCCCACCGAATTGCAGTCCGGCGTTGGTAGTGTAGGCGCGGCCCAGATGCGCCCAGGTGAGGGCGTAATTCGGCTCCATGGCCGCCGATTGTTCGAGCTCCTCGATGGCGTGGTCGAAATCGTCGCTGGCGTAGTCGTTCACGCCGCGCAGATAGCGCTCGTAGGCGGACTGGCTGATGGCGTGGTCGGCATTGAGGCGCGCGCCTTCGGCCGGAGCGAGCGAAAGTTCGAGCCCGCTGATGATCTTCTGCGAGACGCGGTCCTGCACGGTGAGCAGGTTCTGGTATTGGATATCGATGGTGTCGTCCCAGATGATGCGCATGGGGCGGAGGTCGACGAGCTGCGCGTTGATGCGCAGATTGTCGCCGTCTTTGAGGAAGCTGCCGGTCAGTATGGTGTTGACGTTCAGCTCGGCTCCGACTCGGCGCGGATCGATGGCCTTATTGCGGTATTGCTCGATGGACGAGGATGGGCGGATGGTAAGCGAGCTCACATAGCCGAGCTTGGTGATGACCGCATCGGCGAGCGAGAAGCCCAGGAATTCGGTGGCGGGATCCTGCCGGATGTTGCGAAATGGCAGGATGGCGACTGTGCGGTGTCCGGTGGGGAGTCGCGTCTGTTGATGCCAGAAAAAATGCCCGACCGCTGCCATGAGCAGGAGGGCGAGGGCGTTGGCGCGTGCCCAGCGATATCGCCAGAAAGGCACCTTAGCCGAGGTGTGTCCAGCCGTGCCGAGCTCCATCTGCTTTTGAAGCGATTGCAGCGCGGCGGACATCTCGCGGGCGCTTTGATAGCGCGCGTCGCGGTCCTTATTCATCGCCGTCGAGACGATGCGGTCGAGCCCCGCGGGAACCGAGGGCCCGACTTGCGCGAGCGGCTTGGGATCGGTCTTCAGGATCTCGGCCACCACATCGCTCTGCGTGGCGCCTTCGAACGGGGCGTGGCCCGACACCATTTCGTACAGAACGGCGCCGAGGCTGAAGATATCGCTGCGGCCGTCGAGAGCCAGCCCGCGCACCTGCTCGGGGGACATATAGCGGGCGGTGCCGATCACCATTCCCGGCTGGGTGGTGAGGGTCAGAGACGACGGCTTAGGCAGCACAGGGCTTTCGCCGCTGGGCGGTTCGGTGAGCTTGGCGATGCCGAAATCAACCACCTTGACCAGCCCATCGGTGCGGACCATCACGTTTTCGGGCTTGATATCGCGATGCGTGACGCCCACGGAGTGCGCTGCGTTCAAGGCGGCCGCGATCTGCGCGGCGATATCGACGGCCTCCTTTGGCGCGATGCGGCCGGCGCGCAGCCGCTCACGCAGATTAGGGCCGTCGACGAACTCCGAGACGATAAAGTGGATGCCATCGAGCTGGTCGATTTCGTAGATGGTGAGGATGTTGGGGTGGTTGAGCGCCGATGCGGTGCGCGCCTCCTGCTCGAAGCGGCGCAGTGCGCGCTCATCGTAGAGGGCGTTCACGGCGAGGGTTTTGAATGCGACCTTGCGGCCTAACTTGGTGTCGTGCGCGAGGTAGACGCGGCCCATTCCGCCGGAACCGACGAGAGAGACGATCTGGTAGTGGCCGATTTGCGTGCCGGGAGCAAGCGTGGTCTGGCTGGCGGCCATGTGGCCTGCTGCCTCGCGCAACGGCGCCTGAATGAAATCGGTGGTTTCGTTGTCGGACGCGAGCAAGGCTGCGAGCTCGTCGCGGAGTTCGGCATCGGCGCCGGTGAGCGAGGCGAGCAAAGCCGCGCGTTCCGGCCCCGGCAGGTCGGCCGCATGTTGAAAGAGCTGGTCGAGACGCTTCCAACGTTCCGGGCTGGGGTTCGGCGCCATAGCGAGAGACTACGTTGCCGCCAGTTCCTTATGCAGCCACGCTTTCGCCATGCGAAGTTCGCGATGCACGGTGGCGGCGGAGATTTCGAGCGCGGCGGCGACTTCGTCGTAGGTGAGGCCGCCGAAGAAGAGGAGTTCGATCACATCGGCCTTACGCTTGTCGAGTTCGGCCAGGCGCGAGAGAGCTTCGTCGAGATCGAGAATGCTGGAAGGCGTTTCGGGCGAGACGAGAACGGCTTCGTCGAGGGTCAGCTTTTCGGCGCCCGCGCCGCGTTTCTGGCGATGGAGGCCGCGGGCGTGGTCCACCAGAATGTGGCGGAGCAGGCGCGCGGCGACGGCGAAGAAGTGGACGCGGTCGTTGAAGGTGAGGTCGGAATGAACCAGGCGGACGTAGGCTTCGTTGACCAGGGCGGTGGCGCGGAGGGTCTGCTCAGGCCGGCCGGAAGCCAGACAGCGGCCGGCGAGCGAGCGTAGTTGGTCGTAAACCAGCGGCATCAACTGGTCGAGCGCCTGCTTGTCGCCTTCGCCCCACTGTTTCAACAGGCGGGTTACCGCCTGCTGGTCCGGCGCCATGCCATACCTCCGGTTTGCAGACCTTTCCTGATAGTATGCCATGGGAAATCGGAACAGGTTGAAAAAGCACGGCTCGGTTGAAAACCACCACAGAGGCACAGCGCGGCGAAGCGCCACCAAGGGTGATCACCGCAGAGACGCTGAGGGGCCGAGAGAAGACGGAAAACAGACTTCACCACGGAGACACGGAGTTCACGGAGGAAGAACCAAAACAAGAACAAAGGCAAAATCCGAGAGCGCAGAGGTGGCGGAGACCACGGAGAAATACACGGACAGAAATCGTCGCGGCGCGCAAAGAGACGGAGAATTAGTAGTTCAGAGAGACGGAGAGAACACGAGAATGGCCGCCGGCGTACTTTGGGGGTGCCTCGTCTTCTTTCGGGTGGACGAGAGCACGGAGGTGGCGGAGCACACGGAGATGGCCGAATCCGCGCCGTGCGCAACTCCTTCGGTGGACCGCCGGCCCATGGGTACTCCATTGCGAGAGCGTGAAATAACGTCGAGGCCTTTCCGGCTTTTGATCTGTGTGCATCCGTGTCCATCCGTGGCGAATCCATTGTCCGGATTTCGCGTCCACCTCGGATTTCGATATTGGCCACGGATGCACGCGGATGCACACGGATAAAAAGGCACCGCCTCCTTGCGGTCGCGGCTCTTTAAGGCGGCGCAACTTTAGCATTTTTCTGCCAAATCGCGTGGAATCGAATAGGCTGGAGTTTACCCAATTTTTCCGTAAAGAAGGTATCCATGTCCGATAGCACCAAGGACTCCAAGGCCTCGATGGACCGGCGGGACTTCCTGCTGGCCACCACGGTCGCCGCAGGAGCCACCCTCGGCCTCGGCGTCAACCCCATTCGCGCCGCCAGCCTGGCATCGAATGAGGTGCGCGTCGGAATCATCGGCGCCGGGGCGCAGGGGCAGGTGCTGCTGGATGCCGCGCTGCAGATTCCGAACCTGCGCTTCACGGCGGTTTGCGACATCTGGACGGAGTACAACCAGCGGCGCGTTTCGCGATTGCTGGTACGAAGTTGTCCAAAATGCCGATACCATGGAGACATGGACACGAGACCTACTACTCATGCAGTTCAAGCGCTGTCCGACGCCAACACCCTTTGTGGAGTGCCGAAGAAGAAAGGCGTTGCTATTGAAACGGTCCCGGCTGGTGGAATCGGGTTAGGCGAAATCACCTGCCCAAAATGCCATTCGATGGTCAATTGGTCGCAGGTAGAAGGCTAGCTAGCTAGCCGTCAAAAGGCTTTTGGCCGTACTGAACACACCAATACTACCCTTGCTCTTGATTGAAGTATGGCGCAACCGCCGTCGTGCGCCTTGGCCTTCCGTGCCTTTTTCGCATTCGAGCGCATGGCGTCCGGGGCCTTCCAGCAGCCGCAATACAACAACTCGTGGCCGCGTGGAAGGTGCTGAGAAAATTCGGGGCGATGAGTGGTTAATCGCCAGGGCCTTTTCCGTTTTCTGTGATCGGCAGTACATTTAGCCCATGCCTTTTGTTGTCGCTGGAGTGCAAGAATCGAAGGACCAGTGAGACTTCTATCGCTACTCGTTGCTCTGTTATTGGCCACATCCGGCTGCAACACTGATAGAGTTGCCCGCCTTGAGAAGGAGAATCATGATCTTGCGGCACGATTGAGGCGCTTACGAAGACAGCCAACCTAGATTTACAGGAAAAGTGTTCTAATCAGGCGAGTTCTGGGTTCAGGGATATGGGCTGGAAAAAGGAGCCATTTGCCGGGTATTCGAACCATTATCATCAGAAGTTGAACAAGTGCTTCATTACGGTCTCCAACACGGCCATGATAGGCTCGATGCCTTCTGTCAGGATTTCAGTTCAGGATGCCTATGAGGGTAAAGTATACGCCACATACTTCTGGCTCAACAGACATGGGCAGAAATATTGGGAAGTGAAGCCCGACACATGTGAAGTAACTTTACTATCTGGAGAAGACAAGACTTGTGAGTCGCAGAAAGAGTTTGAGCAACTGATAAAGATCTATATGGACCAGTAAGGAACCACGACAATGCGCCGACTCTTCGTACTCACCGCTCTCAGCATTTCCGCTTTGGTCGCAGCAACCTGCACAGCAACAGCCTTCGCCGCCAATCGTAGTGCAAGTGGAGAAGATGCCACCGACACCGCCAAGAGACTGCCTTGGTTATTTTCAGGCACTTGGGCCGCTCATCGCTGCCTGTGTTGCTGTTGGCGTCGGAGTGACACAATGGCGTTTGCAGAAGCAACACTTGAAACAGAACCTCTTTGAAAAGCGGTGGATGGTTTATCAGGCCACGGAGGAATATTTGAAGGGACTTGTCCGCAGAGATGGAGATATCGACATGGAGACTAAGTATAACTTCCTGAGCGACACTAATCCCGGCGAGTTTCTGTTTCCAGAGAACGTGTGGCAGCACATTATTCTAATCGGGAAGATAGGAAGTGATCTCCAAACGGCCAAACAAGGGCTGACGCACCTCGATCCCATCGCCCAAGACCAGAATAAGCGTGCGGAAGAACTGTATGACGAAAGTATGCGCTGGATTATTCATGCGCTGGAAGGCTGCACCAGGGATGTCTTTTCACCTCACCTACGCCTTGCAGCCTTAGATCCGTGGTATATGCGTGTTGATGATTATATGGAGCGTCTGTTGGAGTGCGCCGAGCAACGCCTGAAATCAGGCTACACAGAGCGACCGACGATGAGGAGCGGTGCAAACACCCGAACGAAAGCTGATCAGTAAATGTTCGCGTCGCGTAAGCCGATAACCGGACAGTGCGACTATTCGAGCCTTGAGGTTGAAATGCGGTTGCCGGAAGACGAGATTTTACAGCCCAACATGGGATGACCGGTTTTTGTCTGTGTGCATCCGCGTTCATCCGTGGCCGAAAAATCTTTGTTCCAGGATTTCGCGTCACCTCGGATTTTCGGTCAAGTAGTGGCGCATAGAAATTGGCCACGGATGAACGCGGATGCACACGGCACGGCTCCCTCACGGTCCCTCGCGGTCGCGGCTCTTTAGGGCGGCGCCGCGTCTCAGCACAAGTGATGAGCCGCGACCGCAAGGGCGGTGCACTGAATTCAGCCGAGCGTGTCATTGCGCGCCGCCTGTTCCAGACACTGGGTTCCTACCGAAAGGTATAGCTCAGCCGCTCAATAGACCGCGGCGCCGCAAAAATGGGCGCGATCCAGCCCGTTTGTTCAGCCTCAGCCTTCCGTAAAGGTTCTGGCAAAGAAACACTCTCGCAGCCTCGCGCTTTCTGCCGGCGGAGCAGCGAGAGCGAGTCGCGCACCCTTTTTGCGAGAAGGCATCCGCCCTGAACCTGGTAACATTTTTGAAGCGCCCTCGAATTCCCGTGTGGCCGCTCGGAGGTTGCCTGCTTCCGGTACGGGGCGGCGCGACGGTAGCTTTTTTGCCAAATCGCGTGGAATCGAATAGGCTGGAGTTTACCCAGTTTTTCCCTAAAGAAGGTATCCATGTCTGATAGCACCAAGGACTCCATGCACTCGATGGACCGGCGAGACTTCCTGCTGGCCACCACGGCCGCCGCGGGAGCCACGCTGGGCCTCGGCGTAAACCCCATCCGTGCCGCCAGCCTCGCCTCGAATGAGGTACGCGTCGGGATCATCGGCGCGGGAGCGCAGGGGCAGGTGCTGCTGGACGCCGCGCTGCAGATTCCCAACCTCCGCTTCACGGCGGTGTGCGACATCTGGACGGAGTACAACCAGCGGCGCGTTTCGCGCCTGCTGGCCGATAGCGGGCATCCCAACCACGCGTATGTGGATTACAAGGAGCTGCTGGATAAAGAGAAGGACCACCTGGATGCGGTCCTGATCGCCACGCCCGATTTCTGGCACGCCGAGCACGCCATCGCATGCATGAAGGCCGGGCTCCAGGTGTATTGCGAAAAGGAGATGTCGAACAATCTCGCGGACGCCAGGCGGATGGTGCAGACCGCGCGCGAGACGGGGCGGCTGCTGCAAATCGGGCATCAGCGGCGGAGCAATCCGCGCTATCTGTTCTGCTACCAGCGATTGCTGACGGAATCGAAGCTGCTGGGCCGGGTTACGGTGGCCAACGGGCAGTGGAACCGCGCCAAGCGCGACTTCCAGACCATTCCGGCGCGCTACAACATCAAGCCCGAAGTGCTCGAAAAGTACGGATTCTCGTCCATGCAGCAATTCCTCAACTGGCGCTGGTACCGCGGGCTGGGCGGGGGCCCGATCGTCGACCTGGGGTCGCACCAGATCGACATCTTCAATTGGTTCCTCAACGCGCGGCCCTCGGGCGTGACGGCGAGCGGCGGCACGGATTACTTCAGCAAGGCCACGCACCAGTGGTACGACACGGTGATGGCGATTTTCGATTACCAGACGCCTTCGGGCGTGGCGCGCGCGTTTTACCAGACGATTACGACGAACGGGTTCGGCGGGTATTACGAAGTTTTCATGGGTGACCAGGGAGCGCTGGAGATTTCGGAATCGGCCGGGCGCGGATCGATCTATCGCGATACGGCCAACGCGCCGGATTGGAAATCGTACGTGAAAGACGGGCTGCTGACGGCGCCGAAGGAAGAGGCCAAGCCGGTGGCCGCCACGGCGGTGCTCGACGTGCGCGAGACGGCGCCGCCGCCGAGCTATGGTCTGCCGGTGGAAATGCGGAAGAAGTATCACCAGCCGCACCTGGAGAACTTCTTCGGCGCGGTGCGCGGGCGGAACAAGCTGAATTGCCCGGCGGAGATCGGATACGAGACGGCGGTGACGGTCCTCAAGGTGAATGAAGCGGTGGAAGCGCAGCGGCGATTGGAGTTCAAGCCCGAAGACTTCGAGGTCTGACCATGGGGACGGCCCGGTTTTTGGCGGCAGGCGCACTTGTCACGGTGTGCCTGCTGCGCGGACAGCAAACCCAGCCCCCGGCGAAGCCGGTTCAAGAAAAGCTTGGGGATAACAGCGCGGGCAGCCGCGGACAGCCGGCGCACATTATTCCGCTGCGCGATCCGGAAGGCGATACCATCCAGCCTGGCGATCGGCACGCGCTGCCTTTTTCGGTATCGCAGACCTGCGGCGGGACGTGCCATGACGTGAGCGCGGTGAGCCGCGGATGGCACTTCAATGCGATGGACGCGAGCGCGCCCGCCGGACGGAATGGGCAGCCGTGGCTGTTCGTCGATCGCGAGACGGCCACGCAGATTCCGCTTTCCTATCGTGCTTGGCCGGGGACGTACCGGCCGCAGCAGGTGGTAATGACGGAGCGCGAGTTCGCCATCCATTTCGGCGGACGCACGGCCGGCGGATTCGGTCCGGAAGAGCACGCGAGCGAAGCGGAGAGCGCGCGCTGGCAGGTATCGGGATCGCTCGAAGTGAATTGCCTGGTGTGCCACAACGCGTCGGCGGCATACGACCAGGCGGAGTATGCCAACCAGGTGGCGAAGGAGAATTTCCGCTGGGCGCCGACGGCGGCGAGCGGGTTGGGGCTGGTGACGGGGTCGGCTAAAGCCATGCCCGATACCTTCGATTACCTGCTGCCGAATTCGGTGGAAGATTCGCTCCAGCCGCAGGTGCTGAAGGTGGAATATGCGCCCGCCGATTTCCTGCCGAGCGGGAAAGTGGCGTTTGACATCGTGCGCGACGCCAAATCGGCGCAGTGCTACTACTGCCACACCAACACCGATGTAGCGTTCACGGGGGCGGATCGCTTCAAGGGGCACGAAGATATCCACCAGGCGCGCGGCATCGGCTGCAACCAGTGCCATCGCCACGGGCTCGACCATATGGTGGAGCGCGGGTACGCGGGCGGCGCGTCGAACGCGCTGACTTGCGAGGGCTGCCACGCGGAAGGGAACGCCATGGGCGCGCCGCATCCCGATCACGAAGGCATTCCGCCGGTGCATTTCGCCAAGATGACGTGCACGGCGTGCCATTCGGGTCCGCTGCCCGAGCAGACCACGCGGCAGTTCAAGAACGGCATGACGCATGGGCTGGGCGAGTTCAACGTGAATAAGTCGGGCGAGGCGCTGCCGCATCTTTATTATCCGGTGTTCGCGCGCAACGAAGAGGGCAAGCTGGCGCCGAACCGGCTGGTGTGGCCGGCATTTTGGGGAAGGATCGAAGGCGGGACGGTGAAGCCGCTCCATCCCGATATAGTGAAGCGCGCGATTGCGAAGGCGAAGCTGGCGGCGCCGCTGACGGCCGATGGCAGTTGGCTGAACGTGGACGAGCGCTGGGTGGAGCAGGTGCTGCGCGTGCTGGATGAAGAAGCGCCTTCGGCATATGTCGCGGGCGGAAAGCTGCATCGGCTCGACGGCGGCCGGCTGAAGGCGGAGGATAGCGCGCAGGCGCAACCTTATTTATGGCCGGTCGCACACGATGTGCGTCCCGCTACGCAGGCGCTCGGGGCGAAGGGCTGCCAGGATTGCCACTCCACGGACGCGGCGATTTTCTTCGGCAAAGTGGCGGTGGATTCGCCGCTGGCTTCGGAGCGGAAAATCACGTGGGCGATGAATCGCTTCGAGAAGAATCTCGATGTGGGGTATCAGGCGCGGCTCGCCGGTAGCTGGCGATATCGCGGCATGTTGAAGGCGATCGGGCTGGGGGCGGCGGCGATTCTGACGCTGCTGCTGCTGGCGTATGCAGTGCGCGCGGTGGATAAGCTCTCGGCCGCGACTGCCGGGAGGCTGCGGTGACGTACGCTTCGGCGGTGGTGACGGTGCTTGTGGTGGTGCTGGCGATCGTCGCGGTCGATATTGTGCTGCGAGTGGTATTTCGGCGAGCGTCGGCGGCTTTGCCGGGCGCGCAAGCGGGGATCGGGCGATGGCTGCGGGCGGCGGTAAACGCGGCGGGGTTCGCGGCGCTGGCGGCGGCGGCGATCACGGGATTTTCGCCGGCGCTCTCCGGGAACGGCGCGATGACCGGCGATGCGTTGATCACGCATGTGACGATGGCGCCGCCGTTCGCCATTCTGGCGGTAATCGTGGCGCTGTTTTGGGCGCATCGCAATCGCTTTTCGGACGGCGATTGGGGGCGGCTGGTGTCGGTGGGCTATCGCGCCGCGCCGCTGCGCAAATTCTTTTTCTGGATCGCGGTGGCGTTGGCTGTGCCGACATTGGTTTCGATTCTGGCCGCGATGTTTCCGCTGTTCGATACCGAGGGCCAGGAGAATTTGATTCGCATTCACCGGTATTGTGGGCTGTTTCTGGCCGGTTCGGGAGTGCTGTTCGCGTATTTCGCGTTCATGGCGTGGCGCGAAGGGAGCAAAGATTGAAGGACCGCCGCCTGGCCGCGCTGGTATTTCTCGCCATCGCGGCGATTGCGGCAGGTTTTCGATTTCCGCGGCTCGCGGCGCGGCCCATGCATGCCGACGAAGGGGTCAATGGCGACAAGGTCGGGACGCTGGTCGAGCAGGGGCGGTACCAGTATTCGGCGGAGGAGTTTCACGGGCCGACCTTATACTACGCGGCTCTGGCGATGGCGCGGTTGCACGGGCTGACGGATTATCACGAACTCAATGAGGCGGTGCTGCGCTCGGTGCCGGCGTTGGCGGGCGTGCTGCTGGTGGCGGCGCATTTCTGGCTGATTCCGTATTTGGGATTTCCGGCGGCGGCGTCCGCGGCGTTGTTCACGGCGGTCTCGCCGGCGATGGTCTATTACAGCAGGTATTTCATTCATGAGACGCTGCTGGTGTTGTTCACGTTGGGCGCGCTGCTGGCGCTGTGGGCATATCTGCGGCGGCCTTCGGTGGGGCGGGCGCTGGCGGTTGGTGCGCTGTTGGGGCTGATGTTCGCGACGAAAGAGACGTGGATCATCGCGGCGGCGTGCATAACGGTGGCGGTGGTTTTCGGAAAAGCACCGCTTCCTCGCGGTCGCGGCTCAGTATTGGTTGCTATGAGCTTTGTGATCGTCGCGATCCTGCTGATGTCGTCGTTCGGGACGCACTGGCTCGGGGTGGTCGATTCGGTGCTGGCATATCGCACCTATTTTGCGCGCGGCGCGGGGATCGACACGGCGCATGTGCACCCCTGGTATTTTTACTTCTGGTGCTTGCGCGGCGAGTGGCCGATCGCCGCGCTGGCAGTTGCCGGAATGGTGGCGTCGAATGCTCCGCGGTTCCTCAAGATTTACACTGTCCTCATGGCGGCGGTTTACTGCGCCATTCCGTACAAGGTGCCGTGGAACGTGCTGAGTTTTTGGCACGCCACGATTCTGCTGGCCGGCGCTGGCGTGGTATGGTTGGCGCAACGGATGCCTAGGGTGGTGGCAGTAGCGCTGGTTGGCATTGTGGCGGCGGGGCTCGGATGGAAGGCGCGCGCCGACAGCTTCGAATATGCTTCGGACCCCCGCAATCCCTGGGTCTACGCGCATACCGGCACGGACGTGTTCGTCATTATGAAGCAGATCGACGCGCTGGCCGCGGTTGCCCCGCAGGGCCGCGCGATGCCCATCCGGATCTACACGCGCGAGAATCTCTGGCCACTGCCATGGTATCTGCGGCGATATTCGAACGTGCGCTGGTGGAATGGCGTCTCCGACACGGCGCCGCTCGCGCCGGTGATTCTGGCGACGCCGGACATGGAGCCGGCGCTGGTCCATCGCATCTACGAGGTGCCGCCCCCGGGCCAGCGCGAGATGTACGTGAACATGTTCGACCGCTACGTGGAACTGCGCCCGCGGGTGGAAGTGCGCGGGTACGTGGCGAAGTCGCTATGGGATGAGCTGCCATGATCCACCCGTCGGACATCGGCGCGCGGCGGTACGCGCACCAGGCGATGCACACCGAGTTCGAGATTTTCTGCGTGCATGATGATGACGACTACGCACGGCAAGCCGCGTGGGCGGCGTTCGATCTGCTCGACCGGCTGGAAAATGAGTTGAGCCGGTTTATTCCCAATAGCGATGTCTCGCGAATCAATGATCTCGCGTCGGGCGAGTGCGTGCGCGTGAGCCGGTGGACGATGGAGTGCCTGGAACTGGCCCGCGCGGCGTTTCGGGAAACCGGCGGGGCGTTCGATATTTCGCTGGGAACGGGGTTGGAGAAGCTGGAACTGGCGCGGCGCGATTGGACGGTGCGAGCCACGGCGGATTCGGTGCGGCTCGACCTCGGCGGGATCGGCAAGGGGTATGCCATCGACCGCATGGCGGAGGTACTCGACGAGTGGGACATCCGGCAGGCGCTGATTCACGGCGGCCACAGTTCGGTGCTGGCGCTGGATGCGCCTGCGGGGCTCGACGGATGGCCGTTGACGATGGGCCCGCGGACGATAGCGGCGCGGCGGCAGGCGTTGAGCGCATCGGGAATCCGCGTGCAGGGCGAACATATTGTCGATCCGCGCACTGGCCGGCGGGTGAGCGGGCGCATGACAGCATGGGTATCGATGCCGCTCGATGGTGGCGCTTCGCCGGGCGCGGTGGCGGAGGCGTATTCCACGGCGTTTATGATTTTGCCGGTCGAGGAAAGCGCGGCGATTCGCGCGCGGCATGCGGGGATGGAAGCATGGTTTTTGGAATCGACGGTCGCCGAATCAACCCCGGCAACCACGTGAGGATTTTATGCGTACACAATTGAGACTGCATTTGACGTTAGCTTTGGCCGCCTTCGGCGCGGCGAGTCTTTACGCGCAGGCGCCCAAACTGGTGCCGGCGCCCATCGAACTGCCCAAACCGGGACTCGAAGGCACTCCCCCGAATTTCAATATTCCCAACCTGGAAAAGCCCTCGAGCAAGCCGCGACCGCCGTTCCTCGTGCCCGAAGGCGTCACCAACGTCGCCAAAGGCAAGCCCGTGACGAGCAGCGAGAAAGAGCCGCTGGTGGGCGATCTGACGATGGTCACCGATGGCGATACCGAACAGGTGGAAGGCAACGATGTCGAACTCGGGCCGGGCGTACAGTGGGTCGCGATCGATTTGCAGGAGCCGCAGGAGATTTACGGAATTCTGATCTGGCACTATTTCCAGCCGCGCGTGTATTACGCGGTGGTGGTGCAGACGGCCGACGATGCCGCGTTCACCAAGGGCGTGCAGACCTGGTTCAACAACGACATTAATAATCTGGCTGGGCAGGGCGCGGGCAAGAATTTGAACTATATCGAGTCGTACGAAGGCAAGCTGATCGACTGCAAGGGCGTGAAGGCGCGCTACGTGCGGCTGTTCAGCGACGGCAATAATGCCAACAAGCTGAATCACTACGTGGAAGTGGAAGTGTTCGGGAAAGCGGCGAAGTAAGAGGGGCGGCAGTATTGGCTGTGCCGGAGGGCCCTCAGCTGCTTTCCAACAGGTCGAGCCGCCTAAAAGGCGGCTGCAGCCAAGATTGGCCGCCCCACTTGACGCAGCGTCTCCAATGACCCCCGCCCCGCCGGTTCAACGGTCAAATGAAGAGCCGCGACCGCAAGGGAGCGGTGCCTTTGCGGTTGGCGTTTATTTCCCCGTAAGGAACGGTTCGACCGTCGGCGCGAGCAGCGGCGACGTCAAGATATCGTAATGCGTCGCGCCGGGCAGGATGGCGAGGCGCGCCGCGGACATTCCCGACCGGTCCCAGCCCGCGTCGCGAAGGCCGCCGCCCAGCAGTTGGTAGAACTCCATGACGTGGGAGGGGACGACGGAGTCGGCGTCGCCAAAGACGAGCATCGGGGTGGCCTGGATCGACGCGATTTCCGGCGAGCAATCGTAGTCGCGCTTGAGTAAGTCGCCGATCTTGTCGAGCAGGTTCGGCCAATCCGCCGGGCGCGGCGCGACGCGGGCGTACTCGGCATAGATCGGACTTGGCTTCATCATTTCCGCGGCAGCCGAGCTCATCTGCGCCATCCCCGCCTGAATCTCGGGGTACCATCCGGACTTTTTGCAGGGAGTGGAGATTAATACCAGCTTGCGGACGGCTTTGGGATGCTGGATCGCCAGCCGGAGAGCCACGCCGCCACCGAGGGAGTATCCGATGAGATCGGCCTGCTGAAGACCCAGATGCTGCATTAGCGCGGCGATGTCCTCGGCCATGGTTTCCAGCCGCATCGGCCGATCGATATCGGCGGTGCGGCCGTGGGCCTGCAAATCGACCGCGATGACGCGGAATTCCCGGGCCAGAGCGGGCAGAATCGGGCTGAACATAGCGGTCGAACCCAAACCGCCGTGCAGCGCGATCAGGGGCTCGCCCGAGCCGTGGATTTCGTAGTACAGTTTGAGACCGTTGACGGCTGCGAAACCGGTATCGTTCATCGTTTTCATAGTATGACGCTCCCTCATAGGTGGGTCGAACGGAGCGCGGGCGAATCGACACCGCCGGAAAAGTATTCTAGCGAGCGTTCCCCTTGCGCTTCGACAACAAGGCACGCTATACTGCTGTCGAAGCAAAAGGGGAAGCTCCATGGATCTGCCGCAGGGCACACTCGATCTTTTGATTTTGAAGACGCTGGCGCTGGGACCGCAACACGGATGGGCGATCTCGGAACGCATCCAGCAGATTTCCAAAGAGGCGCTGCAAGTGCAGCAAGGCTCGCTCTATCCCGCGCTGCACCGCTGCGAGCGCAAGGGCTGGATCAAGCCGAAATGGGGCGTGTCGGAGAATAATCGCCGCGCCAAGTACTATGAGCTCACGCGCGCGGGGGAAAAGCAGCTTAAGTCCGATGAGGCCGACTGGCGCAAACTGGCGACGGCGGTGGGCCTGCTGCTCGACCAGGCCTGAGGCATTATGTTCACCGACCTTTTATTCCGCCTGCGATCCCTGGTCCGGCGCCACACGGTCGAAGACGACCTCGACGAGGAACTATCGTTTCACCTGGAGGGGGAGACCGAAAAGCTGATCCGGACTGGCCTCGCGCCCGCCGAAGCGCCGGCGCGCCCGCATGGCGATCGGGGGTGCGGCGCAAATCAAGGAAGATGTCCGCGACGAATGGATCTGGCGCTGGTGCCGCGATTTCGCGCAGGACGTGCGTTACGCAGTTCGCGCGCTGCGGCAGAGTCTCACGTTTACCGCAGTCGCGGTGCTGTCGCTGGCTAATGAGCGCTTTCCCAAAAAGAAACCGGAAACGGGTCTCGGGGACCGGCCGCCTCGACGGAACCTCAATGTCTGCAACGCGAAAAAATCGACAATGGATCCGCGGGGTGGGCCGCTCCGAAATGCGGGCCGCAGCGAGCGGCAACCGTCAAAAGGCACCGCTCCCTTTCATTGCGGTCGCGGCTCAGTACGCCGGTCGCGGCTCTGTCAGATGCACCGCAGAAATTCCGCCACCAATTCCAAGGCACGTTCGCGGATTCCGGAAGTGTCGGCGAAGCCTTTCAGCCAAACCAGGCCTACTTCGCGGCGAAACCAGGTGAGCTGGCGCTTGGCGTATTGGCGGGTATTGCGCTGGGCGTAGAAGGTCGCCTCACGCAAATTCAATTCACCGCGGATGAATTGCAGCGCCTGTTTATAACCGTGCGATTCGAACGGTTTCGATTCCGGTGCGTAGCCCAGTTCCAGAATGTGCCGCACTTCCTCCACCAGTCCGCCTGCGAACATGGCGGCACAGCGTTGGTCGAGACGCTCGTAAAGCGCCTCGCGGTCGGGCAGCAGTCCGAGCTTGAGGGTGCGGAAGCCCGCGAGCGAGGCGCGTCCCTCGCGGAACAGTTGGCTTACCGGCCGCCGCGTGAGCAGGCACACTTCAAGAGCGCGCGTGACTTTCGGCACATCGTGAGGGTGAATTTTCTGCGCCGTCGGGGGATCGAACCGTGTAAGCAGGCGATGGAGGGAACCGGGCCGACTGACTTCGCGGCGGGACAATCGATCGCGCAGAAATTGGTCACGCGACGGACCTTCGAACAGACCGTCTAATAGAGCACGAAGGTAAAAGCCGGTGCCGCCGGCGAGGATGGGCAGCTTTCCGCGCTGCGAGATAGCTTGAACGGTGTCGCGGGCCAGGCGGGCATACTCGCCGGCGGTGAAGAGTTCGTCAGGGTTGAGGATATCGATGAGATGGTGGGGAATTCCGCACCATTCCGAAGGCGGCAACTTGGCGGTGCCGATATCGAAATGGCGGTATACTTGCAGCGAATCGCAGTTGACGATCTCGCCATCGAATCGATGTGCCAGCGCCAGCGCGAGATCGCTTTTTCCGGAGCCGGTTGGGCCCGCCACTGCAACCAGCGGGTATCGCGCCGCGTCTGGAACGGTAGAGGATCCGGAGGCGATGGGAGCGGGAGTGGTCACGAATGCAGATCGGGCGGTACCCCGAAACCCCGTTATACAATAAAGAAGTGATCCTCGGCCGGCCTATGCCCTCCGAACGGCCGAAAAAGGAAAGTCGGAATTCATGATTCGCTCAGCCAAAGCGTTTGCCCTCGTAGGCGCACTGGTAACAGTCTCGTTTGCACAGACCGCGCCCACCACGAACCAGAGCTCCGCATCCACGGCGGATAGCCACCGCTCCGCGGCATATTACAACTTCGCCATGGGGCGGCTTTACGCCTTGATGGCACAATCGGAGGGTAATCAGGACGAAGCGCTGAAGGCCATCCAATATTTTAAGGATGCGCTCAAGGCCGACCCCAAGGCCGGCGATGCCTACGAAGAACTGACGGACCTTTATCTGGCCCTCAATCGCGCCGGCGACGCGATCGCTTTTGCGCAGGACGCACTGAAACAGAACCCCGACAGCGTGGACGCCCATCGCATGCTGGGCCACGTCTACGTGAGCCAGATCAACAAGGGAGCCCAGGGGCAAATCGATGAGCGCGCGCTCCGCATGGCGATGTCGGAGTTCCAGAAGGTCACCGAGAAGGACCCGAAAGACGTGGATAGCTGGGTGACGTTGGGCCGTCTGTACGCCGGAAGCAACGAC
>Ga0181521_10002479_pt1 | contig 22309 bp, 16 predicted proteins | sample PEATcosm2014_Bin_32_FD_119764 | JGI IMG/M metagenome (GOLD analysis project Ga0181521, IMG submission 119764) | Peatland microbial communities from MTU Mesocosm Facility, Houghton, MI, USA - PEATcosm2014_Bin02_60_metaG | ecosystem: Environmental > Terrestrial > Soil > Wetlands > Peat | place...
TGTGTTTGTCGCGACTACTGGTGAAGTGTTATTGTTGCGCGGACCCTTAGGATATGTGCGTACCGGTCCTACGCTTCACTACCCGATCGCTGCGCACTTCTCCGCCGTCATACTCCTTGCAGCGCAACGGCCGCGCTATCTTACCGCCACATCCCAGATCTTCTCGCGCCGCGATTTTCCCTGCGGCCCGTCCGTCTCCAGCACCACGGTGTAATCTTTGCCTTCGCGGTATTGGTGAATCGGGTTCTGCTCCGTCGAGCTGGTTCCGTCCCCGAAATCCCATTTCCAGGAGTTGACCGTCCCCGTGCTTTCGTCCTTGAAAGCCACCACACGCCGGTTCAGATCGATCACCTGGAAGCTCCAGTTGGCTTCGTACTTGCGAAACTGCGGCTCCAGCGGCATCAGCCGGAAGGCCACCAGTTCGTCGGCCTTCCCGTACATGGTGTGCTGCCGCGAAAGATTCCAGAAGGAATGCGATTCGCTGGCCGCGTTATCGTAGTCCAGGATGGCCCACGCCATGCCGATCAGCTTGTTCTCCGTCAACACCGATTCCACCGCCCGCTGCGGCCCTTCGCAGCCGGCGTAGTCGAACGGCGTGATCCAGAACTCCAGCGTCAGCTTTCCCGCTTCCCCCGGTTTGAAATCGTAGTGGTACGCCGCGTTGGCGTACGGCAGATTCTTGACGTACGAATTGCAGCCCCATGCTAGCGCCCAGTCTTTCCCCATCGCCGGCGTCATGATGTGATAGTTCTGCGCGTGTACGCCGTGCATGGAAAAGTGGGCGTCTCTCTCGCTCAACTCCTTGGTAGGCTGAAACCGCTCGATCAGCGGACCGCCCGATAAATCCCCGTCCACCACCAGTTCGAAAATATCGTTGTGCAGTCCCGGCTGCGCGAAATCCCAATAGTTGTCATAAGCTTCGTACAAGAAGTACAGCCGGTTGAGCCCCTTCACCCAACCCACTTTCACTTTCACGTCCAGGTCCTTCGGGTCCGGCTTGCGCCCCGGATGCGTGTCGTCCACCAGTTGGTCCATCCCGATGGCATAATCCTCCGGCACCATTTTCCAATCGTCCGCGTTCCCGTCGATCCGCGGAATCTGGTCCGCCGGAAATTGAAAAATCTTAAACGTCACCCCCGGCCGGTCCAATCCATAAGCTCCCGCCATCACGAGAGCCGCCAAAACCAAACCCTTCTTCATAAACCGCCTCCTCCGCGCCTTGTTCTCACCGCGCCCCCTTTTCACCGTGCCCCCTTTTCACCGCGGAGACGCGAAGCCGCGGAGAAGACAAAAGGCATTTCCAAATCTCCCCCTCACCGCTAATCCCCCCCGCAGCAGCCCGCCCTTGCCTCCGCCCCCTCCGCGCCCTCAGGTTTTGACTTTCTTAACTTCTCCGCGTCTTGGCGCCTCCGCGGTGAAAGCCTTTCTCCACACCTGGCCGCCAATCCCCGCCGCGCCTCCGCGGTGAAAGCCTTTCTCCTCACCGCACCATAATCCCCGCGTCCTCCGCATGCGCCCCTTCCCCGCTCAATCGCGTGATCGCCACATTCGCCGCATGCTCCGCTTCCAGCGCATGGCTGAAATACTCCGGCCGGTTCTTCCCCCAAGTCACCTTGCAATCCTTCACCGTCACATCGTCGGCGTAGCCGATATGAATGCCCGGCGTGCGGTGTTGCGCGATCCCTTCGTATGCCGCCGTCGGCCGGTTGTCGTACACCCCGCCCGGATACGCCGTCCACCGATCCATCGTCAGGTCCACATTTTCCAGCGTCACCACGCTAATCCGGCTCTCCGCGACTCCGTCGATCCGCACGCTGTTCTCCGCCCGCGCCGTCACGTTGCGCACCCGCACGTCGTGAATCCGTCCCACCTTTCCGCCGGGCGCCCGCGGAATCGCCGTGAACGAAATCGCCTCGCCCCGTCCCCACCATGGCGCCGCCTGGTATTGCGACGTGAACTGAATGTCGCTGAAATCGATGCCGTAAACATTGCCTTCGTCGCGCAATTGAATGGTGATTCCGCGGCAGCACGACGCCGCCTTGCACCGCTCGAACCGGATATCGTGTACGTCGTCGGTCGTCTCCGTCCCGATCTTCAGCGCCGAATCCTTGGTCTCCATTACGCAATCGTGCACCGTGATGTTCGCCGCGGCTCCGTACGGCTGCGCCTGCCGCGTGGTCTTCACCACGATGGCATCGTCTCCGCATACGATGTCGCAATTGCGAATCTCCACGTCCCGGCAATGGTCCGGATCGATTCCATCGCAGTTCGGCACGTCCAGATGATTGCGGATCTTGATCCCGTCCACCAGCACGTGCTCGCACCCCAGCATGTGCAGTCCCCAGAACGGCGCCTGCCCGAAGCCGATGCCGCGCACCTCCAATCCCTGGCACGCCGTCAGCACGAAAATCTTGGGACGGAAGCGCCCGAAGTTCCAGATCTCGCCCTCTTTGTCGAAACCCGTCATGAACTCCATGGCGCGCCCGTTGATATGGCCCGTGCCCGTGATCTTCAGGTTCTTCGCGCCGTTCGAGGTCAGCACTCCATCGGCGCCTTGCGGATAGTCCGCCCGGTTGGCGCTCACCAGCAATTCCGCGTCGTCGGCCAGGTGGAAGTCGATCCCGCTGCGCAGCACCAGCGTGCTCACCAGGTATTTCTTTCCGCCGCGAATCAGCACTTGTCCGCCGCCCGCGCCCGCCGCCGCGTCGATAGCCTTCTGAATGGCCGCCGTGTCCAGCGTCTTGCCGTCTCCCGCCGCCCCGTACTGGCGCGCGTCGAACACTTTCTCCTGCCCGCGCAATCGCGTCAAAGACGCTGCCGCGACTGCTCCCAGCACCGCCCGCCGGCTCATAGCCCCGTCATGTTCATTCATACCGGTACAATTTCACCTTCTGAATATTCCCCGTCAACCGCACTCCGCTGCCCGATAATCCCGTCTCCACGATCTTGGCGAAGTCGTACCGCAGCACCGAATCGTCGCCGCCCAGAATGCGCGTCGTCACCCACTGCCCGTTTTCAAATCGACCCGCTTCCTGCCGCGCGATACTCGCGATTTTCGGTCCCGCCGTCCGGGGCGTGAAACTGATCTGCAGATGGTTCCCCGCCATCAGAAATTCGTCCCCGCCGGTAGCCAGAAACAATCCGTAGCCGGTCACGTCCGGCACCGCGTCCGGCGTGCGATAACTGCGCGTCAGCGTCACGTGCAGCGTGTAGCCGCCCAGTTCGACGTCCTGGCTGGCATGCGCCCGGTTCAACACCGCTGCCAGAATCGTTCCGCCGCTCTGGCGCCGCAGAATCTCGGGCGCCAGTTGCCCCAGCATGGCGTACGCGTCCCCCAGCGGGTTGGCTTCGCCCGTGCGCGGCCTCTGGCGCTCGATGCCGAACGGCGAAAAACCCAGCGCCGCGTGATTCCCGATGGCGAAAAACGCGTTGGCCGCCCCTTGCGCCCCGCCCGCCGCTTCCGGCACAAACAGCGTGTTCCCCGCGCGCGTATACTGCGCCGTGATCCCGGCGAAATCCGGCAGATAAATATCCGGGCACAGCAGGTCGATGCGCGGCGCTCCCGCCCGCCATACGTCGTGCATGTGGCTCTGCGGACCGCCGCTCGGATAGTCGCCCGGCTCTTTGTCCTGCGGCTGCACGATCCACGCATTCACGTACATGGGCAGCGCGTACGCCCGCTTGCCCGCGTCCGCCACGGCGTTCACATACCGCGCATATTGAAAGCCCTGGAAAATCTCGGCCGCCTTCGCGCCCGTCCCGAATACTTCCGGCCACGTGCCCGAAGTCTGTCCGCCCGCCGCTTTCCAAACCGCGCGAAATTCCGGCAGCAGATCTTCGTCATGCCGCGCCAGGTAATCGGTGAGTTCCTTCGGCACCGGCTGCGCCCACGCCCGCTCCGCCGCCGCCGACCGGTCCCGCGCGTCGCCCAAAATCCCCACTTCGTTTTCCACCTGCACCATCACCACGCGATGCGTGGCGTCGGTTTCCTTCACGTGCCGCAGCAGCGCCGCGAACGCCCGCGCATCGGCTTGCTGGTTCTTCTCGCTGAATGCCGAGAGCACCTCGATGGTCTTGCCGTCGCGGATCTGCGCCCGCGGAAAGCGCTTCTGATCCGCCTTCACCCACGCCGGCGCGAAACTCGAAAGTCCGTTCTTCCAGCTTCCGAACCACAACAGCACCAGCCGCAGATTATTCTCCCGCGCACTGCGGATGGCATCGTCCACGTAGCGGAAATCGTACTTGCCTTCCGCCGGTTCCACCCAGTCCCACGCGATTCCCGTGAGCGCGGTGTTCAGATGCAGGTCTTTCGCCAGCATCGGCCAGATCGCCTTCATGGCTTCCGGATCGGAGCTGATGGTATTGCTCAACTCTCCCGCCAGCATCAGGAACGGCTTGCCATCCACCATCAATTGCGTCGCCTGGCCGCGCTTTTCCAGGTGCGGCAGGGTTTGCGCCTGCGCCGCCAACGCGCACAACAGCGCGCCAACGCGCGGAATGTAGCGAAGCTTGCTCATTTCGCTGTCGAGTATATCAGGGAAATCGACCCTTTTCGGCTCTCTGATTTCGTTTTAAATGGCGAACTGCACCGCCATTTCGGGATCTCGATTGCGCTGGCCCTCCATCCGTCAAACGGCTGATTCGGCGACGCCTCGCGCCGCTCCACGCCTCTTCAGCGTTTCTTGCAGCGAAACGGACTCTTTCGGTCCATATAACCTTGCGGCCGGCTCCCCCGTCTCTATAGATTTGGAGATGTTTCCGTAGGCCAGTGTCATCCCGGTAATCCATGGCCACCATCATCGATTACCCCGCTCACTTCGTGGCCCTCCGCCGTGCTGGATATACTGGACCCGTCTCGCTCGGACCCCACATGGACGGAAACCCCGAAACCATTCGCCGCTGCATCCAGGCATTGGAAAAATGCTGGAAGGAAAACTTATGAAAATCACACGCCGCAACGCCATTGGCATTCTCGCTGCCAGTCCCGCCGCCGCCGCCGAACAAGCCGCCCAACAAACCTCATCCACAGGCTCCGCCGCCGGCCCTATCGATTTGCACTGGCTGGAAGGCGCGCCACCCGCCGAAACCGGCGTCAGTTGGGGGGTTCCCTTCGCCCGCGGCGCCGTCTCCAAAACCCAAACCTTCGCGCTGGCCGCGGCCGGCGGCAAACCCCTCCCGGTGCAATCCTGGCCGCTGGCCTATTGGCCGGATGGCTCCATGAAGTTCATCGGCTTCGCCACCGTTGCCGGGCCCGCCGCCGGGGCCGCGCTGCGCCTCTCCACGGGCACGCCCGCGCGCGCCGGCCTCTCGCTGCGCGACACTGCCGATGCCATCGAAATCGATACCGGAACCCTGCAGGCGCGCCTTCCCAAATCCGGCGCCCATCTCATCCAATCGCTGCGCATGGAAGGCCGCGAGATCGCCCGCGATGCCCGCCTCGTCTGCACCCTCGAAGGCCAGCCGGAACCCTTCACCAGCCTGCTCAAATCCGTCACCGTCGAACAATCCGGCCCGGTGCGCGCCGTCGTCAAGATGGAAGGCGTCCACCAATCCGCGCAGCCCGCGCGCGAATTCCTGCCCTTCCTGGTGCGCCTCTATTTTTACGCCGGCTCCGAACACGTCCGCCTGGTCCACAGCATCGTCTTCGATGGCGACCAGGAAAAAGATTTCATCCGCGGCCTGGGCTTCGCCATCTCCGTCCCCATGCGCGAAGAGGTGCAGAATCGCCACGTGCGTTTCTCCGCCGATGGCGACGGCGTTTGGAGCGAACCCGTCCTGCCCGCCACCGGCCGCCGCCTGCTGGCCCTCCCCGGCGCCCGCACCAATGCCTTCGAGCAGCAGCTTGCCGGCCAGCGCATCCCCAACAAAGCCGCCTTCGACCGCGGTGGCCAGAAGCTGCTCACCGATTGGGCCGTGTGGGATTCTTACAAGCTCGTCCAGCCCAATGCCGACGGCTTCACCGTCCACAAGCGCACCAACCCGCAAAGCTGCTGGCTGGATGCCGGCGCCGGGCGCCGCTCCACCGGCCTGGTTTCCGCCGGCGACGTCACCGGCTCACTCGCCATCGGCCTCAAGAATTTCTGGCAGTCCTATCCCGCCTCGCTGGAAGTCCGCGGCGCCACCACCCCCGCCGCCGACGTCTTCGTCTGGCTATGGTCGCCCGACGCTCCCGCCATGGATCTGCGCCACTACGACACCCGCGCCCACGACCTCAACTCCAGCTACGAAGACGTGCAGCCCGGCTTCAGCACCGCCCACGGCGTGGGCCGCACCAGCGAGATGACGCTGTTCCCCGCCGCCGCCATCCCCACGCGCGAAATCACCGCCGCGCAAGCTAAACTCGCCGCCGCTCCGCCGCTCCTCGCCGCCACGCCCCAGCACCTCCACTCGACGCGCGTCTTCGGCATCTGGAGCCTGCCCGACCGCTCCACGCCCGCCAAAGCCCAGCTCGAAGACCACCTCGAGGCCGCCTTCGCCCTGTATCACAAGGAGGTCGAACAGCGCCATTGGTATGGCTTCTGGAATTTCGGCGACGTCATGCACCAGCACGATGGGCCGCGCCACACCTGGCGCTACGACGTGGGCGGCTTCGCCTGGGACAATACCGAGCTGGGCACGGACATGTGGCTCTGGTACACCTTCCTGCGCACCGGCCGCGCCGACGCCTTCCGCATGGCCGAAGCCATCACCCGCCATACCAGCGACGTGGATTGCTACCACCTCGGGCGCTTCGCCGGTCTCGGCTCGCGCCATAACGTGCGCCATTGGGGCTGCGGCGCCAAGGAAGCCCGCATCAGCCAGGCCCCCTATCGCCGCTTCCATTACTACCTCACCACCGACGAACATACCGGCGACCTCATGCGCGCCGTCGTCAACGTCGACAAGACCTTCATCGATCTCGACCCCATGCGGCTCGCCGATCCGCGCAAAGAGCCCTTCCCTTATCCGGCCCGCATGCGCGGCGGTCCCGACTGGCTGGCCCTGGCCGGCAACTGGATGACCGAATGGGAGCGCACCGGGGATACCAAATACCGCGACAAAATCATCGCCGGCATGGATTCCATCGCCGCCATGCCCTACGGCTTCCTTACCGGTCCCGAGCAGCTCTACGGTTACGATCCGGCGACCAACAAACTCTTCCCGCTCGTTAAAGACGGCATCGGCACTTACAACCTCGCCACCATCATGGGCGGCGGCGAAGTGGTTTTCGAGCTCAACGACCTTATCCAGCACCCCTCCTGGAATAAGGTCTGGGCGCAATACTGCCGTCTCCACACCGCGCCCAAGGACGTGGTGGCGCGCGATAACGCGACCGGCTCCGAAGGCATGGACGCCCGCTATGCGCGCCCCGGACGCCTTTCGGCTTATCTCTATCGCGAAACCAAAAATCCCGCCTTCGCCCAAAAAGCCTGGGCCGGGATCAGGCTCCAGGCCTACGCCACGCGCCATTTCGAAGGTCCCGCCGTCCCCGAGACCATCGACGAGGTTACCGGCGTCTCCACCAACAGCACTTCGCAAGGCTGCCTGGAAACCATCGAAGTTTTGGAAATGTGCGGCGACCGGATGCCGGCTTGAGGGATTTGTCCCCGTTATTTCCCGATTGCCGTTGGCGCGTTTGAGTTAGGCGCCGCCTCCAGCACTTTCACCTCTGCCTGCACCCGCGCAAACTCTTCCCCTGCCTGGTAGGCGCCTGCGGGCAGTTTGCCAATCTCTGCCCGGATGGCGGCCACGCGCCGGTCCCGCGGCGGTAGCGCGTCGAATACGGCGCTCACGGCCCTCCCGCCGGGCGCCGGCTGCACTCGTTCCAGGTAGCAAGCCAGACCGGCGGGATCGTACCCCGCAGCCGCCATCGCTTGGACCGCCAGGTAATCCGCCTCCAGTTCGTTGGCGCGCTGAAATGCCAGCATCCCCATCGGCACTGGGGCACCGGGAAAGGAACCGCGCATCCACCCCGCGTTTTCCTTGGCCATCGGTGCCATCTGCGCCAGGTCGCTTTTGGTTGCGAGGCGCGTCCCATGGCGCGCCGCCACGTGCGCCATGGCGTGCGCCAACATGCCCGCGAATTCGGCTTCGTTCCGCGCCGCGGCGATCAGATTCGCCGAAACGAAGATAAAGCCGCCGGGAAATGCCACCGGCTCGTGGGTCGCTCCGCCGCGGTCTTCCCGGATCGTCTCAATCTGGTACGTCCACCCGCCGGAAAACTGCGCCGCCAGTTTGGCGCCCACCCGCTTCACATAATCGCTGGCGTCCGCATTCTGCAGCGGGGTTATCGTTTTCCGGAACTCCTGCGCCAGTTGCCGGCCGAGGGCGGCCTCCTGCTCCCGGCCGTAAAAGTTCACGCCCTGCCCAGGCTGCCGTTCCTGCCCGTGCGCGATCCCCGCGGCCAACATCGCGACGCACCATAGACCTCGCATGCCATTCGCCTTTCGCCGGTTGGACGCGCGGTGGCGCCGGCCGGTTTCCCAGCGCGCCGCTCGGCGGTGCGGCCACCTGTTCAGCCGGGAGCGCCCTGTCGATCGGTACGTGGAACCGTGCGATCCGGGTTTGGCGTGGTCTCGCTGAGCCTGGCAGCTTCCCAGGCGGCTTCGCCCCTACAGATCGCCGATGCGCAGTTTCAGGTCCGCGCCCTTCCACGCGGCTTCGAATTCGCGTTCCACCCAGGCCGCGGCATCCGTCTTGTTTTGCGCCTTCAGGCTTGCGAGCAGGCCGAACAGCATGCGGCCGTTGCGCGGGCTGCGGCGCAGGCCTTCGCGAAACACCTGCTCGGCCGCGGCTGCGTCGCCCGCTTGGAGCAGCGCCGCGCCCAGCGATTCGCGCACGGGATAATACCAGGACGGCGGCTCGTCATAGACCAGCGCGTCCTGCATCCCGACGGCCTTGCGCCATTTTTCGACGCTCGATTGCATGCGCGCCGCCAGAACCATCGATGCCAGGTCCATCACGTCGCCGAGCTTGTTGCTGCCGAAGTCCTGGCTGCGGTCGATCTTTTTGCGCAGGGCCTCGAATTCGGCCTGTTCGGCCGCGGCGTCGCCCGCCTTGCCTTGGGCCGCCAGTGCCATGGCTCGAGCATATCGCCAGAAGGCCAGCGATAGCGGACTTTCGGTCTTCGGCCGCGGCGCGGCGAGCGCCTCCTCCCATTGCTGCACGCGCAGCCGCGACACGGTCACGGCCGCTTCGAACTCTTCGGCCATCTCGGGCATGGCGCGCGCGGCTTCCTCGATTTCCGCGATGGCTTTGCCGGTCTCGGCGGCGCGGCCCTGCATGGTGCGCGCGTAGAGAATGAAATGCAGATTGTGCAGGTAGTAGCTGTAATAGCTGCCGCTCATGCCGGTTTGGGCGAAATATTCGCGATCCACCTCGACGGCGCGCTCATTCACGTCCACGGCGAATTGGTATTGCCCGGTCACCAGCCAGATATGGCCCGGCATGTGGACGATGTGTCCCGCCGCGGGAACGATTCCCATCAGCCGCTGCGCGCTGGGAATGCCGCGTTCCGGCGTGGGCGAAGATTCCACCGCGTGGATATAGAGATGGTTCGCGCCAGGGTGGTCGGGAAACCGGCGCAGCACGGCTTCCAGCACGCGCTCGGCTTCTTCCACGCCCGCGGCGGGCTGGCCGCCGGAGCTGTACCAGCGCCAGCGCACCGGCAGCATCAGAGATTCGGCGAACCAGGTTTGCGCGTCCGGATCGTCGGGGAAGCGCGCCGCCAGGGCCCGCATGGCGGCGATGTATTTTGCCGGATCGGAATAATCGGGACAGCGCGACGCCGCGGCTTCGAGCCATGCCCGCTCGCCGCCGTTGAGGCCCGCGATCTCCAGGCCCGACTGCGCCGCCGCGCAGGAAACTTTCATTTGCAGGGTCGGGTCGCCGTCCATGTTGACATATGGGCCGGTCGCCATGGCGATGCCCCATTGCGCCATGGCGGCATGCGGATCGAGTTCCAGCGCCTTTTGAAAGGAGCGCAGAGCCTCGGGACGGTTGAAGCCGTAGAGCAGGATCAGGCCTTGGTCGAAAAACTCCTGCGCCTCGGGATTTCGAGTGGCGATCGGATGTTTCCAGACGCCCAAGCCGGGATAAAGCGCCACGGGCTTTTCCTTCGCCATGCCGGCGTGGTTTTCCTGCGCCAGCGCCATCCCCGCTAACAATACCATCGTTATCGCTGTTTTCATAAAAGGCCTTCAGCCGCTCCGGGCAGTATATACCAGTCGCCGCTGGTGGGGCCGGCGATCGGTTTGGGCCGTCCGCCGTCCAGGAAGCGGCGCTTCCCCGTGATAGCAACGGTAAACATAACCAAAGATAAGTTGTCGCCTGATTTGCGCCACTTTTAGAATGAACATGTCCGACGATACGGATCCTTCGGCACGAAGGCGCGTTCTGCCGGCGCCGAAGGCATTGGGGGCGGCCCGCCCGAAGGCTTGTGTGATTTCACTGCTCAAAAGCATCGACGAATCCGAGCAAACGCAGCGGTCGTTCCGGGCGCTGCTCAAGGCATTTCTGGGGCTCGCCACCGCGCTTCCCAAAGCCGCGCTTCCGGCCAATCCCGAGTTGTCCGGACAATGCAAGCGCGAGGTGGAACAACTGGCCGCGGCGCTGCGGGATAACCCGGGCGCAGGGGATGTCGAGGAAGCTTCCTACGTGGCCGTGCAGCAGGTCGAGACCATCTTCCGCTCCAACCGGGCAGCCATGGAAGAGCGGGATTCGGCGCTGCAAGACGTGGTGACATCGGTCGCCGCGGCGATGAAGGTTTTCAAGGACAGCGGCCAACGCCACGAAACCAATCTGGGCAAGGTCGCCGATGAATTCGATGCGCTGTCCCACGTGGAAGACATTGCGATACTGCGCAAACGTCTGAAGCTTCACGTGGCCGGGCTCCGCCAGGCCACCGAACAAATGCGCCGCGATAATATGCAATCGGTCCTGGCGTTCGACTCGCAGCTTCAAGCCTTTCAGAAGCGCCTCGAGACCGCTCGCAAGGAGTCCGGAGTCGACAGTCTGACCGGGTTGGGCAACCGGCGGGAAGCCGAACGCGAGATGCGGGCAATTCCCAAACGCGGCCAGCCCGCCTGTGTGCTGCTGTTCGATATCGAAGGTTTCGGCGGCATCAACAAACGCTACGGAACTCCCTTCGGAGACAAACTGCTGCGCGCCTTCGTCCACCGCTTGCGCGAACGGTTCTCCGAAGACGACGATTCCCTGTTCCGCTGGGGCGCCGACGAATTCCTGGTGGTCGCCGATGGAGCCGCGGCCAAACGCCTCGAGCAGTACCGCTCGCTGTGCGATGCCTTCGCGCGGGAGCCAAAATACTATGCCATGGTCGACGGCCACGCCCGCGTGGCGCTGACGGCGCCCGTGGCCTGCGGTGGAACCCAGTATTCCCCCGGCGACGCCGTCGAGGCTTTGTATGGCCAGGCTCGATCGGCCCTTGAAGCGGACCGCAAAAGGCTGACGAGATGACCGATACCCGGCTGCACGACAAGCTCGCCAGCCTCGTCGCCTTTCAGTGCGTGCTGGTGGCGCTGCGCGGCGTGGGCGGCGAAGCCTCCGAGGAGATGTTGTGGCAGACCCTGCTTTCGGAATTGGTCGAGCAGTACGGATTCCCGCGGGCCTGGTACGGACACTGGGTGGAAGGCCGCCTGCGCCCGGTCGTGCTGGCGCCGCCCGATGCCGACGAGCCCGATTCTCCCGATGCGGCGCGTCCCACTCTCTCCCTTCCGGTATCCATCGAAGGAGCCATGGAGGGACAACTGGTGGTGGACGCGGCCTCCGAAGTTGGCCAGGAACGGATCGAGCAAATGCGAATCCTCATTTCCGAGGCAACCGCGATTCTCGGAGAGCACCGCTCGATCCTGCGCTACCAGCAGGCGCTGAAGCAGGCCCGCTTCGACGCCGAAGCGGCCAATCGCGCCAAGAGCCTGTTGCTGGCCAATATGAGCCACGAGCTCCGCACTCCCATGAACGGCATCCTGGGTTTCTCCGATCTGCTGGTCAACACCCCTCTTTCGGCCGAACAGTTGGACTACGCGGAGACCATCCGCTCGTGCGGGGCGTCGCTGCTCACGCTGATCAACGATATCCTGGACTTTTCGAAAATCGAGGCGGGCAAGTTACAACTCGAGTCTCTTCCCCTGGATCTCCACGCCACCGTGCAAAAGGCGGTCGCTCTGTTGGCCGTGCAGGCGGCCGGCAAACAACTGCGCCTCTCCTTCGCCATCGACCCCGGCGCGCCGGCCTTGGTTGTGGGAGATGCCACGCGGCTGCGCCAAGTCCTGGTCAACCTGCTGGGCAACGCGGTCAAGTTCACCAGCCAGGGCGAGGTGTCGCTGGCCGTTTCCAGCACCCCTTGGGACGATGGGCGGTGCCGCATTGAGTTTGCCGTTCGCGATACGGGGCCCGGCATCGCGCCCAAGGACCAGGCGCGCATCTTCGAGTCTTTCAGCCAGGTCGACGAGTCCATCAGCCGCAAACATGGCGGCACGGGCCTGGGCCTCGCCATCAGCAAGTCTCTGGCCGAACAGATGGGCGGATCGCTGTGGGTCGAAAGCCAGTTGGGGAAGGGCGCCACATTCCACTTCACGCTGGTCGCGCCCGTGGTGGAGGAAACAGCGCCGTCCCGGCGCGCCGGCGAAGCGCGCGTTCGGGCAGCGGATCCGCCGCCGTTGCGCACCATCGTGGCCGACGACAACGACGTCAACCGCAGGGTTACGCTGGCGATGCTGCAGCGCATGGGATATCAGCCCGATTCCGCAGCCAGCGGCGGCGAGGTCCTGGAACAACTCTCCCGCCAGCCTTACGACCTGGTCCTGATGGACGTGCAGATGCCCGGCATGGACGGACTGGAAGCCACCCGCCGCATCCGCCTCCACTTACCGCCCGACCGCCAGCCGCGCATCGTGGCCCTCACCGCCGCGGCATTTCCGGAGGATCGTGCGCGCTGTCTGGAGGCCGGCATGGACGACTACCTAGCCAAGCCGGTGGACTTGACTGAACTCACCCGGGCGTTACAGCGCGTCGGCATGGGAGCCAACGGCCATTCGGCGCCGGCGTAAGCCGCGGCCCGCCGCTTCCGTTTTCGCCCTTCCGGCGGGTTGCGAGTCGGTCCAAGTGGAGGTCCCCGTAAAACCCGGCACTCACGTCACCGCCCTGACGCTGCAACCAATCCCCAAGTATACCGGCCCCTGTCCGGCGCACATCAAGATGGTAGGTGCCATCGCCACGGATAGCCCGGGAACGGTCTTTTATCAGTTCGGCGCCGGTAATTTCGATCCGGGAGAAACCATCGTCTTCGGCGCCGCGGCACGGCCATCCTGGAGGCCATTGGCGAGAACGCCGCGGGCAACCACGGTGTGCTCACGCAAGGGTCCAACAACGCCGATTTCAACATCACCCGCACCCGCGGCGGCGGAAAGTAGACCGCTTACGATTGCGCGGCGCGTTCCAGCTCCGCGATGTCCAGCTTCTTCATCCTCAGCATCGCCTGCATCGCTTTCGGGTGTCTGATGAGCTCGGGCAGCCGCGCGGGCACGATCTGCCAGGAAAGACCGAACTTGTCCTTCAGCCAGCCGCACTGCACCTCGCTGCCTCCGGCGGAAAGCTTCGACCAATAGTCGTCCACTTCCTGCTGCGAGTCGCATCGCACCACGAATGAGATGGCTTCGGTGAATTTGAACAGCGGGCCGCCATTGATGGCCGTGAATTTCTGGCCGTCGAGCTCGAAGCCGATCGTCAGGATGCTGCCCTTCGGCCCGCGGCTGTCGTCCATAGTGCGCATCTCATCCAGACGGCGCGAGTTTTTGAAAACCGTGAGATAGAAGTCGACAGCCTCCGCGGCGTTCGCGTCGAACCAGAGAAACGGCGTAATGCGAGGGAAACCTTCGAAAGCACTCATCGGCCCTCCAAAACTTCCTGGACGTGACTGAGGATATCACGGCCGCGACACTCCCTGAAGGCGCGTCAGCCCTTGCCGTTTGTGCCGCGTCCCAGCGCCGCGATCAACTCGGCCAGGTTCTTTTCGGTACGCTTCTGGGATTGCAGCATGACACGCATATCCCTACGCGTCTCCACCACCAGTCTCATGCCCTCGTGTACCAGCGCGCGTATGGCGGCAATCTGCTTGTCGTGGAGCGTCAGATGTTCCTTGGTGGTCATCTGCCCCCAAGGTACCATAACCGTCACTCCGCCGAAGGCCCACGCGAAACCAGCACCACCGCCGCCGCCAGCATCGTCGCCATCCCCATCCCCGTCACTCCCCTCCACCCCCAGCGCGCCCACGCCCAGCTTCCCAATAGCGATCCCATCGACCCCCCGCCGAAATAGCAGATCATGTACACCGTGTTGACGCGGTTGCGCGATTCCGGCCGCAGCCGCAGCACCCGGCTCTGGTTGGCAACCTGCGCCGCCTGCACTCCCGCATCCAGCACAATCACCCCGCTCACCAGTCCCCAAAGTTTCGCGCCCAGCGTTCCCAGCAGCAGAAATGCGGCCAACACCATGCCGATCGCATGGGCCACCACAAAGCGCGGACTCCGCCTGTCCGCGACCCTTCCCGCCACCGGCGCCACCAGCGCGCCCACCGCCCCCACCAGCCCGAACAGCCCCGCCGCCCGGCTTCCATAATGATAGGGCGGCGTCTCCAGCCGGAAGACCAGCGTGGTCCAAAACACGCTGAACGCCGCAAAGAACAGCCCCGCCACCAGCGACACCTGGCGCAGCTTGGGCAACTGGATCACGTTCTCCCACGTCAATCGCATCAGTTCCCCGTATGTGGTTGGCGCATGCGGCTCCAGGCGCGGCATCACGCTGGCGAGCGCCGCCCCCGCCATCACGGAAATGGCCGCCGCCAGCCAGAACATGGTGCGCCAACCCCAATAGCTGGCCACGAATCCGCTCACCGTGCGCGCCAGCAAAATCCCCAGCAGCAGCCCGCTGAACATGGTCCCAACGGTGCGCCCTTGCTCGCTCGCGGGCGCCAGTTCCGTGGCCAGTGGAATCAATACCTGCGCGATCACGCCCGTCAGCCCCACCAGAAAACTCGCGGCCACCAGCCACGCCAGGCTGCGCGCGGTGGCCGCCAGCACCAGCGCCGTTGCCACCGCCGCGAATAGCGAAACCACCAGCCGCCGGCGCTCCGTAAAGTCGCCCAGCGGCACGAACAGCGGCATCCCCGCCGCGTACCCGATCTGCGTGAAAGTCGCCACCAGCCCGATTTCGCGCGCGCCCACGTGGAACGTCCGCGCCATGTCCGCCAGCATGGGCTGGTTGTAATAGACGTTGGCCGCCGCCAAGCCGCTGGCCGCCGCCATGGCTGGAACCAGCCGTTTCATTCGCGCTCGTACACGCGCACGTAATCTACCAGCATGGACTGCGGAAACGCCGTCGTGCCGTCGGGACTCCCCGGCCAATCCCCGCCCACCGCCAGGTTGAGCAGCAGATAGAAAGGATGGTCGTACACCCATCGCGTCCCCGCCGGCAGGTCCGCCGGCGTCACCGTCTTATACAGGCGATCGTCCACATACCAGCGGATGACATTGGGCTCCCACTCCACCGCATATACGTGGAAATCGTCCGCAAACTTCCGCCCGGCCTCCAGCGTCAACGGCGTCGAGATTCCCTTCGAACCCGAATAACCCGGTCCGTGTATGGTTCCGTGCACCGTTCCCGGCTCTTTTCCGATGTTCTCCATGATGTCGATCTCGCCCGCGTCCGGCCACCGCCCTCCTTCGCCCAGCATCCAGAACGCCGGCCACATTCCCTGGCCCGCCGGAATTTTGATGCGCGCCTCGAACCTCCCGTAGCGCTGTGCGAACTTCCGCTGCGTCAGAATCCGCCCCGACGTGTACCCGCGCGCCACCCCATCGGCGCCCGTGTAATCCTCCTTCACCGCCGTGATCGCGAGCATCCCGTCTTTCACCGCGACGTTTTGCGGCCGGTCCGTGTAAGACTCCAGTTCGCGATTGCCCCATCCCTTTCCGCCCATCGCGAAACTCCATTTGGCCGCATCCAGCGCCGTCCCGTCGAACTCGTCATGCCACGCCAGTTTCCAGCCCGGCGCCGCACCCCCGCCGTAATAGTCGCGCAAAATATAAAACGCCTCTTTGCGCTCGCCGCGATCCGAGTACAGTCCCTTGCGGTTGTAATAATCCTGTATCCCGGTCAGCATGCGCCGCGGCGAGCGGAAGTCCACCAGCACCCACGCGATGGTTCCGCTCAGAAACGGAATTCGCTGGAACATGGCCACTTGCCGCCGGTACACGTTGGCCTGGTATTCCTCGGTCCACACCGTATTTTCGTCGCCGTGCCGCCCCGCCAGCGCGTCGGCGCCGAATTCGCTGATCACGAATGGCTTCTGATATTCCGTCTTCCATTGAATGCCGTCGATTTTTTCCGGCGGCCCGTCGTACCACCCGATGTATTCGTTGCACGCGATCACGTCCAGATACTTCCCCAGCGGATCGTCCAGCACGATGGTGTGCTGGTCGATGTAACGCGTCTCCAGCGCCGCCGTGATCAGGCGCGCCGGGTCCAGCGCGCGCGCCTTTTCCGCCAGCGCCCCGATGAATTTCAGGCGCGCGTCGCCGCGCGGCGTCTCGTTGGCCACCGACCAGAAAATGATCGACGCCCGGTTCTTGTCGCGCGCGATCATCTCCGTCAACTGCGCTTCCGCGTTGGCGTAAGTCTCCGGGTTCTCCCACGCGATGGTCCAGTACACCGGGATCTCGCTCCACACCAGGAGCCCCATCTCGTCCGCCAGCCGCGTCATCACTTCATCGTGCGGATAGTGCGGCAGCCGCACGAAATTGCAGTTCATTTCCCGGGCCCACCGCAAGAGCGTATGCGCGTCCGCTTCCGAGAAAACCCTGCCCGCGCGAAACGGCGCTTCGGCGTGGATCGACACGCCGTGCAGCCTGAGCGGCTTGCCGTTCAGCAAAATGGTCTGCCCCTTGGCTTCGATGGTGCGAAAGCCGATGCGGTCCGCCACGCGCTCGCCCTCCGTCTCCACCACCACGTCGTACAGTTTCGGCGCTTCCGGCGACCACAGCGCCAGCCGCGCGTCGAAGTCCAGCCGCGCATAACCGTTGTCATCCGTGGTGGCCGTTTGCGCCACCCCCGCTTCCGGAATTCGGATGGTCACTTTCTGCCGTTTCGCGGGCCTGTCCAGCCGCACCCACGCGTTCACGCGCGTTGGCGATCCCTTTTCCAGTTGCACCGCGTAATCCTCGACGAACGTCGCGGGTTCGTCCAGCAGTTTCACATCGCGCGTCAGCCCGCCGTAATTCCACCAATCGGTCATCAAGGTGGGCACCGCTTCGCGCCGCCGCTGGTTGTCCACTTTCACCACCAGGAAATTTCCTTTGTCGCGCAACAGTGACGTGATCTCGAATTGAAACGGCGTGAACCCTCCCACGTGCTCCCCCACTTTCACGCCATTGCAAAACACCATGGCGCGATAGTTGGCCGCTCCGAACCACACAAAAATCCGCCGTCCCGGCCGCCGGGCATAGTTGAAGCCGCGCTCGTACCACACCGTGCCCTCGTAGAAGAGCATCTCCGGTTTCTGCGTATTCCAATCCCCCGGCACCTGCAGGGTGGGGGCGGCATCGAAATCGTATTCCACGAATTCGCCCTTGGATCTGGGCTTCTTGTTGGCCCCCATGCCGCCATCCGCCTGCGGCTGGTAGCGATAGTCGTAATACCCGGATTCGTAAGGATCGACAATGGCATGCCACGCGCCATTCAGGCTCATGCCTTGCCGGGCCCCCGCGTTCTGGACGGCCGACCCCGAAGCCAGAGCGCACGCGAACAGCGCCACATACAGTGTTTTCATTGCAAGAGTACGATATCACCTAGCCCGCGCCGCGGCGCGGGTGGGGCGGCCTTGCTACCTTCAGAAGATGGAGATAGCGGCCCTCATCTTCCCCGGCATCGACCAAATGGATTTCACCGCCCCCTTCGAAGTCCTCTCGCGCATTCCCGGTGCTCGCATCCACATGCTGTGGAAACACCTGGCGCCCGTCCGCGATATCGCGGGTCTGCTCCTCACGCCCACCGCAACTTTCGATAGCGATCTTCCCCCGCTGGATGTCCTCGTGGTTCCCGGCGGCCGCGGCCAGTTGCCGCTCATGGATGACGAACGCGTGGTCGCATGCCCCAGCCGCCCTTCGCCGCCGGCACTCCCGCGCAAGCGCCGCCGGCCGTTCTGGCCGCCGCGAAACAGTCCATTGCCCCAACTTTCGCCGCCCGGCTGCAAGCCGCGCAACGCGCCGCCGCGCGCCTCGGGGCGCCCCTGACGCCATAGACAAGCGGTTCGTCAAGGTGCTATGAGTCATTCCATGAGCACCTTCCGCGCCCCCCTGAGATTGCTGCTCGGACTGGCCTTCTGCGCCGTTCTTCCCGCTCAACAGCCCGCCTCCGGCGTCATCGGCAGGTACAACGGGGAGTGGCAGTCCGGCGTTCCCGGCGCCGCCAACTGGTGCGCCGGGCCCGACGTCTTCTACCGCGTTTACGACGAATTCGAAGTGCCCGCGCCGGGCTGGACGGTTATCGCGGTTTTCGGCGACAACGCTCTGCGCGATTTCGCCCCGGTCACCACCGCTGTTTGGGAAATCCACCGCAATATGGCGCCCGGCAAGGGCGGCAAGGTGGTCGCCTCCGGCCTTTCGCCCGCCGTGCAGTTGCCCGATCCCTCCGTTACCGCATCGCGCTATCCCGCCAGTGAAGCGGAGAAGCACTATCGCATCCAGGTCGAGGGCCTGTGGACGCATCCTGAGCGCCCCGGCACCGCCCTCTTCCAGGTGGCGCACGGTCCCGCGTTCGTGGCCGCCGAAACCCCGGCCTCCGCGGTCAAATCGGCCGTCGGCCGCCACTTCGTCCAAGGCGTCATGAGTGCCAGGTAACGGCAAATTGCGCCACGGCTCTTCCGTTGCGCCAGGATTTTGGGGATGTTCCGGAGGAAGTTGGCTGGGACGCAGGGATTCGAACCCCGATACGCAGATCCAGAGTCTGCAGTCTTACCGTTAGACGACGTCCCAATGAATCTTCATTTTACCAGACCCCCGCCGGCGATTCCACCGCGGTTTTTCCATTTCCGAAATCTCAGACATTTCTTTCTCTTTTCCTTCCAAGCGCTTACCCGGAATTCCCCGCTGTCTGCGCCGGCCTTTTCGCCCACCCGCGTGCCATCCTCGAAATAGGGAAGCCGCTCGGCATTCCTCTTCCACCCCAGCCATCGCCGCATGCGGCCCGGGGATCGAGGTGCGCATGAAACAAGCCGCAGAGACCGCCAACCACCACGAGTTGCTCCAGTGGCTCGACCGGCGGGAACCTCTCAACCTGATGCCCGGACATTGTTCGGTTGCCGAAATCGAAAGCCTGTCCCATATCCGCGGGCGTGCGCTGTACCGCGGCCTGGGCTGTAGCTGGGAGGAGTTTTGTGTCACCCACCTGGGAGTGGCGCGCCGCACCGCCGATCAGGCCATCGGCTGCCTCGAAGAGTTCGGGGCGCTTTTTTTCCGCCTCGCCAGTTGCATCGATATCTCCCCCCAGGAATACCGCAAAATCGCGCCCTATCTGACCCGCGGCGGCCTGCTGTCCGAAGGCAAAATCATCGCCTTGCGCGCCGAGAACCGGGAGCGGCTTACGCGGGCCGCGGCCAACCTGCTCCGCCAGGCGCGCGCGGGGCGCCGCAGCCCCGGTTCGTCCGTCCTGGAGGCGGTCAAACGCTGCCAGGCCGCCGCCAAACTCCTCCGTTCGCTTCCGCAGGGGCTGGATCGCATCGACAAACTCGATCTGGCCGCGGCGGTGAGCGATATCCGCAAAGCCGTCGCCGGACTTGGCGTTCTGGTGGCCCGCTGGTAGTTGCAGACCTGATTGTCCGCTGAAAAGAAGCGTCCCAGGAAAGCTCCCAAGCCGCCCTTCGGGCGGCCGGCAAGCTCAAGCATGCCCCACCCGTCAGGCGCTTATCGCGCGGCGGCCCAGCCGCTTTCGCCCATCAGCCGGCACACCGCCTGGAACGCGGTTTCCGCTTCGCGCAGCAGATCGGCGAACTCCCACGGCGCATCCGACATGGCCGCCAGCTCGAGGGTCTGGCAGACACCCGCCAGCCGCTCCGCCCCAACTTCCACCGAGGCCCCTTTAATAGCGTGCGCTTGCGCGCGCAAGGCAACCCGGTCATGGCGCGAAATGGCTTCGTTCAGCAATCGCAAACGGCGGGCGGTATCGCTTTCGAAGGCTGCAATCACCTCGGCGACAATTTCCCGGTCGCCATCCAGAGCCAGCCTCTGTAGGGTTTCCGGGAGAACCCACGAAAGAGCAGCGGCGGACGCGGCCGGCGAAATCGACTCACAACCGAAATCCATGATCTTCCTCTGCTCGCTGGTGCGGAGCAGCCCCCAATATACGGGAAAAACCGGATGTCGGCCAGATTATCTTTGGTTAAGGGTCTTCCTCCTATTACGCTCATGTCAATTGGCTTACCTATAGTCACCCCGTTCGCGCCGGAACCCTACTCCTTTGGACTATGCCAACCGATAAGACTCTTGTCAGGGTTGTTTCCCGCCAAGCGAAGCGGTATATGGAGACGATGAGCCGAAACAAGCTGCTTGCGCGGCGAACGCTCCCGGTGCGCGCCGGCTGGTGGCGTGTCGCGATAGCGGTGGCGGCCCTGGCATCGGCTGCGGGGATGGTGCTTTATCTGCGCGGGCAGGCTGCCGCGATCGACCGGCCGCTGCGCATCGGCTTCCAGAATTCTCCCCCCTATCACTTCCCCGATGCCCAGGGAAATCCCAGCGGTCCGGTGGTCGAGTTAATCTCCACCGCCGCCCGGCGCAAAGGCATTCGCCTGCAATGGATCTGGTCGCCCGAAGGCCCCGAAAAAGCTGTGCGGCAGGGCCAGGTCGATCTGTGGCCGATTGCCGTGCGCCTTCCCGAACGCCGCGGCTTCATGTACATCACCGATCCGTGGGCGCGCATATCCTACGCGCTGGTTTTGCCGGCTTCCTCGCCCATCACGCGCCCGGAAGAGGCCAACGGCAAATCCATTGCACTGCTGACGAATATCAGCAGCGATCTGCGCATTGGACGCCGCTACTTCGGCCGCTCCGTCTTCCGCGATGCGCGGGAGTTGCCGCAGATTGTCTCCCAGGTCTGTTCGGGACGGGCCGAAGCCGGATTGCTGCAATTGAACGCCCTGACGGCGCCCAAGCAATACGAATGCGCCCAGCGGAAGCTGCGCCTGCTGCCCATGGAGGGCGCCAGCTACGGATGGGGCATCGCCGCCGGCCTGAAGAATTCCCAGGCGAAGCGCGCGGCCAATCTTCTGCTCGCCGAAATCGGCGTTATGGCCGCGGACGGATCGCTGGGCTCCATCGACTTCGACTGGAATACGCGCATCGGTCCGGAAGCTACCGCCATCTTCGCCTACCGCCAAGCCCACTTCTCCGAAGAGATCTTTTTGGGAGCCGTCGCGGTGCTGTTTCCCACTCTCCTGGTGATGATCTGGATGGCCGTGCGCCTGCGTTCCGCGCAGCGCCAGGCGGAAGGCGCCAGCCGCGCCAAGAGCGAGTTTCTGGCCAACATGAGCCACGAAATCCGCACTCCCATGAACGGTGTGATCGGCATGACCGGCCTGCTGCTGGATACCGATCTCAGCGGCGAGCAGCGCGAGTACGCCGAAACCGTCCGCAAATCCGGAGAGGCTCTCCTCAGCGTCATCAACGACATCCTGGACTTCTCTAAAATCGAAGCCGGCGGCCTCTCCATCGAATCCTTTCCCTTCGATCTGCGCCAGGTGGTGGAAGAAGTGGCCGAGATGCTGGAACCGAAGGCGGAAGACAAGAACATCGATCTCATCGTGCAATACGCGCCCGGCCAGCCGCGCTATTTCCTGGGAGACGCCAGCCGCGTGCGCCAGGTGGTGACCAACCTGGTGGGGAATGCCGTGAAGTTCACCTCCAGCGGCCACGTGCTGGTTTCGGTGCGCTGCGAGCGCCAGGACGACAGCGGCGCTTTCATGAATATCTCGGTGGCCGACACGGGCATCGGCATCGCTCCCGAAAAAATTCCCGCGCTGTTCGAAAAGTTTACGCAGGCCGACAGTTCCATGACGCGGCGCTACGGCGGCACCGGGTTGGGTCTGGCCATCTCGCGCCAACTGGTCGAGCTGATGGGCGGATCGATGGCCGCCGAGAGCATTCCGGGGAGCGGTTCCCGCTTCAGCTTTACGCTGCCCCTGCCGCTCGATATGGCGCCCGCCCCCAATCCGCTGCCGGCGGCCGATTTGAACGGCTTGCGCGTGCTCATCGTGGACGACAACGAA
>Ga0181521_10002480_pt1 | contig 22304 bp, 12 predicted proteins | sample PEATcosm2014_Bin_32_FD_119764 | JGI IMG/M metagenome (GOLD analysis project Ga0181521, IMG submission 119764) | Peatland microbial communities from MTU Mesocosm Facility, Houghton, MI, USA - PEATcosm2014_Bin02_60_metaG | ecosystem: Environmental > Terrestrial > Soil > Wetlands > Peat | place...
CGTCGATCTATGCCGGTATCGATACGTCCTCGCCGGGCGTGAAGACCGGCTATGTCACACTGGACTACACGTCCGACGCGGGCGGCGGCAACGTCGTCAGCAGCGGGTCCGCCACGATCGAGGTTACCGGCACGGTCTACGGTCCGGCAGTGGCATCGGTGTCGGCCGCGCCGGTCTATGTGCATGCGGGTGACGACGGCGGCGAAGTCACCGTGCCGATCACGATCAGCAACACCGGGTCGGTAACCCCCTTCACTGAAAAACTGGACGCCCAGATCGTCGGTTTCGGCACCTATGTCACCGCGGCATCGGGTTCGGTCATCGATCTTGTCCCGGGCGCGAGCAATGACACCGCGCTGTCGGCGACTCTGTCCGACGCGGATTACGGCACCTACGCGGGCGAGGTGCAGATCGCCCTGCAAAGCGACGGCACCGGCATCGACAGCGAAGGCACCACCGCGCTCGGCTTTGCGTACGTGCAGGCGGCGATCGACGTCGATCAGTACGCGGTCGCGGCGATGCAGCAGATCGCCGGCAACGGCACGATGGAGCCGACCGGCGTTTCGACCAGCTACTCGCTCGATCTTGGCACGGTGGCACAATACGCCACGCCGCTTGGCGCCCAACTCGGCGTGCTGAACGACGTGCTGGGCCAGTCGGATTTGCTCGCCGGCAGCTTCAGCATCGCCGGCGCGCCGGAGTTCACCAACGCCGGCTTCGAGTCGTTCGGCCCTGCGACCGAGATTGCAGGGCTCGCGGCAGGGCAAGAAGACACCAACCCGGTCGTCGTGCTGTCCAGCGCCACAGTTGGCGTGTTCACCGAAACGATCACGCTCGACCCGATCGGTTACAACCCGAGCGGCTACTCCGGCACGCTGACACCGGAAACGGTGACCATCACCGGCACAGTGGTGGCCGCGCCGCCGCCCACGCCGGTTGCGCGCGTCGCCGACGCATGGGGCGACGTGCACCTGACGACGTTCGACGGCCTGTACTATAACTTTCAGGCGGCCGGCGAATTCATCCTGTCCGAATCGACGATCCCGGGCGACTCGTTCGAAATCCAGACGCGGATGCAGCCGTACGGCGGCAGTTCCTCGGTCAGCGTCAACACGATGGTCGGCGCGCAGGTCGGCAACGACCGCGTCACCTTCGGCATCGACCGCACCGATACGGTGTGGATCGACGGCCAGGGCGTGTCGCTGAGCAGCGATCCGGTGGTGACCCTGGCGGACGGCACACTGGAGCAGACCTCGGCGGACAGTTACCGGCTGGTGTGGAACACCGGTGAAGAACTCGACGTTACCAACGAAGGGGCGTACCTGAACGTTACCGTTTCGCTGCCGAATAGTGATGCCGGCAACGTGCAGGGCCTGCTGGGCAACGACAACGGCAACCCGGCGAACGATCTGACGCTGCCCGGCGGCGCGCCGATTGCGAGCGGCGGCACCATCAGCTACGCCCAGCTCTACGGCACGTACGAGACGAGTTGGCTCGTCAACCAGTCGAACTCGCTGATGGATTACGGGCCGGGTCAGGACTCGGCGTCGTTCTACAATGCGAACTTCCCATACAACCAGATCGGTCTCGGCAACCTGCCGGCGAATGCCGTGCAGGAGGCGCTGGCCGCGGCAATAGCGGCGGGCATCACCGACCCGAACCTGCAGGAAGCCGCGATCATCGACTACCTGTTCACCGGCAATCCGCAAGCGTTGCAGGCGAGCGAGAACGTCCAACAGCAGGAAGGCACCAGCGTCACCTCCGGCCAGACGGTCACCGCCGCGCCGGCGCCAGTGGCTGATGTCGGCGTCGAAGCCAATGTGTCAACCGCGGTCGAATCGACCTCCGGGGCGGAGGCGGTGGGCTTCACCGTCTACCTGACCAGCCCCGAGGCGGAAGACGCGGTGATCAACTACTCGGTGAACGGCAATGCCGGTCCCGGCTTCCTGATCGCGAGCGACTTCCCTGGCGACATCCTGCCAAGCGGCACGGTGACCATCGCGGCCGGCCAGACCAGTGCGCTGTTCACCATCCCCATACCGGCGAACGTGCTCGGCAGCACGCCTGACGAGAATCTGCAAGTCGTCATCTCACCGCAGAATCCGGAGCAATCGGTGTTCGCGCCGGAGGCGCAGACCGAAATCCTCAACACCGGGCCGACGGCGGGCAATCCGGCAACGCCGCTGGTCGAGTTGTTGTCCGGCGACGGCTCTCTGAGCGGCAGCGGCACGGGCTACGAATTGAATCTCGGTTCGGTCGAGCAATTCTCGGATCCGCTGGTGGCCGGCTACGGCGTGGAGAATGACGGGATTGTCCCGGCGGACCTGCTGTCCGGCTCGTTCGAAGTCTCCTCTACCAGCCAGTTCCTCAACAGCGGATTGTCGCCGTTCGCGCCGATTGCCACGGGCAACGCGGACTCCGCGCCGGAAGTCGAGTTGCTGACCAACCAGGTCGGCACGTTCACCGAAAACGTCACGCTGACGCCGACCGATTCCAACCTGACCAACTACAGCTCGGTCATGCCGCAGGTGACGATCGAGGTGGTCGGCACGATCACCGCGCCACCGCCGCCGCCGCCGCCGCCGGAGCCTGAGGCGACCGCCTGGGGCGACGTGCACCTCACGACGTTCGATGGCGTGTATTACAACTTCCAGGCGGCGGGCGAGTATGTCCTGACCCGCTCCACGGTTGCCGGCGACACATTCCAGGTGCAGGCGCGCCTGGTGCCGTGGGGCGCCAATTCCTCGGTAACCGTGCAGACCCAGGTCGGCGCCGCCATCGGCACTGACGACGTGGTCTTCGCGCTGACCGGCGCCAACTACAACGACAGTCCGCTTTACCTGAACGGCACCGCGGAAGCGCTTGGCATTGGCCAGACTCTGAGTCTGTCCGACGGTTCGGTGACGGAGACCTCCGCCAACACCTACCGGGTCAACTGGGACACCGGCGAGTCGATGACCGTCACGGAGAACGGCTCCTATATCAGCGACACCATCCAGTTGACCGCGGCGGACGCGGGCAACGTGCAGGGCCTGCTGGGTCCGGATGACCGCAACCCGTCCACCGATCTGCAACTGCCCGACGGCCAGTCGATCGCAGTTGGCGGGACGATCGCCTCCAGCACGCTGTATGGCGTCTATGCGAGCGACTGGCAGGTGCCCGACACGGCAAACTCGCTGCTGTATTACACGGCGGGCCAGAGCCCCTCGACCTTCCTCATTCCCGGCTTCCCCGAGGACGCGCTGACGCTGAGCCAGTTGCCGGCGAATCTCGTGGCGGCGGCAGAGGCGATCGTCGCGGCCGAAGGCATCACCAATCCGAACCTGGTCGATGCCGCGGTGATCGACCTGCTGGTCACCGGCGATCCGAATTCGGTGTTCTCCAGCGAGAACGTGCAGGAAGAAGGCGTCCTGCTGAGCAGCGCTGCCGTCAGCATTCCGACCCCGCAGCCGAGCGTCGGCATCCTGGCCGACAGCGCCACGGCGCTGGAGCCGACCACCGGGACGCTGGCGGTCGATTACACGATCTATCTCACCGCGGCTGCGGCAGAAACCAGCACAATCGACTACAGCGTCACCGGGTCGGGTCCGAACAATCTGGGTACTGCCGACATCGTCGGCGGCACCGGCTCGGGCGTGGTGCAGATCGCGGCGGGCCAGACCAGCACGCAGATTGTCGTGGACGTGCTGGCCAACGCGCTCGGCTCGCTGCCGGATGCCGAATTGCAGGTCGGCGTGACGGCGACTGGCGGCGAGACCTTGTTCGGCAGCAGCGCGGAGACGGAGATCGTCAACCCGACGCCGACCGCCGGCAGTCCGGCGGTGGCGCTGGTCGAGCAACTGGCCGGCGACGGCCATCTGAGCGGCGGCGGCACGGATTATGTGCTGAACCTGGGCACCCAGGTGCAGAACGGGACGGATCTGTACGCCAACCTGGGGATCGAGAACGGCGCGACGGTGCCGGCCGACGGCCTGTCCGGCCAGTTCACCATCACCGACTTCGCCAACTTCCTGAACACCGGCTTCGTTCCGTTCAGTAACGTATCACCCGGCGCGGCCGACACCGAGCCGGCCATCTCGCTGGGTACCGGCACGATCGGCGTCTACACCGAGCAAGTCGTGCTCGATCCGACGGACACCAACAGCAGCGGGTACTCCGCGCCGCAGAACGACGTCACCTTGACGGTGACGGGCACCATCGTGCCAATGCCGCTGCCTCCGCCGCCATCGCTGCCCACCGCGACGGCATGGGGCGACGTGCACCTGACGACATTCGACGGGCTGTACTACAACTTCCAGGCGGTCGGCGAATTCACCCTGGCCAAGTCCACGGTCGCCAACGACAGCTTCAACGTGCAGATCCGCACGACGCAGTACGGCGGTTCCTCGGTCAGCGTCATCGACCAGGTGGCGGCCGGCATCGGCACCGATGCAGTGACGTTCGGGACTTCGGCGAGCCAGCCCGAGACAGTGATGCTGAGCGGCAGCGCTGCCAATTTCGTCAACGGCGTGCTGGCTCTCCCGGACGGCACGGTCACGGAAGAGTCGCCCACCAGCTACGTGGTGCACTGGAACACCGGCGAGAGCCTGACCGTCAACGTCGCCGGCAGCTACATCAACACCACCGTTGCGCTGGCGTCGCAGGACGAAAACGGTCACGTCGAAGGCCTGCTGGGCTCCGACAACGGGGTCAATAACGACTTCGCACCGATCGTCAGCGGGACGACGATCACCACCAACCAGCTCTATTACGGCAGCGGCGATCCTGGCGTTGCCGACAGCCTGGCCGACTACTGGCGCGTCTCCCAGGCGGACTCGCTGCTGTATTACGCGCCCGGCACGACCACCAGCAACTACACCAACGTGGGCTTTCCGGCCGACGCACTCAGCCTGTCCGATCTGCCGACCGCGTTGCAGCAGGAAGGGCTGCAGGAAGCGGTGCAGGCCGGCATCACCGATCCGCAACTGCAACAGGCTGCGGCGCTCGACTTCATCGTCACCGGCGATCCGAACATCGTCACCGGCGGCGCGAACGTACAGCAGCAGGGCCTCACCACGACCGACTCCGACGTGACGGGTGCCGTCCTGACACCGGCGCTGGGCGTGTCGGCCAACAATGCGGCACTGGTCGAGCCGACCAGCGGTAACCTGAATGTCGGTTTCACGGTCTATCTGACCGAGGCGGAAGCGCAGGCCACTACGGTGGACTGGGCGGTCGCTGCGCCGAATGGCGGCTATCTGAACGCGAGCGACTTTGCCGGCGACATCCTGCCCAGCGGCTCGATCATCATCGCCGCCGGCAGCACCAGCGCGAGCTTCAGCGTCGAGGTGAATGCTGGTGTGCTGGGTGCGCTGCCGAGCAGTGATTTGCAGGTGACGATTACGCCGACGGGGACGGAGGCGGTATTCGCGCCGTCGGCGCAGACCACCATCGTCAACAACCAAACGGAGGCCGGCACACCATCCGATCCGCTGTTCGCCCTGTTGGGGGGCGAAGGTACGCTGACGCAGATCGGCAACAACTACACCCTGGCGCTCGGCGGCTTCACGCAGGGCGAGACGGTGGACAACCTGTCGCTCGCGGTGGAGAACGGGGCGACGTTCGGATCCAACGGCCTTGCCGGATCGCTGACGGACCCGAGCATTCCCGGCTTCACGGTCTACGGCACCGGACCGCTGCCGGAGATCGCGCCCGGCGCCAGCTACCAGGGCTTGCATGTCGCGGTGAACACCGGGACGGCCGGCGAATTCTCCCAGACAATCACGTTGACGCCGGAGGATCAGAACGCATCCGGCTACTCGTCGGCATTGTCGCCGCTGACGCTGACGATCACCGACTCGGTGTCGGGCAACTATGCGTCGGCGAGTGCCGTTTCGCCGAACCCGGTGGATTTCGACAACGTGCATGTGGGGTCCGCGCCCAGCCAGACGCTGAGCGTGGAGAATACCGCGCCGACCTCCGTCGCTTCCGAGAACCTGGACGGCAGCATCGGCTCCGCGACGGGCGCGGCGACCGACAACGGCGGTTCGTTCACCGGCCTGCAGCCTGGCGTGACCAACAGCACCAATCTGTCGGTTGGCCTGGTCACCACAACCGAGGGTGTGCAGAGCGGCACCGCGACGGTCAGCCTGGAGTCGGACGGAAACGGGATCGACAGCAACGGCATCACGCCGCTGCAATCGCAGACGATCGACGTGGTCGGCACGGTCTATGCGTATGCGGCGCCAGAAGTGTCTCCCACAACGCTGAACTTTGGCGCGACGCGCGTGGGCGACACGGTGGCGGCACAGTCGCTGTCGGTTGCCGACGGCACCAGCGCGGACCCGTATCAGGAGAGCCTGATCTACGGTCTGCAGGACATCCCACCGACAGCCTTCATCGCGGGCAGCGGCGACAGCGGCACCATCGTGTCCGGCGGCACGGCGTCGGCCAGCCTGTACCTGAACCCCACGACCGCGGGCAACTTCAGCGCGACCGACACCCTGTCGTTGACCTCGACCGGGTTGGGCACCAGCGGTCTGGCCAATACGGACTTGACCAGCGACACGATCACGCTGGAGGGCAAGGTCTATGCCGCCGCAGTGGCGCAGGTCGCCACCAGCCTGAATTTCGGTGTCGTGCATGTCGGCTCGACCGCCGCCAAGTTGCTGAGCATCGGCAACACGGCCTCGGGGGCGTTGACCGACGTGCTGATCGGCAGCGCGGGGACGGTGACTGGTACCGGCTTCAGCAGTAGCGGCAGCCTCGGCGCCGGCGTGGCAGCAGGCAGCAGCGGGGCTCTCAACTTCGGGCTGAGTACGGCGAATTCCGGGGTGTTCTCCGGGTCGGCCACGCTCGATCTCGCCAGCCATGATGCATACCAGGCAGACGAGGCGCTGACCGTCGCGCCGGTCACGCTGACCGGCACGGTGGACAACTATGCCACCGCGGCGATCTCGGAGATCTCCGGTGGCGGCACGCTGTCGAAGGGCGCCACCAACTACGCGCTCAACCTCGGCACATTGACTGCGAGCAGCGCGCCGATGGTTGTTAATCTGGGGATCGGCAACGCTGCGACTGGTCTGGCAGACCTGCTGTCCGGCAGCCTCTCGATCGGCAACAGCAGCGGTGCATTCATCAATAATGGCGATTCGGCCTTCGCCGGTCTCGGCGCGGGTCAGGCCGATATCGCGCCGACCGCCACCTTGGCGGCAGGGGCGGATGGCGTCTTCACCGAAACCATCACGCTAACCTCCAAAGGCAGCAATTCCAGCGGCTATAGCGGTGCGCTTACGCCGGAGACGCTGACGATCGTAGGAACCGTCGTGCCGGTCATCGTCCTGACCACGGGCGTCGACGTCGTCAACGGTGCCAACAACGTCACCATCGACGCCGCAACCAACACATTGTCGGGCGGTGATCGGATTAATGGCGGCAGCGGGGTGAATACGCTGGACCTGGAGGGTGGTGGCACCTTCAACCTGGCGGCGCCTGCGGTGCTGAACAACATCCAGGTGGTGGACGCGACGGAAGGGCAATCGTCGGCGCAGCCAAGCATCTACCTGCGGAATGGCACGGATCTGACGCTGAACCTGGCATCCGCCGCGACCAATCCGCAGTTGGCGGGCGCGGTGGTGCACGGTGCCAACAATAGCGACGTGATCAATCTCGGATCGGGCAACGACACTGTCGTGCTCGGTGGCACCGGCGAGACCGTTCATGGCGGCGGCGGCAGCGACGTATACTACGTGACCGATGTGACGATCGGCGGCACGATCGTCGGTGGCAGCGGGACGAACAGACTCGACGTGCAGGGCGGCGGCACCGCGGTGATGGGTGCCAACATTACCGGCATCGGCAACGTCTTCCTGCTGAATGCGGGGACCAGCTACAACTTCACCGCGAATACCACGTCCGGCTTAGTGATCCATGCCGGCACGGACAGCGATACGATCACGGTGGGCAGCGCCAGCCAGACGGTAATTGGTTCGAGCGGCACGCTGCGCGTGGAGGCGACCGCGACCAACGCAGGCGTTGCGGTCGAGGGCGCCACCGGCGCCACTGCCAACGACACGTTGGAAATCACCACCGGCGGTTCGATCACGCTGAACAGCGCGGATCGCAACATCACAGTCCAGCTCGACGCTGCGAGCACGCTGGTGTTGCCGACGAACGCCACGATTGCGGTCGACGGCGGTGCCGGGGACGATGTCTTCGTCGCCACCGCTGGTGTGCTGCGTGCGGGTCAGCAGATCGATGGCGGCGGCGGGACGAACACGCTGGACCTGGAGGGTGGCGGCACCTTCAACCTGGCGGCGCCTGCGGTGCTGAACGACATCCAGGTGGTGGACGCGACGGAAGGGCAATCGTCGGCGCAGCCAAGCATCTACCTGCGGAACGGCACGGACCTGACGCTGAACCTGGTATCCGCCGCGACCAATCCTAACCTGGCGGGGGCGGTGGTGCATGGTGCCAACAACGACGACACGATCAACCTCGGCGCAGGCGACGACTCCGTCGTTCTCGGTGGCACCGGCGAGACGGTTCATGGCGGCAGCGGCACCGACATATACTATGTGACGGCCGCAACGATTGACGCGACGATCGTCGGTGGTAGCGGGACGAATGACCTGGTTGTGCAGGGTGGCGGCACCGAGGTGATGGGTGCCAGCATCAAGGGTATCAACGGCGTCTACCTGCAAAATGCGGGAACCAGCTACAACTTCACCGCGAATGCCACGCAAGGCATGGGGATCCTTGCCGGCACCGACAACGACACGATCACTGTGGGTGCGGCCAGCCAGACGGTCGTTGGTTCGAGCGGCAATCTGCTCGTGGAGGCGATCGCGGCCAACGCGGGCGTGGCAATCCGCAGCGGCACGGGCAGCAACGAACTGGATATCACCACCAGCGGCACGGCCACGCTCAACAGCGGCGACAATAACCTCACGGTCAAGCTCGACGATGCGAATACGACACTGACGCTGGACCACATGAAGTTCATCCACGCGGAGGGCAGCGGCGGCAGTGATGTCATCATTGCGGGTGCCGCGGGCCAGGTGCTGACCGGCGGCGGCAGCAACGACACGCTGGAGGATGCCGGGCATTACGGGGTGACGTTCCAGGATACGATCGCCGGTATCGCAGGCGATACGCTGGCGGACTTCAGCAAGTTGGATACGATCGACATCACCAACCTGAATGTGGGGTCCGTGACGGGTTCACCGATCTACACGGGCACCTATGGCGCATCGAGCTCCGGCACGCTGGCGGTGGCGACCGGCTCGGGCACGATCGATATCAAACTGACCGGTCTGTCTGCGGGAGGCAGCTTCAGCGCGATTACCGATAACCACGGAGGCACGTTCATCACATACTCCTGACGCTGCCAAGGGAGCGCCTCGGCGCAGGTCGCCATGAGGCGTATGCCCACGACACCACCGGCCATCCGTGCCCGGCCCGTAGCAGACCGATACGGGCCGGGCATTTCTATAGAGGTTGCGGTGTGATGCCAGCCGGCCGAAAGATTGACTCTCCGGCAGCGCGCACGGCCCCGTGGATGGCCGGCGAAGGCCGGCCATCCACGACTTTGCTGTGTCGGATCAAAGAACGTCGTGGGCGGCCGGTCCCGTTAACGGCTCCGAGACGTGCGGCCTTCCGTCGATCCTCCGCCGGTGAGCGCTACACTCGCGTCAGCGGGGCTCCGGCCTGCGCGTTTGCCACGACCTTGTTGCGCAACACGCCGATCCCTGCGACTTCCAGCTCGATCGTACTGCCGTCTGCCAGGAAGCGGCCCATCTCCAGGCCGCAGCAACCGCCGACCGTGCCGCCGGCGATGATCTCCCCCGGATGCAGTGTCTCATTGCGTGAAATGAACGCTAGGATTTGCTCATAGCTGTGCAGCATCCCCGCCGTGGTGGTGCGCACCCACTCCTCGCCATTGACCCGCACCGCGACGGCCAGCGCATAGGGATCGTCGATCTCGTCCGCCGTGACGATCCAGGGACCGATGGCATTGCCAGTGTCGAAGCTCTTGCCTTTGGTCGGCCCAAGTCCGCCTTCCATCTCGCGCCGCTGCTGATCGCGCGCGGAAAAATCGTTCATGATCGTGTAGCCGAAGATGTGGTCGCGCGCCTTGGCGGCAGGGATATCGGTGCCACCCTTGCCGATGACGATCGCGACTTCCAACTCGAAATCCATCACTCGGCTATATGCCGGCCACCGCACCACCGCGTCGTGGCCGACCACGCTGAACCGGTTACTGATGTACCAGATCGGCTGCGCGCGGTACACCTCCGGCACGCTCGCCGCCGGCATGGCGCCCACGCTCTGGCCGTCGAGCGCCGCCTTCAGCCGCTGCATGCCGAGCGGCGCGTGGCTGACATGCTGCGCGAACACCGAGCAATCACGAAGCTGCGGCGGCACCGGCAGCGGTGCCAGCAGACGCACCGTCGCAAGGTCCTGGGTGAAGGGCGCGATTGCGGGTTCCTGTAATGGCAGGCGGCGCAGCAGCGCCATGCCCGCGTCGCCGCTCTCGATCAGCGTCAGCATGCTGGACGGCGCGTGGTGATGCGAGTCGAGCAATCGGGTACAGGCCGCCGCGGCGTTGACGATCTGCCCTTGGTCCGGCAGCACGATGCCAAGCCTCGGGCCGTCGGCTGTCTGATAGGTTGCCAGTTTCATAGCATTTCCCCTCTGGCAGGGTTCTAGCCCTCGGCGCGTGCCTTGACCATCCGCAAGGGGGTGTAGGTCAGCACCAGCCTGCCGTCCTGCTGCACCACGCGGTTGCGCGTGCGCACCAGGCCGCGCGTCGGACGGCTTTTGCTGCGGCGGCTTTCCACCACCTCGCATTCGACATGGATGGTATCGCCGGCGAAGGTCGGGCCTTCGACGTTCAGCTCCATGTGCAGGAAGGCAAAACCGGTGTGCTGCATCGTGGCGTGCACCAGCAGGCCCTCCGCGAAGGAATACACCATCGCCGCCGGCACCACGCGCTGCTTGATGTCGCTCTCGTGTTGCAGGAATTCGAGGTTGGAGAACAGCACCTCGGTCATCCCGGTGACGCCGATGAAGGCGACGAGGTCGGCTTCGGTCAGAGTCCGCCCGATGGTGCGGAATTTCCGCCCGAGCGGCAGGTCTTCGAAATACAGGCCCAGTCCCAGCACTTCGTAGCCGTCGATCTCCGGCATGCGCGTCCCTTTTCGATAATGGTTACCTAGAAGAAACTATAAGCTCGCGGCACGGCACGGCATAATCACGCAGCGTAGAGCCCTCTCGCCCGCGCCTTCACCTTGATCAGCGACACCAGCAGGTCGAGCGTCGGCGTCGGCACGCCCACCAGCCGCGCCATGTCCAGCGGCACGCTGTACAGCGCGTCGATCTCCATCGGCCGCCCGGCCTGCAGGTCCTGCAGGATGCTCGGCCGGTGCTGCAGATGCGTGTTGATGGCGGCGATCTGCTGGATGTCGAGATCGAGCGTGATGCCCATGGCGCGCGCCACGGCATCGGCCTCCGCCACCATGCGGCGGGACCATGCGATCAGCGCGGGCTCGGCGTGGGTGGCGGCGACCGGCGTCTCGGTCAGCACGCACATCGGGCCGGCACTGAGGTTGAATGCCAGTTTCTGCCAGATCAGCGTGCGGATGTCGGCGGCGACCGTCACCGGCAGGTGCGCGGCGCGGAACGCGTCGGCCAGCGCGGTGATGCGGGGCGTGGTGCTGCCGTCCGGTTCGCCGAACACGGTGCCGCGGCCGGCGCCGGTCAGCAGCCGCACTACCCCCGGCGAGGGTGTGGAACAGGCGGGCCAGAAGATGCCGCCGATGGCGCGTTGCGGACCGACCGCGTGCCACAGCGCGTCGTCCGGATCGAGCCGCGGCAGGCGCCGCCCGTCCAGCGCGCCGCCGTGCCGGTGGAAATACCACCAGGGGATTCCGTTCATCACGAACGCAACCAGGGTATCCGCGCCCAGCAGCGGCGCGATCCTGGCGGCGACCAGGGGTAGCGCCGGCGCCTTGACCGTGACGATCACGGCGTCCTGCGGCCCGAGGTCCCGCGGATCGTCGCTCGCGGGAAGGTGCGCGGTGATCGATCCGTCGGGGGTCTCGACGTGCAGGCCGTTGACACGGATCGCCGCGAGATGCGCGCCACGTGCCACCACCGACACCTCGGCGCCGCCTTGTGCCAGGAAACCCGCCAGATAGCCGCCGACCGAGCCGGCACCAAAAACGCAAATCCGCATGGGGGGTCGCTACTCCCTCCCCCCTTGTGGGGGAGGGGCGGGGAGGGGAGTTGGTACCGCAACAGCCATGCGGAACGGACCCATCTCCCCAACCCTGCCCCTCAAGGGGGGGAGTCCTTTACCCGCACCCATACTTGTACCTGCACCCAATACTTGCGTGGACCTCGGTCACCCCAGCAATTCCAACGCCGCTCGGGATAGCGCCTGCACGCCATAGCCGATGCAGCGCTCGTCCGGCTGGTAGGCGGAATTGTGCAGCTTGTCCTCGCGCCCCGGCTGCGACGAGCCGACGCGCAACTGAAAGCCTGGCACCAGGTCCAACATCAGCGCAAGGTCCTCGCCGCCAAGGCTGGCCTCGCCCTGCGAGATCGCGTCACCGAACTGCTTGCGCACCGCAGCGACTGTGGGATCCAGAACGCGGTCGTCGTTGCGCAGCATAGGTACGCCGCGGCGGTAGTCCACCTCGCAAGCGACGCGCAGGCCCTCGCGCATGCCGGCCGACAGGCGCTTGATGGCCTCCTCCGCCGCGTCGCGCGCTTCGGGGTGCAGGGTGCGCACGGTGCCTTTGATGGCGCAGCTATCCGGGATGATGTTGTAGGTCGTGCCGCCCTGGATGCAGCCAACGGTCACGACCACCGGCATGGTCGGATTGACCTCGCGCGACACCACCGTTTGTAGCTGCGCCACCAACAGCGAGGCCGCGACGATCGGGTCTACCGTGGTGTGCGGCCACGCCGCGTGGCCGGACTTACCGTGCACCACGATGTCGAACCGGTCCGCCGCCGCCAGAGCCGCGCCGCGGACGAAGCCGAAGGTCCCCACCGGTATGTCGGGATGGTTGTGGAAGCCCAACGCCAGGTCGACCTTCGGCGCTTCCATCACCCCGTCGGCGATCATGGCACGCATGCCGCCGATGCCTTCCTCGGCCGGCTGGAACACCAGCTTCACCGTCCCGGCGAGCTGGGGCGCCAGATCGCGCAGCACCTCCGCGACCCCAAGCAGGGTGGTGGTATGGATGTCGTGGCCGCAGGCGTGCATCAGGCCGGGATAGGTGCTGGCCCACGGCAGGCCGCTGGTCTCCTGGATCGGCAGTGCATCCATGTCGGCGCGAATGGCGAGGACCGGGCCGGGGCGCCCGCCTTCGATCAGCCCGACCACCCCCGTCTGGCCGATCTGCGTCTGGTGCGGAATGCCGAGCCGGGTCAACTCGCGGGCGACGATGCCGGCGGTGCGGACTTCCTCGAAGCCGAGCTCCGGATGCGCGTGGATGTCCCGGCGGATCTCGATCAGCCGCTGCTCGATCTGCTGGGTGAGGTCGCGGATGGCTGTGGTGGGGTCGTTAGGGAGGGGATGGGGGGGCATTGCGCCAGGTCTTTCGTGGTTTGGCGCGCATCATGTTGGGACGGGCAGGGCGGTGCAAGGCGGAAGGGCGGCACCTGCCGCACGAGCCTCCAGTTCGGCAGGCACCGCTCGATCCGGCCGGTGAACCGGTCGTTGCGATGCCGGGCGATTATGTGCGTCATCTCGTGCACCACGACAGATTCGAGGCACTCCGGCCGGTTCCTGCCGTGTTCGGTGGTCCTGCGGATGTTGGGTGTACCAGTGGCGCAGGTTCTCAATTTGTCTGCATCCGCGGCCCAAGAAAGCGCGCGAGCTTTACAACGAGCGCTGGCTCACATCCGGTTCCCACGGCAACGACATATTTCCATGGCAACGAACATATTCTGTATGTGGAAGGAAGAATTATTTGCACAGATGCACGCCGATAGACCGAGCGGGACGGTCGGCCGATGGTATGCCAAGCGGATTTGCATCCAGGTTCCCGATCCGCTTGCCACCATCGTGCCCCCCCATGCGCCGCGGCTGGCGGGCGCCGCGCCCGCCATCGCCCGCGGCTTCCGGCGCCGGGCCACCCTGAACCTGTGATTCGGACCATCGAGGCGTGATGCACGGGGCCGATCCACGGCTGGTTCCGGCGTCTTGCTTCGGCCACCGCCGTCGCTGCGGCCTAACGCGCGCTCAGGCGATACAGGCTGCCTGGCCCTGCGGCGGGCAGCTTCTGCGGTTCGCGTGTCAGCGACAGTGGGTACCGGAAACCTCGCCCGCGCGGAGCGCCGGAGAGGTCATCAAGCAGCATCCGGGAAGCTGAACGCCAGCAGGGCGCAGACCATGCCCACGGCCCAGGCGAGGTAGATCACGATCAGCAGGTCGCGCACGGAATAGCGTCGGCCCAGCCGCCATGCCACTGGGAACGGCACCACCAGCGCCGCCAGTGCCATCGGCAGGCCGAACGTCTCGAACGCGTAGATCCACATGGTGAAGCCGACGACGAGCGCCACGAACATCGGCGGGATGCAGACCAGGATCAGCGTCTCGTGCCGCACGTACACGGTGCTGAAGATGACAAAGGCGAACATCGCCAGGGTTATGAAGTAGGCTGTCGCCTCTAGCATTGCGCGCTCCCGATCGACCCCTCCCCCTACCTTGGTCCGCTTCGCGCCCCAAGCCCACAAGGAGAGGGGGAGTCTGTTGATCCATGATTAGCTGCCGACCTTCAGCGTTGATACCAGGCCGCGCAGGCAGGTCAGCACGGATAACGCGGTCAGCTTGCCGGTGCGCGGGTTGTCCTCGCTTGGCACGTTCTCGATGGTCATGCTGAAGCGTGCGGCTTCGGCCTCCACCTGGATGGTGTGGGTGTTGCGGGTGACGCCGGGGTCGGCCCAGATCTCCACGCGCGTGCGCACCGGGCCGATACCGGCCAGCGCCAGTGCCGCGGCGACGTTGACGTTGGCCGGGAAGCCCGCGGCCGCGTCCAGCGCGTTGCCCTGGAACACCAGCAACGGCGCGGTGAGGCTGCTGACATCGATCCCGTGCCGCGTCAGATAGGGCGCGCCGGCGAGGCCCCCAGGCGGTTTGCGGGTCACCATGGTGACGCTTTCCACCGGGCCCTCGGCCGCGGCGCGCACCGCGTCCAGTCCGAGCAGGGCGCCGGTGGGAACGACGATGCGCGCCCCGGTGGCCCGGGCGCGGGCAACCAGGTGCATGCGCGGCAGCAAGGCGCCGACTGAGGCTGGCACGAAGATCCGCCCCGCGTCGATCGCCGCCCGCGCGATTTGCTCGAACACCGCCGCGGGGGCGGCTTCCACGACGATGTCCGCCTCGGCGAGCGCATCGAGCGGCACGATTCGCGGCTTGGTGCGAAAGCGGACGAGGTTGGCTTCGGCCTTGGCATGGTCGCGCGCGGCGACGGCGATCAGCCTCAGGCCCTCCACGCCGGCGTCCAGTGCGCGGGCGAGCGGCAGGCCGATAGCGCCCAGGCCGCCGATCGCGACGGTTTTGCTCATGGCTGACCCTCCCCCGCCCGCGGCACCAGGCTGCGCGCCATCGCCAGGTCGTCCGGCGTGTTGACGTTGAGGAACGGGTCCCACTTCCCGGCGGGGAAAGCAACCCGCCGCATGCCGATCGCGTCGGCGAAGCGGGCGACGGCGCGGCGACCGGGTGTTGCGAGCATGGCCCGCAGCGCGTCCCGGCGGACGGTGGGCCAAAGCGCGATGAGGTGGTGTATCCGACCATGGCTGGCGGCGCAGGCGGGTGGGGGTGCCAGCGTGGCGGCGAGGCCGGCGGGCACAAAAGGCGTGTCGCCGGGGATGGTCAGCAACGAGTCGGCGCCGATGGCGGCCGCCCAGTCCAATCCGGCCAGCACGCCGGCGAGCGGTCCCTCGCCGGCGAACGCGCCGTCCGGCAGGATCGGCAGGCCGTAGGGGGCGAACCTTATTGGGTCGCCGTTGGCGCTGATGGCGATGGCGGGTGTGTCCGGCCGCAGCGCGGCGATAATCCGGGCCAGCATCGGGGCGCCGCCGACCTCCAGCAGGGGTTTGTCGGCGCCACCCATCCGGGTCGCGTCGCCGCCGGCCAGCACCAGCGCCGCGGTGCTCATGCGGCCTCCCACGCCAGGTAGATCGTGTGCGGCGGGTCGGTCGGGGCGCCGCGCGCCGGGACATGGTGGGCATGCCACTGGAAGCCGGTGTCGCGCAGGGCGTGCTCGAAGCGTGCGGAGGGGTCGGCGGACCAGACGGCAAGGGTGCCCGAGGGGCGGAGCGCGCGGTGGACGAGCCGCAGGCCTTCCGGTCCGTAGAGCGAGGCGTTGCCTGGCAGCATGACCGAATCGGGGCCGTTGTCGGTGTCGAGCAGGATGGCGTCGAAGCTGGCCGGTTCGGCGGCGCGCAGCAGGGCGGCGATGTCGGTGCAGGCGACCGTCACGCGCGGGTCGTCGAGCGGCCGGGCGGCGAACCGGGCGAGCGGCCCGCGGTTCCACGCGATGATCTCGGGCAGCAGTTCGGCCACCGTGACGTGCGCGGAGGTTGCCAGGCGGTCCAGTGCGGCGCGCAGCGTGTAGCCGAGGCCGAGCCCGCCGATCAGGACGTGCGCGCCTGTGGCGCAATCGGCCTGCGTCGCCGAGGAGGTCATGCTATTTTGTGCCATCCGCTCGCATGCGAGCGTGGCCAGCATCTCCTCCGAGTGATGCGCGCGATTCGACATCAGCTCCCAGCCGTTGCAGCGCAGCTCTACGGTCCCCGCGCGTTCGCGCAGCACCAGCCGGTCACCGGTGCTGGTGCAGGCGCTTGCCAGGTCACTCCAGCCGTCCATGCGGAGACTATGCCGGCGAAGCGCGCGGTTTCACACCCATTGCGCAGTGCATCGGGTGTGCCGTGAGCAGGAGTCCGTCGCGGCGGGCGGCGTCGGTCAGGGCGCGCCAGGCGGCGGTCTCCTCCGGGGTCAGCAGCGACAGGACGTGGTCTTCGCGGTAGCGCCAGATCGGGCCGTCCGGGCGGTCGAGCGTCACCAGCGACGGCGAGCACACCAGATCCGCGAACCCCACGGCGCGCAACCGCCGGTACAGGCTCGCGTCGGCCACGCCGCGCGTGCCGACCGATTGCGGCGGGGTCTCGGCGCGGGCGCGCAGCGAAGGCGGCAGGTCGAGGTTCCACCATTGCGGCAGGTCGATCGCGCGGACGATGACGCCGAGCCGCCCGCCCGGGCGCAGCACGCGCCACGCCTCGCGCAGGGCCAGGTCGGCGTCGCATTCCTCCAGCACGGTGACGCTGAGGGCGCAGTCGAACGACGCATCGGGAAAGGGCAGCGCCTCGGCGCTGCCGGGGCGGAAGGCAATCGCGTCGCCCAGACCTTCCTCCGCCGCCAGCGCCATGGCCTCGCGTTGCAGGAACGGATTGACGTCGATGGCGGTGATCGGGTTGGCCGGCCAGAGGTGCGCCAGCATGCGGTCCAGCGCGCCGGAGCCGCTGCCGATGTCGAGGATCGTCTCGCCCGGCCGCGGCGCGATATGCTGCATCAGGCTGCGCACCGTGGCGCGATAGCTCGGCGCGCGCGCCCGGTCCTCCAGCGCCGCGATGCCGCCGACATGGCGGCCGCCCAGTGTCACCACCGAGAAGTGCCGCGTCAGCGTCGGGATCGCCTTGTCCCATTGCGACGGGGCGAGGAAGAACGGCAACAGGACCAGCGCCGGGCCGGCGCCCTGGATGCGGTAGGTGATGCCGGCGACCACCCCCTGCGAGCCGGCGCTGCCGTGCGGGGCGTCGGCGGCGAAACGGCGGAGGTGGCCGAGCATCCAGCCGGCGATCGCCTCGGTGCGGTCGGCCACCACGTCGGCCCAGCCGGGCGCTTGGTAGCCTTGCAGCACGTGACGTTCGGCGCCCGGCAGCCGAGGCAGCGCCCGGGCGGTGACCGCGTCCGTCAGGTCGCCCTCGCCGGCGATCATCAGGACGCGCCCGGCCACGCCGGCGAACGGCGCCGGATCGAGCCGCGACGGCACGCACAGCACCACGCCCGCCACGCGGCCCGGTGTGGCCGAGACGAAGCCGGCCAGGTCGCCCGGCATCTGGGCCGCCACGTGCGCCGCACCCAGCCCGAGATGGTCCCACAGCGCCGCCAGCCGTTGCGGCAGGGTTGGCTCCGTTGCATCCACCGGCCCGTGTCCTTGTCGGTTGCAGAGCCGGCATCATGGCCCAGATTCTGCCCGCCGGCACCAACGCGTGGCGCTCACCCCAGCTTAGGCCGGTTTCTGGTGCATGAGCTTCTGCTGCCGCAGCCAGCGGTGTGCCGCCCGGCCAACCGGTATCGTCCGGCTGCTGCTGCCCGGTCTTGGGGAGCGTTCTGTTGCATGGGCTTTTGGCTGCGCTGTGCACCGGACCGGTGCCGGGGCGCTGCATGGCCCGCGCTCGATGCGTTCTGGTGCAAGGGGTTTTGCCGCTTGGTCCGCGCCGACGCTCGCCGGCGCCTGGTCCAGAGCAATCCAGGCCGGGGCCGGCGGAATTGGTGCATGGGCTTTTGGCTGCGCGCCGTCGGAGCGGTGTGGGTGGCGCCCGGCCGAATTGGTGCAAGGGGTTCTGCCTAGGCTGGCGCCGGAGCGGCAGGCGGCGCTGCCAGGCTGGTGGCAGCCGCGCCGGTCGCTCGCTCTGGTGCATGGGGTTTTGGCTGCGCTGCGAACCGGGCCGGCGCCGGCGCGGTCCCGGTGGCGGCCGGTCGAATTGGTGCAAGGGGTTCTGCCTGCGCTGGCGGCGGAGCGGCAGGTGCCGCCGCCGGGCCGGTGGCAGTCGCGCCCGTTGCTCGTTCTGGTGCATGGGATTTTGGCTGCGCCGCGAACCGGGCCGGCGCGGTGCGGGTGGCGCCCGGCCGAATTGGTGCAAGGGGTTCTGCCTGCGCTGGCGCCGGAGCGGCAGGTGCCGCCGTCGGGCCGGTGGCAGCCGCGCCCGTCGCTCGTTCTGGTGCACACGGTTTTGGCTGCGCTGCGAACCGGGCCGGCGCCGGCGCGGTGCGGGTAGCGCCCGGCCGAATTGGTGCAAGGGGTTCTGCCGGCGCTGGCGCCGAAGCGGCAAGCGGCGCCGCCGGGCCGGTGCCAGCCACTCTTTCTGGTGCAAGGGGTCTTGGCTGCGCTGCCGCCAGCGGACCCGACGGTGCGAGCGAGCTGGCGCAGCCCGCGCGCGCGGCCTGCCGGGCCGGCGCGATGGCCTGCTTCCAAGGTGCAAGGGCTTCGGCCTCGGCGCGCCGCATGGCGCGGTCCTCGGCTTGGGTCAGGCCGCGTGCCGGGTGGAGCAGCTTCAGCAGTTCCCCCGGCATGTCGCCCAGACGGACCGCGAACTCGGGCGGCAGGCGGTCGAGGTAATCCAGCGCCTGCCGCTCCACCCGCCCGCGGGCTTGACCCACGGGACACCGCGGCTTGCCGTGGGCCGACGGGACGCGGCAGGGGCAGCCCGCGTGGGTGCGAGCGCCGCAACGGGGGATAAGGACGAGGTTGGGATTGCCATGGCGCTTGGCGGCCGGCAGCGGCGACTGGGGTTGGGCCGCTGCCGGACTGGCTGGGGCGGCGATGGTGCAGGTGCGTGAGGACGGGTGAGGCATGCGGCACGCTCCTGCAGGCTTCCGGAGCGGGCAGAGTATAATTTCCTAGGAAAGAAGACCAGACAAGACACATGGCGCCCAACGGCAGACACCGGGCCGCGCTACAGGGTGGTGACGAACCATGGCCGGAAATCGCCGGTGTCCGCTGGTGAAGCCGGTGCGGCCTACGGCTGGAAAATTTATCCCGGAGGAAGTGGAGCGGCGATCGCGGAGCAGCACCAGACTCGGCTTCGTGCCTGGTCCACGCTCATCGCGGCGCGATTGAGTAGCAGGGGGTTATGGGATCGCTGTGTACCGAAGAGACCCCCCTCCCGTCCGCGGCCCCGCATTGGTTGACGCATCGCAACCCCCCGATCATCTTGCGAATCGTTCACGTCGAGGACGCCGCCCTATGGCCCTGAGCCGCACGACCCGTGTCAATGTCCTGATCGGCAACGGCCATTTCCTCTCGCATTTCTACGTGCTGTGCCTGCCGCCGCTGTTCCTCGCGTGGCAGAAGGCGTTCGACGTATCCTTCGCCGAACTCGGCCTGACGGTGGCGCTGATGTCCGGCACCACCGCGGTATTGCAAACCCCGGTCGGCTTCCTGGTGGACCGTTACGGAGCGCGGCCGTTCCTGGTCGGCGGCGCTCTGCTGATGTCGCTGTCGATGGCGGCGATGGGGCTGGCCACCAGCTTCTGGCAGATCCTCGCGCTGGCGACGCTGTCCGGCATCGGCAACTCGGTGATCCACCCGTCCGACTACGCGATCATCAGCGGCTCGGTGGTCGGCGACCGCATGGGCCGCTCCTTCGCATTGCACACCTTCAGCGGCAATCTCGGCTTCGCCTCAGGCCCGCCGGTGATGGCCCTGCTCGCGGTAACGTTGGGCTGGCGCGCCAGCCTGATCCTGGTCGGCTTGCTGGGCGTGCCGGTGGTGCTGGCGATCCTGCTGCAAAGCGCCATCCTGAACGACCAGGTGCGCCACGAGCCCCATCACGCCGGCGCCCCGATCAGCGGCCGGGCGCTGTTGTTCAGCCGCACCATGCTGCTGTTCTTCGGCTTCTTCCTGCTCGGCTCGATGGCCGGGGCGGGGGTGCAGGCCTGGCTGATCACCGTGCTGCACACGGTGAAGGGGATGGAGCTGGCGATCGCCTCCGCGGCCCTGACCGGCTACATGGCGGGGTCAACCTGCGGCGTGCTGGTGGGGGGCTGGTTCGCCGACACCTATCGGCAGCACGTGTCGGGCTTCGCGGTGGCGCTGACGGTCGTGTCCGCGACGCTGGTGCTGGTGGTGGCCCTGGCGGCGCTGCCTTGGGAGGCGGTGATCGGGTTGATGTTCGCCTCCGGCCTGGCGCTGGGCGCCAGCCGCACACCGCGCGACGTGATGCTGAAGGACGCGTCGCCGCCAGGGCAGATCGGCAAGGTGTTCGGCTTTGTCAGCGCCGGGCTGCCGCTGGGCAGCGCGCTGACCCCGGTGCCGTTCGGCATGCTGATCGACCGGCATCATCCCGAGCTGGTGTTGATCCTCGTCGCCGTGCTGCTGCTGGCGAGCCTGCTGTGCATGGGCAGCGCGCGGGCCTCGGCGCGGGGGGATGTGATGGCGGTGGCGGCGGAGTAGGGGAGTGGGTCTGGCCGGTCCACTGGCGTGGACACATCCCAAAGGTTCCGTGCCGGGGCCGGCTTTTTGAGATACGGCGACGGCCGGCGTCGCTTCGCATGCACAGCGATCCCGTGCACGTCACGCCGCCTCCGCCGTCTCCCCGCAGTCCCGCTCGAACACCGACGCCGGATCGAGCACCGTGGTCCGCCGCATGTCGCGCACCTGGGAAAGATCGTAGCGGCAGCCTCGGTGCATCACCGCGCGGTTGTCCCACAGCACCAGGTCTCCCACCCGCCAGGCATGGCGATAGACGAACTCCGGCTGCGTCGCGTGTTCCAGCAGATCGCGCAGCAAAATGCGCCCGGCCGGTAGCGCCATGCCGATCACCCGCCGCGCATGCGCGCCGATATACAGCGCCTTGCGCCCGCTGCCCGGATGCACCCGCACCAGCGGCCAGCGCACCGGCGGCATGGCGCCGCGGATTTCCTCCTCGGTCGGCTCCCAGCCGAGCGTGCTGCGCGAGTGGTGCACCCAGTGCTCGGCGAAGCGGTCCTCCGCCTCGGCACGCAGCACGTCCGGCAGTGCGTCATAGGCGGCGCGGCAATCGGCGAATTCGGTCTCGCCACCCCAAGGCGGCACCGTCACCGCGCGCAGCATCGAATACTTCGCCGCCGGACGCTGATAGGAACTGTCGGAATGCCACAGCCGCGTACCCAGCAGCGACAATACGCGGCGATGGTTCGGATCGATGACGTAGCCGTTCTCATCCAAATTCGACAGGTCGATCATCTGCTCCGGGATGCGGCTGTCGGCGCTCTTCACCGCCTTCTTGCGGCCGATATCCGGTGGCCCGAAATTGGCCGTGAACGCGAGCTGCTGCGCGTCGTCCACAAACTGCTCCGGGAACACCAGAATGCCGTACTGGTCGATGGCATGCTCGAAGTCGCGCGCGGTCGCGGCATCGATCGGCTGGCGCATGTCGAAACCCTGCACCTCTGCCGCGAAATGCCGGTGCAGCGGCTTGAACGAGATCGCCATGCTCACAATCCTCCCGCGCGGGCCGCCGGCGTTGTGCTCGTTGCGCCCGCC
>Ga0181521_10002482_pt1 | contig 22302 bp, 18 predicted proteins | sample PEATcosm2014_Bin_32_FD_119764 | JGI IMG/M metagenome (GOLD analysis project Ga0181521, IMG submission 119764) | Peatland microbial communities from MTU Mesocosm Facility, Houghton, MI, USA - PEATcosm2014_Bin02_60_metaG | ecosystem: Environmental > Terrestrial > Soil > Wetlands > Peat | place...
CTCGCACAATTCGAAGCCGTTCATGCCCGGCATGTTGATATCCAGCAATATGATGTCGTATTGAGTTGCTTGCACCAATTGCACTGCCACGGCGGGGTCTTCGACGCTGACCGGTTCGAAGTGCGCGCGTTTGAGGGCCGCCACCATGGTGTAGTTGCAAACGGCGTCGTCGTCCACGATCAATATCTTGGCTTTGAGCCCCAGTCCGGCGGTTCCGGTTTCGCCATTCTGGCACAAACGTCCCAGACAGTCCACGGCCTGGGCAATGGTTTGCAACACGGAGGCCGTGACGTTCGCCGGTTTGAACACAACTTCAAAGAGCAAGGCCTCAAAGGCGCTGGCCAGAAGGGCGCTCTTGGCGCAGCCGGCCAGCCCGGCGCGGGCGGTCAAAAAATGCACCCGCTGATACAGATTGTTGAGTTGTTGCAGACCCGTGGGGGTCGCGGCCGCCTTGATGTAAGCCAGGCAATGATCGCGGATCTTGGCAACTTCGGCCGGCGCATCCTTGATAAACTCCTCGCGCGTTGCTTTAAGCGTCATTTCATCAGCGTGCGCAGCGGCGGCGGCGGCAACGAACGCTTCGGCCTGGCTCTTGCCTGATTTACCGGCGACCAGGCCAAACACCGGGTCGAATCCGAGCATGTCCCGTACGGCTTCAACAAGCCTGGCGGGGGTGCATTCGGTTTTCAACATGCCCTTGTTGGCGCCTGACTGCATGGCTTTTTGCGCCAACTCGGTCATGTAGGCATTGGAAAGGATCAGCACCGGCGTACCTTTCAGGCGCTCATCGGCGCGGATGTGCTTGAGCACTTCCACGCCGTTGACCTTGGGCAACATCAAATCCAGCACCACCAGGTCGGGCCGCGTCTGTGAGAGAATGTTGAGCGCGACCTCTCCATCTTCAGCGAACAAAACTTCAAATCCCTCGCGCTGCAACCGGTTCCGGTACAGCATTAGCACGACAGGATCGTCATCAACAAAAAGAATTTTCTTTTCGGTTCCGTTCATGGTCACCACTCGATACACGCCCTTTTTTACGAGTGGGCCTTCTTCAAAGCATAAACAAGGCCAATTGAGCCGCCTGAACAGTGAACGGACAACACCTCATTGACTGCGGATTCTGAACGTTTTTGGGACACTGACGGGACGATTGCCCCGATCAAGCCGCAGCCGGGGGGCTGACAACCGGAATGGTTTCTATGCCTTGCTTGCTCCCAACTGCAGCCGCAAGTCGCCTTCGAGCATGGTCTCCAAATTCGCCCAGTTTGCCTCATTCATCTCGTTGAAGGCATTGAGATAAACGGCGACCGCTTCCTGGGGATGTTTGGCGAGCAGGGTGGCCACCGCCGATTTCAATTTCGCGTCGTCCATGTCCGCGGGCAAATTCTCGACGACCCCGTCCTCATGTTTGATGCCGAGCGCATCCAGAAAATCCACGAGCATCGCCTTCTGCTGTTTCAAGAGCCAGACACGGATGAGTCCGCCCGCTGCCGTATCCAACACCGGCCGCGCGAGCGTTGCCACCATCGCGGCGTGCCGTTGTGGCCGCGGCTGGCGTTCGAGAAAGACCGGACGGACGTGGCGCGCCTGGGCCACGGCGGCGAGCGTGGCTTTGTAAGCCGGTTTGTCCGATTCGTGGACGAAGGCAAGAATGTCATTCGCCAGAGCCGGCGACATGAAACCAAAAAGTTCGTATGACTTCAGCATTTGACTCAGAAGTTGGACTTCATTCAATGGTCACGAGCGAAATTTTATTTTTTTGCGCCAGGGCTTCGCAAGCTTTTCGTTCGAGCAACAGGGTCCGGCCGGCCTCGAGCGCGAGGACGGAAATTTTGGCCGCGGCGCAAGCCTCCATCGTGCTGGCGCCTGTGCAGGGAATGTCGAACCGCATGTCGTGGTTCGATTTGGCCACCTTGACGGCGACCGCGCCGCCATCCTTGCCGGCGAGTTCGCCGCCGCGCGCGAGGCATTTGTCCGTGCCCTCAAATCCTTCCACCGCCAGCACGGCGCCGTTTTTCACGACGACGGTTTGGCCGATCTCCAGACGCGAAACTTCCTTCGCGACGCGAAAACCAAACTCCACGTCCGCGCGGTGCGCGTCGGACAAAGGGGGGCCGAGATGAAATCCCGCAGCGGGCATGAGCGGCTTGAGCCACGGCGTGGCGTCAATCAATTCCACACCGTCCTTTTTCAATTCTTCGGCAATCGCGCCGAAAATTGTGTGGGCGTTTTTTTCCGGGAGCCGGAGCCACAGCCCCATCGCCCGCAAATCCGGCCGGAGATCGAAAAGATTTTTCGGCGCGATCTGGCCGACCATGACGCATTGCTTGTTGCCGGAACCGGTAAACGCCGAAATCATTTTGGAAAGCTGGCCGACCTTGAGCCAGACGATTTCGTCCACGAGCGGCGCGAGCGCGGGATCGGTTTCATTTTCAAACGCGACGGCGACGAGCCGTTTGACGCCGGCGGCGCGCGCCTGCCGCGCGAACTCCAGCGGCAGCGAGCGGTTGCCGGCAATGAGACCCAGCGATTCGAGCGCGATATTCAACTCAGCAAAGAGTGTTGCGTGACCGGCGACCTGTGACAAGTGACAAGTGATGCGGAAATGGCTGCCACGTGTCACCTGTCACTTCTCACCCGCATTGTCCTGCTTCAGAGCAGGTTGGCTGATTCGATGACAATTTGAGAATACACGGAGGAAACGATGGTTCACGGATTCTAATGTTCCTCCCGGGTAACCAGGTGGCCTGCGAATTGCTCCCGGTGTGCCGATGCAGACATCCGAGTTCATCTACAAAAAGATGGCGTCGCTCGAACAGAGCGGAGCGGGCCGGTTTCAGGAAACCGCCGGCAAATACGATTCCGCCCAGCCGATGCCGCGGACGGTCAGGCATGAACTCAATAACATTTTAACCATCATTCAAGGTTATGCCGATAGTTTGTTGCGCAAACATCGGCAAGACCCGGCGCTCCAGCCGCCGTTGCAATTGATCCTCGAATCGGCCCGGCGCGCCGCCACGCTCATTCGCGAAGCCGGACCGCCGGCCCCGGACTTGACCCGCCGGCAAAACCCGCCCTCGCCACAGCCCCCAGCCTGAAGGCCATCAATCGGGTTGACGGCAAATTGAATCGGTGAGCGAACATCTCCTCTTGGCGCATCTAACTGGTAGCGGGTTTGGAAGCCAACCTGCTTCGGTCCCGTTTTGGCAACTTTTTGCCATTTGGCACAAAGTTGGCACGCCTTTCAAGAAAGGTTTGTCAAATTATCGTCCGCATGCGCCGAGTAATAACCTACGTTGACCCGTTCGACGCCGGATGCGGGTGCGAACATAAATTAAAACTCCGCTGCCAAGGAAAAGGAGCCATGAAGGTGATGGTTCAGGCACGATTGTAAATTGTGTAACAAGCCCCCAATCGGGTTGTGCTACAATGGAGCCACTGCGTGTCCAAAGCCTTCCCATGCTGCCGCTTTCATCCAAGGCGAACACAACGTTGTCTCCGGTCGCAGATGAAACAACGACATCCAATAGTAAGTTGCCTTGTTCTGGATTGTAGTAAAATGGAGTTGAAAGGTTGATTAAAAGATCAAAATCGTTCGTAGCTGGTGTGAACACAGCGGACAAGGAGCCTGAGAAAACAGTCGTAAAACCTGTCTCAAAATTCGTTCCCGGTGACGGCGGCGTCCTCGTGGTATCGCCTAAACCGATTGAAAGATTGTAAGCGGCGGTGAGCGACCCGGGATTAACCTCTGAAAAGGCAATCTTCGAAATTAGAATTGGGCTTGAAAACGCACTGCTGGCGTAAATTTGTTGATACTCACCGATGTAAGCAGCGGTTCCACCCCCTGTAACGCCAAAAGGAATCGTATCTTTATCGTAGTAGGTTCCAACTATGATTGTACCTTGGGCCATGCCTAACTGGCCGCACAGTCCTGTAACTGTGAAACTGATGCAACTTTTCAAAATTGCTAAGTTTACTTTCATAACACTAGGATTAATTTAAGGTGTTTGCCGGGGACTGCCATCGCGAAATTCAAAGAAATATCGGCCTGAGTTGGTGCTATTGAAGCTATGCCAAATCAGGCCGGTAGTCTGATTGACATCGAGGAGGCCGCGCTCAACGCCCGAGCCAGAGAATTCAAATGAAGGACCATTGGGGTGCGCAAACCCTGCTCGTGCTGGCTCACCATCTGGTCCGTGCCAATAGCCGCCACTGCCACCGCTGACGTCTCCCGCTTCCCACTGGACCTTGCAGTGATTGAACTCCATGTCGAAGTCGCCGGGAGCAACATCCGAACGGTCAATTAACACTAACTGCACGGACAGCAGTTTGTCTGCATGTCCATTGTAATAACCTACATTGACCAATTCAACGTCGAATGCGGGAGCGAACATAAATTAAAACTCCGCTGCCAAGTAAAAGTAACAATGAAGGAGATGGTTCAGGCACGATTGTAAATTGTGTAACAAGCCCCCAATCGGATTTTGACACAACGGAACTTCCAGTTGTGTTAAGCATAAGCCTACCCATGTTAGGGCTTGAATCCAAACCGAAGGCGACGTCGTTTCCAGTCGCAGATACGATCGTGACATCCAACAGTAAATTCCCTTGCGCTGGATTGTAATAAAATGGTGCAGAAAAATTGATTAAAAAGTCAAAATCATTTGTAGCGGGTGTGAAGACGGGGGATAACGAGCCTGAAAAGACGGTCGTAAAACCTGTCTCAAAGCTTGTTCCCGGTGAATCTGGCGTCCTTGAGGTAGTACCCAAACCAATTGAAAGATTGTAGGTAGCTGTGAGCGGTCCCGGATTAACCTCTGAAAAGGCAATCTTGGAAATTAGAATTGGGCTTGAAAACACGCTGTTAGCGTAGATTTGTTGATACTCACCCGTGTAAGCGGCGCCGCCTCCTATAACGCCAAAAGGTATCCAGTCCTCAGCGTGGTTTGTTCCAATTGTGATTGTGCCTTGGGCCATGCCTAACTGGCCGCACAGTCCTGTAACTGTGAAACTGATGCAACTTTTCAAAATTACTAAGTTTACTTTCATAACACTAGGATTAATTTAAGGTGTTTGTCGGGGACTGCCATCGCGAAATTCAAAGAAATATCGGCCTGTAAACGGGTCAGTCCTCACTATTGACACTTTGGCCTTCATTTTATTGTCGGCGCCAGACGGTTCGACACACGCGCCCTGCTTCCCATCTGCAGCCGCTGCGCGATCCATTAACTCTTTCTACCCCTCCTTGAAGGATAATGTCAATATATTTATTGTTACATTTTTGATATATCTCACTTATGAATCAAATTTGCTCTGCTTACGCCACGACGGTTCTCTTACAGTTAACACCCGCCTCTGATAAACCAACAGGCATGATGTGTAGAACTCAGCGGGGAACCACAAAACTCTTGTTTGTTGGGCAGTTGAATTGTGCGTTGTGAAAAAGTCCAGTGCGCCGAATCAGGCGTTGTGTAATTCCCGGCGGCGCATCCGTCACCCGTTCCCTGCTCTTACACACCAGTTTTGACGCCGCCGGCGAATAAAACCGCGGCAAATACGACGGCGATTCGCTTTGACGCTGCGCGTTTCATCGCGTAGGGTGTTGGTTCTATTTTCAACTGACGATTTGGGTTTACCGTGAATTTTTTGAAATGGATATTCGGGTCGAGGAACGACCGCGAAGTGAGGAAACTCTGGCCGCTCGTCCACCGGATTAATGAGATCGAGGCCGGCCTGCAAAAGCTTTCCGACGACGAACTGCGGCAGAAAACCGCCGAGTTCAAAACGCGCATCGAAGAGGGCCGCAAGGCGCGCGGTTACTACGAGCAGATGACCGAGGTCCGCAAGCTGGAGTCGGAACTCCGCAGCGACGAGGCCAAAACCCAGCGGCGCCAGGCGTTTGACATCGAACAGCAACTCCTCGACGAAATTCTGCCCGAAGCGTTCGCGGTGGTGAAAAACGCCTGCCGGCGCCTGTGCGGACAGGAAATCATCGTCCGCGACCACCCGATCAAATGGGAAATGATTCCGTTCGACGTGCAACTCATCGGCGGCATCGGGTTGCATCGCGGTTTCATCGCGGAAATGGCGACCGGCGAAGGCAAAACGCTCGTGGCGACGATGCCGGTTTATCTCAACGCGCTCGCCGGCCACGGCGCGCACCTCGTGACGGTCAACGACTACCTCGCCGCGCGCGATTCGGAATGGATGGGCGCGATCTACAAATTTCTCGGGCTGACCGTCGGCTGCATCCTGAACGACCAGCCACCGCACGTCCGCCGCGAGCAATACAATTGCGACATCACCTATGGCACCAACGCCGAGTTCGGGTTCGATTATCTCCGCGACAACGGCATGGCCTTGCGCAAAGAAGACCAGGTCCAGCGCGGCCATTACTTCGCCATCGTGGACGAAGTGGACTCGATCCTCATTGACGAGGCGCGCACGCCGCTCATCATCAGCGGCCCGTCGCTGCACACCTTCGACGAGCAATACGCGCAGTGGAAGCCGCCGGTCGAATCGCTGGTGCGCGCGCAGGAACGCCTGTGCAGCCGGTTCCTGTCCGAAGCCGAGGAGTTGATCAAAAAACTGAATCCTGCCGACGGCTCGAATGTTGAAAACGCCGCCGCGCTCGAACACGAAATCGGCCTGCTGCTGTTCCGCGTCAAAACGGGACAGCCGCGTTCGGAAGGGCTGGCGAAGCTATTGGAAAACCCGGAAAATTCCCGGATGATGAATCAGGCCGAGCTGGAGTTGCACAAGGACCAGAAGAAGGTGGACCTTTACCGGGAAAAGGAGGAATTACTTTTTGCCATTGACGAAAAGAGCCACGATGCCGACCTCACGGAAAAAGGACGCAATTTCACCAGCCCGAAAGATCCGGACGCCTTTGTGCTGCCGGATTTGACAACGTTGTTGCACGATATTGACGTTGGGCCGGAGACCGACGCGCGCAAGCGCATGGAGTTGAAAACGAAGTTGCAGGCGGACTTCGAGGCCAAGGCGCAGAAGATTCACGCCATCTCGCAATTGCTCAAGGCTTACAGCCTCTACCAGCTCGACGTCGAATATGTCATTCAGGACAGCAAAATTATCATCGTGGACCAGCACACGGGCCGGTTGATGCCCGGACGCCGCTGGAGCGACGGCCTGCACCAGGCCGTCGAAGCCAAGGAAGGCGTCGAGATTGAACGCGAAACGCAGACGCTCGCCACCATCACGATTCAAAATTATTTCCGGCTTTATCAAAAACTCGCGGGCATGACCGGTACGGCGGAAACCGAAGCCTCCGAATTTTTCGACATCTACAAACTTGGCGTGCTGGTCATCCCGACGAACCGGCCCGTGGCGCGCAAAGACGGACATGATTCGGTCTATAAAACCAAGCGCGAAAAGTTCACCGCCGTCGTCCAGGAAATCAAAGGCCTGCACGCGCAGGGCCGTCCGGCCCTCGTTGGCACCATCAGCGTCGAAACCAGCGAAATGCTTTCGCGGATGTTGAAACGCGAAGGTCTGATTCACTCCGTCCTCAACGCGAAATACCACCAGCAGGAGGCCGAAATCGTCTCGCGCGCCGGCCAGCGCGGGGCAATCACGATTGCCACGAACATGGCCGGTCGCGGCACGGACATAAAACTCGGTTCCGGCGTCCCGGGGAGTGGCGGCTTGCACGTGCTCGGCACCGAACGGCACGAGGCGAGGCGCATTGACCGGCAGTTGCGCGGACGCTGCGCGCGCCAGGGCGACCCCGGTTCATCGCACTTTTTCATCTCGCTCGAAGACGATTTGATGCGGCTGTTTGGTTCCGACCGCATTGTAAAATACATGGAGAAAATGGGCCTCGAGGAAGGCCAGGAGTTGACCCATCCGCTGCTGAATCGCTCCATCCAGCAGGCGCAAAAACGCGTCGAGCAGCACAACTTCCAAATCCGCAAACGCACGCTCGAATACGACGACGTGATGAACAAGCAGCGCGAGGTCATTTACGGCTTCCGCAACGAAATCATCCAGGGCGAGGACGTCCGGGACCGCCTCATGGACATCATCGAGGAAGTCGTCATCCTGAAAGTGGAGGAATTTACCACCGCCGAGTTCGACGCGAGCGAGTGGAAAATCCGCCAGTTGGCCGACTGGGTGAATTTGAATTTCCCGCTCGGCATGCCCGAAGCAGAAATCTCCAAAGCCGCCGAGTCCGGCAAGGAACAGCCGGTGTCCGGCTCGATTTTCGACGGCCTTAGCCCGGCACAATTTGCCGTCTGCAATTTCATCAGCGACAGCATCCGCAAGGCGTATGAATTGAAAATCAGCTTCGAGGACCCCGGAAAGCTCGCGACCGTCGAGCGCTACACGATTTTGAGCGCGATTGACAAGCTGTGGCAGGAGCATCTCTACGAAATGGACAGCCTGCGCTACAGCATCGGCCTGCGCGGCTATGGCCAGCGCGACCCGCTGATTGAATACAAGGCCGAGGCTTACAAGATTTTCGACGAACTGATGGTCAGCGTGAAGACCGAAATTTGCCACAACGTCTTTCGCAGCGCCTCGTCCATGATGGCCTTCGAGAATTTTCTGCGCAACGTCCCGCAACAAACCCTGCATCAATCCACCAGCGCATTCGGCGGCGGCACGACCACCGCCAGTTCCGGCGGCGCCGCGCAGGGCAAACCCAGCGACGTCGTCAGCGAAGCGGCGGCGGCGGCGACCGCGGAAAAAGCCAAGCCTGTTCGCACCGGCCCGAAAGTCGGCCGCAACGACCCCTGCCCCTGCGGCAGCGGCAAGAAATACAAGCACTGCTGCGGGAAGTAATTCCGTAGATCGCGAAGGTCGGATTAAAGTGAGTCCCATCGAAACAGGGCAGGATGCCCGCCCTGCGTTACATTTGGGAAATGATGTTATCCCCAAAAGCGCTACACTTGATTTCCGTCGCGCCGTCCATCAAACGGGCGAAGTCATAGGTGACGCGCTTGGAACCGATGGCACCGTTGAGACCTTTGAGAATCAAATCGGCGGCTTCCGTCCAGCCCAGGTAACGGAACATCATTTCGCCACTCAAAACCACTGATCCCGGATTCACCACGTCTTTGTTGGCGTATTTCGGCGCGGTGCCGTGCGTTGCCTCGAAAATCGCGTGGCCGCTGACGTAATTGATGTTGCCGCCGGGCGCAATGCCGATGCCGCCCACCTGTGCCGCCAGCGCGTCACTTAAATAATCGCCGTTGAGGTTGAGTGTGGCGATGACATCAAAATTCGTCGGGCGCGTGAGCACCTGCTGCAACGTGATGTCAGCGATGGCGTCCTTGATGACGATGCCTGCGCCGGGTTTGCCTTCGGGAATCCTGCACCACGGGCCGCCGTCAATCTCCACCGCGCCGTAACGCTCCCTGGCTATTTTATAACCCCAATCGCGGAACGCACCTTCGGTGAACTTCATGATGTTACCCTTGTGGACAATCGTGACGCTTTTGCGTTTGTTCGTGATGGCGTAGAGAATGGCGGCGTGAATCAGGCGTATCGTGCCGAGATAGCTGACCGGCTTGATGCCGATGCCGACATCCACCACCGCCTCCCGGTGCGGAGCGCCGATGTCCTCAAGCTGCTTCAGCCACTGCGCCGCGGCCTCTTTGGTTCCAAAGCGAATCTTCTTGAACTCCTTGGGAAAATTCCGGGCCAGAAAGTCCAGTATCTTTTGGCTCTCCGGAGTTCCGCCGGCGTATTCGATGCCCGCATAAATGTCCTCGGTGTTTTCGCGGAAGATGACCATGTTGACATTTTCCGGATGTTTCACGGGCGATGGGACTCCTTGAAAATACTGCACCGGACGCAGGCAGACGTAGAGGTCGAGCATCTGGCGCAGCGCGACGTTGAGCGAACGGATGCCGCCGCCGACGGGTGTGGTGAGCGGGCCTTTGATACCGACCAGATATTCCTTGAACGCCTCGACCGTGTCGTCCGGCAGCCAGTTGTCGAATTTGTTTTTGGCCGCTTCGCCGGCGAAGACTTCAAACCACGCGACCTTGCGTTTGCCGCCGTAGGCTTTCTGCACCGCCGCGTCGAACACGCGCACACTCGCGGCCCAGATGTCCGGGCCGGTCCCGTCACCGCGAATAAAGGGGAGAATGGGATTGTCCGGCACGTTGAGCTTGCCGTTTTGGATCGAAATTTTTCCGCCCGCGGGCGGCGTCACGTCCTTGTATGCCATATTGCAATATTCGATTTGCGATTGATGATTTGCGATTTCAATTTGCGCGGCGGAAAGAAAAAGGCGGAATGCGAAGGAAATCAAGGAAAGAAAATGGGGGGGGGGCGGAGGAACGCTCGCCCTCATCCTGACCTTCTCCCCCGGGGAGAAGGAACAGCATTTGAATGTTGCCTGATTTGCGAATGAATTGCCGACAAATCCCGCGCGCGCATTTTCAAAACGGCGGCGAACGTTTCTCCCTCTCCTTGGAGGAGAGGGCCGGGGTGAGGTCGAGCGTCCAACTAATTTTTCTTTTCAGCCGCGGATTTCACCTGTTGCGTGTAATCCGGCAATGGATGCGGCGCGCGAGCCTGCAATTCATTGAAAATCGTGTCGCGGATGCTTTGCGCGTTGCGCCGCAAATGAGAATTCCAGAAACGCAGCGTCTTGATGCCGCGCGATTGCAGAAACTTTTCCCGCCCGGCGTCGTGCTTCCGCTGGTTTGGAAAACCGTGCTGGCTGCCGCCCAGTTCCACGTTCAGTTCCGCTTCCTCGCAAAAGAAATCGAGATAGTAATCGCCGATGGGATGCTGGCGGCGAAATTTATAGCTGCTGAAGCGGCAGGCGCGCAACCAACTCCACATGAGTTTTTCCGCCCACGTTTCATTTTTGCGAAGCTGGCGGGCGCGTTCGATGTCGGCCATGAAACAAATTTAGGGAATGGCGGGAAGGCTGAAAAGTTTGATTTGACGCTCGCCCTCATCCTGACCTTCTCCCCCGGGGAGAAGGAATAGCAACCACGCATCTCCGGTGTTACGGATCACCATCCGGCAAAGCCAGTCACAGGTATTTCAGTGAGTCGGCATACGATTCTCCTTCCCCCTGGGGAGAAGGCCGGGATGATGGAGGACACTCAAGCCACCTCAATCAGCTTCGTCACTTTCGCCGGGGCTTCGCCGAAATGCGCCTTCATTTTGGCCACGGTGTTTTCAACCGTCAGGCCGTATTTGCGGCGGAGTTCGTCCTGCGTGGAGGCGTGCTCGATGAACTGGTCCGGCCAGCCAATGCGCACAACGGGCGTTGTCACGCCTTTTTCGCTGAACAATTCCAACACCGCCGAGCCGTAGCCGCCCATGAGCGCGTGGTCTTCCATCGTCACGACCACATCCGCGGCCTTGCCGAAAAATTCGTGCGTGCCCGCGTCGAGCGGTTTGGTGAAGCGCGGGTTGATGACGGCACAATCGAATCCTTCCGCCGCGAGTTGCGCCGCCGCCTTGTGCGCCAGCGCGTTCATCGGACCGAGGCCGAACAGCGCGACCTTGTGCTTGCCGTTGCTGGAAAAATTCTGGATGACCTCTGCCTTGCCGACTTCAAGCAACTGCGGCTGTTCCTTGATGGGCACGCCCTCCGCCGCGCCGCGCGGGTAGCGGATGAAGGTCGGATGCCGCTGATGCGTGGCGGTGAACATCATGTCCACCAGTTCGTCCTCGTCTTTGGGCGCCATGGCGATGACGTTCGGCAGGCAGCGCAGATAGGCAATGTCGAACAGGCCATGATGCGTCGGGCCGTCGTTGGCCGAAAGTCCGGCGCGGTCCATGCAGAAAATCACCGGCAAATCCTGCAGGCAAACGTCGTGATGAATGCAGTCGTAGGCGCGTTGCAGGAAAGTGGAGTAAATCGCGACGACCGGATGAAAGTTCATCGTCGCCAAGCCGGCGGCGAAAATGACGGCGTGTTCCTCGGCAATACCCACGTCGAAATAACGGTCGGGCATGGCCTTTTCCAGATGTTTCAAGCCGGTACCGCTGGGCATGGCAGCGGTGATGCCGACCAGCGTGTTGTCCTTCTGGCAGAGTTTCACCATCGTCTGCCCCATCACGTCCTGGTAATTCGGTGGCGCGCCGGGTTTGGCGGGCGGGGTGTTGCCCGTGGCCACGTCATACGGACCGACGCCGTGGAATTTCTCCGGGCTATTGATCGCGGCGTCGTAACCCTTGCCTTTTTGCGTGAGAATATGGATGACGATGGGATGGTCGCACGTCCTGGCGAATTCGAGGGTGCTGACGAGCAACGGCAAATCGTGTCCGTCAATCGGGCCGAGATAACGCAGCCCCATTTCCTCGAAAATAATCGGGCTGCCATAGCCACCGCGACCGTCCGCGTCCACCAGGCTGCCGGTTTGCCGCAACGTGACGTCGGTGATGGCGCCCTTGACCCCGCCCTCGGCCTTGTGCGCGAGTTTCAGCGCCAGTTCGCCCTTGGGCAGGCGGCGCACAAACTTTTCAAAATCCCGCGCGAGCTTGTTGTAACGGGGGTTGGTAATGAGCTTGTTCAGGTAGTTGGAAACCGCGCCGACGTTTTTGGCAATGCTCCATTCGTTGTCGTTGAGAATGCCGATGAACCGTTTCGTCGTGTGCGCGATGTTGTTGAGCGCTTCAAATGAAATGCCGTTCGTCAACGCCGCGTCGCCGAAAATGCAGACGATGTGTTCGTCCGAGCCGCGTTTGTCGCGCGCCGCCGCCATGCCGAGCGCCGCCGAAAGCGCCGTGCCCGCGTGTCCGGCGCCGTAGCAATCGTGCGGGCTTTCCGTGCGCAGCGCGAATCCGTTCAAACCGCCGGTGGTGCGGATGGTGTTAAAGCGGTCCTTGCGTCCGGTGAGCAGCTTGTGGACATAGACCTGATGGCTCACGTCCCAGACAAATTTGTCCTTGGGCGTGTTGAAAACGCGGTGCAGCGCGATGGTCAATTCCACCACGCCGAGGTTGGGCCCGACGTGTCCGCCGTTTTTGGCCAGCACGGTGATGAGTTCGTGCCGGATTTCATCGGCGAGTTGCAGGAGTTGCGACGCGGTCAGGTATTTGACGTGCGCCGGTTCGGCCACCATGTCGAGGTATCGGCTCATAGTTTTTGTAATGACGAATGACTAAGCACGAATGACTAAAGAATGACGAATGGCAAAAATCCGAATTGCCGGGCGCTGTGGTTTGTCATTGGAGCTTGGTGATTCCTTAGTCATTATGGTTTAGTCATTAGTCATTTCTCCGAGCGGTTTCAGTTTCAGTTCGCCGGCGGCGTTTTTTTCCAGTTGCTGAATCTTCAATTCCGCCTCGGCCAGTTTTTCCTGGCAGATTTTCACCAGCCGCGTGCCTTCCTCGTATTTGGCCAGAAGCGTTTCCAGCGGCAAATCATCGGTCTCCATGGCCTCGACGACGCCCTCGAGTTTTTTCAAGGCCTCCTCAAACGGCAGACCTTTGGCGGGATGATTGTGACCCGCGCCTTTTGCTGGATTTGGCACGGCAGCAACGCTAGAACAAAAAACAATGGGCGTCCAGTTTGGAATTGAAGCCGAAACGAAAGGGAATGAAACCATGAATTCGTGAAAAACTATTTCTCCGCCCGGCTCAAAATCTCGCCGGCCTGCAACCGGGTTTTTAACTGTTGGCCGGATTGGACCGTTTGCGCGTCTCGCAAAACCTTTCCGCTGGCGGCGTCCATTGTAATCGAATAGCCGCGCGACAGCACCTGCTCCGGCCCCAGCAAACGCAACCGCGCTTCCAGCGTTCCAAAACGGCTTTTCCCATTCCGCAAACCAACGTGCGCCAACTCGCGCAAACGCCGCCGGCTCATCACCAATGATTCGTGCCGCTGATTCAACAACTGCGCCGGACGAACGCGCAACAGCCGGTCGGTCAGATTTCGCCACGCCACGATGCGGTCGCGCGTGCCCTGCTTCGCGCAACGTAACAGTCCGGATTGCAGATCATCCAGGCGCTGCAAAGATTCGTTAAGCCGCCGACGCGGATGCAGCCGCGCCAACCGGCCCTGAAACTGTCCGAAATTTTCCGTCGCGCCCTCCAGCCGTTGCCGGATTTTCCGCCGCAACCACTCCGGCGCCCCGGCCACAAACTCGCGGCTGGCAAAGACGCCTTCGGTGATGATTTCTGCCGCCGCGCTCGGTGTCGCTGCGCGCACGTCCGCCACGAAATCGCTGATGGTGAAATCAATCTCGTGCCCGACCGCTGACACGACTGGAACGACCGACTCAAAAATCGCCCGCGCGACGACTTCCTCGTTGAATGCCCATAAATCCTCCAGCGAACCGCCGCCACGAGTGACGAGAATGAGATCGAGGCCGTGTTGGAGTTCAAGCTTTAGCTTGCCGCGTTTTTCTTCATCGCCCGAACAAGCTGAAGCTTGAACTCCAACATTAAATTCATTCAGCACCCGTATTGCCTCCGCAATTTCCTCCGCCGCGCCTTCGCCTTGCACCCGGCAGGGCGCGAGGATGATTTCCAACGCCGGATTCCGCCGCTGGATGACATGCAGCACGTCGCGAATGGCCGCGCCGGTGGACGACGTGACCAGGCCGATGCGTTGCGGATATTTCGGGAGCGGCCGTTTCCGTTCCGGCGCGAACAGCCCTTCCGCCGCGAGCTTCTGCTTGAGTTTCTCGAAGGCGATTTGCAGCGCGCCAACCCCCTGCAACTCCACGGCGCGCACGATGAGCTGATATTGCCCGCGCGCCTCATAAACCGTCACGTCACCTTGCAGCAAAACCTTCTGGCCATCCTGCAGCGCGCTGCGATTCATGACCGCCTCGCCCCGGAACAAAACGCAACCCACTTGCGCCGCGGCGTCCTTGAGCGTGAAATAAATGTGACCTGAAGATTGCGTACGCAGATTGGTGACCTCGCCCGTGACCCAGACCGAGCCGACTTGTTTCTCCAGCAGCCGCTTGACCTGCGCCGTCAGTTCGCTGACCGACAACACGCGCCGTCCGGTTTCCGCCGGAAACAGTTCGCCGAAGTCCCATTGCGATTTGGGTTGCTTGCCCATCAAAATCAAATGAATTAAGCCACGCCTGCCGTGCCGAAGCAAGCGCCGGCGCGGATCGCACACGGATGGAGTCATGAAGTTAAATCAATTTGTTTTCTGGCTCGCCCTCGCCCTATCCCTCTCCCCCCAGGAGAGGGAAAAGCATTGGTACGATTGCTTGATAGTTGTCACGCTTATTTTGCCGGCAGAGTCCAGAGGATTTCGTATCAAGAACGCGGACAATTTAACAAAAGACGGGCGGCGATTCTCCCTCTCCGCGGGGGAGAGGGCCGGGGTGAGGGCGAGCGTTTGTCAAAAAGCTCTGTGGAAACAACTCGCCGAAATCCCAGTGAGATTTGGGTTGCCTGCCCATCTCATCCCGTCACCGTTCGCGGGAAGAAGGCGCTCACAGCGAGTTGGCCACGCGGCGGAAGTGGTAGCCGAGGATGGCGAGCTCGATGGCGTGGGGGAACTGGCGCGGGCGCCGGATGAGCGTGCCCCAGAACAGCCGCCAATATCCCACGCGCCCCCGGTGCCACACGCCCAGCACCCAGAGGGATTTCAGGAACGCAATGCAATCCGCCCGCGACAGGTGCAGTCGCGGACCGGTCGGACGATGGCTTTTGAGAAACGTCCGGATGCGCTGGTAGTAGTGCCGCGGCTCGTAAAGCTTCTTCACCAGCTCACGATAGCCGGATTGCAGGAAGTCCCGGTTCAATTTGGGTTTGAAATTCAGCGCGGCGTCGGTGTTGTTGCCGGTGCTTTCGGTTTCCAGCCGTCCCTCGCGTTTCAACCGCTGCCACAATCGCGTCTGCGGCAGCGCGTTCAACAATCCCACCATCGCCGTCGCCACGCCGGAACGTTGGATGAATTCAAACTGCCGCTTAAAGATGTCGCTCTTGTCGCTGTCGAAACCCACGATGAATCCGCCCATGACCTCCAGTCCGGCGCGTTGCAATGTTTGCACCGAGGCCACGAGGTCGCGGTTCCGGTTCTGGAGCTTGCGACATTCCTCCAGCGCTTCGACCGAAGGCGTCTCGATGCCTACGAAAACCTTTTTGAAACCGGCTTCCACCATCAGCGCGCACAATTCCGGGTCGTCGGCGAGGTTCATGGACGCCTCGGTGAGAAACCCGATGCCGGGCCGCGTGCGCTGTCGCCATTCGATCATCGCGCGCAGCAGCGCCTTGGTGCGTTGTTTGTTGCCGATAAAATTGTCGTCCACGACAAAAACCATGTCCTTCCAGCCGCGCCGGCGCAGCGCCTCCAATTCGGCAATCAATTGCGCCGGGGTTTTGGTGCGGGGCACACGCCCGTTCATGACAATGATGTCGCAAAATTCGCAATCGAACGGGCAGCCGCGCGAGAATTGCACGGACATCGTCACGTAATGCCGGAATTTGATGAGGTCCCAGCGCGGCGCCGGCGTCCGGGTGATGTCCGGCCGGGTCGCGGCGCGATAAATGGGTTGCAGCCGGCCATGCCGCATGTCTTCCACGACTTGCGGCATCACTTCCTCGGCCTCGCCCAGAACGAAGTGCTGGATTTCCGGGAACGCTTCGTGGCCGGTGGTGAACAACGGTCCGCCCGCAATGACGGTTTTTCCGAAGGCCGCGCAGCGTGCCACGATTTCGTGGACGGATTCCTTTTGCACGATCATCGCTCCAACCATCACGTAATCCGCCCAGCGCAGGTCTTCGTCCTTGAGGCGCTCCACGTTCAGGTCCACCAGTTTGAGTTCCCACTCCGGCGGGAGCATGGCTGCCACCGTCACCAGGCCCAGCGGCGCCATGGACGCTTTCCGGGAAACGAAACGCACGGCGTGTCGGAAGCTCCAAAACGTGTCAGGAGTCCGAGGGCTGACGAGAAGTATTTTCATCGGGACTTTTGCTAAACTAAGCCATTACGAAGATTTGACAAGGAAATTTCCGGCATTTCGTTGCCGGGCTGCCGGGCGCATCCGGGCGCCACCGCCAACCCGGACAAAGGCTTCGGAAAGGAACGCCGCGTTTAGGCAGCACGGCAGAAAGTGAGCCGCTGCCGGTTGACGCCGGCGTTCCGGCGGCAATGTCAAGTTGCACCACGACTATTCAAGTTCAATGCCCACCGGACAATGGTCGCTGCCCATGACGTCAGGTTGAATGAAGGCGCGCTTGAGCCGCGGGCGCAACGATTTTGAAATGAGAAAATAATCAATGCGCCAGCCGACGTTCCGGGAACGCGCGCCGCCCATCTGGCTCCACCAGGTGTAATGTCCGCCATCCTTCTCAAATTCGCGGAAGGTGTCGAGGAAACCGGCCCTCACGAAGGCGCTGAAGCCGGCGCGCTCCTCGGGTGTAAAGCCGTGGTTGTGAACGTTCGCCTTCGGATTCGCCAAATCAATTTCCGTATGGGCCACGTTGAAGTCGCCGCAGAAAATGACGGGCCTTTTCTTCTCCAACTTTTTCAGGTAACGCAAAAAGTCGGCGTCCCAGCGCTGGCGGTAGGCGAGCCGCGAAAGGTCGCGTCTGGCGTTGGGCACATAAGCGTTCACGAGAAAGAAATCGTTGAACTCGGCGGTGAGCACGCGGCCTTCCTGGTCATGCTCGCCAATGCCAACGTGCGGTGTGACTTTCAAAGGACGAGTTTTGGCGAAAATCGCCGTGCCGGAATAGCCCTTTTTCTGCGCCGTGTTCCAGTAAGTCGTGTAGGTTGCAGGCCAGAGTTGTTCCACGTCGTCGGGGCTGCACTTCGTTTCCTGCAGGCAAAGCACGTCAGGTTTCCTGGCGTCGAGGTAATCGAGAAAATTTTTCCGCAGCACGGCCCGCAGGCCATTGACGTTCCAGGAAATCAATTTCACGGCGGGAAATTAACGGAAACCTTGGCCGAACGCCAACCGTCTTAAATTGTCAAAACCACCAATTGACCATGAAACATTTCCAGCCAGCCATCGCGGTGTTGATTTTCCTGGCAAACTCATTGCCGGCGCAAAACAGCACTGCGCCGTTGCCGCCAATGGAAGTCGTGATGCAGCGTGCGCTGGAGCGCGCGGCCAAAGAAGACGACAACGATCGTGAATTCAACCAGCACTATGACTACACGCGGGTCCGGCTGACGGAGTTTCGCAACTCCAAGGGTGAATTGAAACGTCACGAGGAGAAACGCACCGCCGAGGGCGTGGACAAAAATACGATGACCAGGCCAACCCCGGTCGCCGCGCCAGAAACGGTCGAAACGGATGCACCGCTTTCCGAATCACATTCCAACATCCGCGGCAAGGCGCTCCAGGTGAAAGACTATTCGCTGACGAATTTGGTGAGTCGTTTTCAGTTCACGCTTATCGGCCGCGAAGTGGTTAATGGCCGCCCGTCACTGGTGCTGGATTTCCAGCCCGCCGCCAAAGTTTTGCCGGTGCACAGCTACAAGGATCGTTTCATCAACAAGGCCGCCGGCCGGGTCTGGGTGGACGAAGCCGATTACGCCATTGCCAAAGCGAATTTGCATCTGACTCAACAGGTGAATGTGCTGGGCGGACTGGTCGGCGCGGTCTGGAAATTCACTTACTCGTTCGACCGCGAACGGACACCGGAAGGTTTTTGGTACGCACGCCACGTGGACTGGCATCTCGAAGGGCGCGAAGTCGTCTTCCATCGAATCGTGGATTATCACGAGCAAAAATTCGGCGCGCAAAAAGCCCTCCAAGCTGCGCGTTGACGGCAACAGAGCGGACGACTATCTTGTTGCGGGTCGAAGATGATTGCCAGCATCGCCAGCAAACCAACCGCCGCGCCGAATTTCCGCGTCGGCGACGAACGGCTGGTCAAGCTCACGCCCAGCGCGGCGGGCAAGGTCGCGTCGCTGCTGACCAAACAAGGCCGTCCGAACGGGGTGTTACGCGTGGCCGTGATCGGCGGCGGCTGCTCCGGGTTGCAATACAAGATGGATTTGCAGGACGCCCCGGCCAACCGCGACATCCTCGTCGAGTCCGGCGGCGTGCGCGTGGTGGTGGACCCGAAGAGCGCGCTGTACGTGACCGGCAGCGAACTGGATTACCTCGACGCGCTGGACGGCGGGTTCAAGGTGAAGAATCCGAACGCCGCCACGACCTGTTCGTGCGGCGAGAGCTTCAGCGCGTGAAAATCAGTCCACAGTGTCGAGTCCACAGTCCACAGTCAGAACCAATCGGGGCGCTGGCAGAGTTTCGACTGTGGACTGACGACTGTGGACTTTGGCATGACTGATTATTTTGCCCTGCTCAACAAGCCGCGCCGTCCGTGGCTCGATTCCGATTCGTTGAAGCAAAAATTTCTCGCGCTGGCGGCAAGCATTCATCCCGACCGCATCCACAACGCCGACGAATGGGAAAAGGCCGGGGCCACGCGCCGTTACGCGGAATTGAATGCGGCTTACCATTGTCTGGCCGAGCCGAAATCGCGGCTGCGGCATCTGCTCGAACTGGAACTCGGCGCGAAACCGAAGGACGTCCAGCAAATACCAGCCGCCCTCGCCGATTCGTTTGCCGAAGTCGCGACAACCTGCCAGGACGCGGACATTTTTCTGGCTGAAAAGGGCAAGACCACGTCACCGCTGCTGCAAGTCCAGCTCTTCGAGCGCGCGCAGGAATGGGTTGACCGGCTGAATTCGTTGCAAAAGAGACTGAATGAATGGTGCGAAACGCTGACGGACGAATTGAAGTCACTGGATGCACAGTGGAGCGCTGGCGACGACGTCGCGCGGCGGGAAATCTTACCAAAGCTGGAGGAGCTTTACCGCTTGTTCGGTTATCTCAACCGCTGGAACAGTCAGATTCAGGAGCGCATCGTCCAACTGTCGCTATGAAAATACCGCGATTTGTCCTTTTCCTTCCCGCGCTCCCACGGCCTGAAAATCAAGACGACTTTATTATTCATTAAGATGGCTTCATTAACCATCTGAAAACTATTTTTCGATTGACAAGCTGGCTTAATTTCGTGAAATGCGGTAAGTTGGTGTTGAAACCAAGTCAGTTATATGAAAATCGGCACTAACTGTCTGGCCGTCGCCTTGGCCACCGCGCTGTCTCCTGCGGTGGCGCAGGCGCAGAATCTGTTTGTGTCGGATTCCGGCAGCGGCAACATTTATGAATTCACTCCGGGTGGAGTACAAAGCACCTTCGCATCCGGGTTGTCGGGACCTACTGGTCTAGCTTTTGATAGTGTAGGTAATTTGCTCGTGTCGGCTGGCAACAACGTCTATGAACTCACGCCGAATGGCGCGCGCAGCACCCTTAACTACGGGTTTAGTAGCCCTCAAAGCTTGGCCTTTGACAGCGCGGGTAATTTGTGTGAGGCCGATCTCGGCAGTGGCAATATCTATAAATTCACACCGAGTGGAACGCGCAGCACCATTGCCTCTGGGTTGGTCGCGCTTACTGGCTTAACCTTTGACGGAACAGGCAATTTGTTTGTGACGAGTGGCGTCGGCAACATCTATAAAATCACGCCGGGTGGGACGCGCAGCACATTTGCCTCCGGGTTGGCGAAACCTTCTGGCTTGGCCTTTGATAGTTCGGGCAATTTGTTTGAAGCAGATTCCGGCAGCGGCCATATTTATGAATTCGCGCTGGACGCCACGCGCAGCACATTCGCATCAGGGTTGTCCCCTTACGGTTTGGCCTTTGACAGCGCAGGCAATTTGTTTGAGTCAGACAGTAGCGGCCATGTCTATGAATTTACGCCGAATGGAACGCGCAGCACCTTTGCCTCCGGATTGTCGCAGCCGGCGTTTCTCGCTTTTCAGCCCGTGCCCGAACCTTCAACCTGGGCGATGCTCGGGATGGGGGCCTTCGCACTGCTCGGTTTCCGCCGCCGGAAATAAAATCATCCATTCATTCAGGAGAGGGCAGTCCGGCAATCACTCTGATTTTCTGCCGCCCCTGCCGGGGCTTTATTCATTTTGTCCCTCAATCCCACGGTTGAAACCGTGAAATCTGAAACCGGGTGTACCATCCGCGCTTTCACAAACGCGGCTACAATCCTCGGAAAAATAATCCTTGAACCGGGTTCTAACCTGTAGCCGCGACCTTCAGGTCGCGTTCGGGCACGCCCCTGCCTCCGAGCACGCAACCTGAAGGTTGCGGCTACAGCCAAGCGGCATCATTTCTTCGAGGGCCGCTCGCTGCTCCGCAGCTTCATTCGGGCTGAAACACAATCACGCTCAATGGCGGAAGGCGAAATTCGGCGGAATGCGGCTGGTCGTGGCAGGGAACATTTCCGGCGGTAACACCGCCAAAATTTCCCTGATCGCTGCCACCGTAAATGGCAGCGTCGCTGTTCAGCACCTCGCGCCATCGGCCCGCGCGCGGCAGGCCGATGCGATAATTCGGACGTGGGACGGGCGTGAGATTCAAAACGACGGCGAGCTGATCCGCACCGTCAGTGGTCTGGCGGACAAAGGAGAGCACGCTGCTCTCGCGGTCGGCGCAATCAATCCAGTAAAAACCGCCGTGGTCGTAATCGGATTGCCATAGTCCGGGGGAGGCGGCGTAAAGTTTGTTCAAATCCCCAACGAAGCGCTGGAGGCCGCGATGATACGGCCCGGCGTCGAGCAGCCACCAATCCAATTGTCCGTTCGCGTTCCATTCCGCGCTCTGGCCGAATTCGCCGCCCATGAACAACAGTTTTTTGCCGGGGAAAAGCCATTGATACGCGAGCAGCGCACGGAGGTTCGCGAATTTCTGCCAATCGTCACCCGGCATCCGGCCAATCAGCGAACCTTTGCCGTGGACGACTTCGTCGTGCGACAGCGGCAGGATGAAATTTTCGTGATGATGATACAGCATCGCGAACGTGAGGTCGTTCTGATGATATTTCCGGTGAACCGGTTCGCGGCTGAAATAGCCGAGCGTGTCGTGCATCCAGCCCATGTTCCATTTGAACGAAAAGCCCAACCCGCCGAGATAGGGCGGCCGGGTCACGAGCGGCCACGCGGTGGATTCCTCCGCAATCGTCATCACCCCGGGAAATTCCGTGTGCGTGATGTGATTGAATTTTTTCAGGAACTCAATCGCCTCGATATTTTCGCGCCCGCCAAATGGATTCGGGACCCACTCGCCTTCCTTGCGCGAATAATCGAGATAAAGCATCGAGGCCACCGCGTCCACGCGCAAGCCGTCCACGTGGAACCGGTCGCACCAAAACAAGGCATTGGCGACGAGAAAATTGTTCACCTCATGGCGGCCGTAGTTGAAAATCAGCGTGCCCCAGTCCTGATGCGCGCCTTTGCGCGGGTCTTCGTGCTCGTAAAGGGCGGTGCCGTCGAACCGCGCCAGCGCCCATTCATCGCGCGGGAAA
>Ga0181521_10002485_pt1 | contig 22268 bp, 15 predicted proteins | sample PEATcosm2014_Bin_32_FD_119764 | JGI IMG/M metagenome (GOLD analysis project Ga0181521, IMG submission 119764) | Peatland microbial communities from MTU Mesocosm Facility, Houghton, MI, USA - PEATcosm2014_Bin02_60_metaG | ecosystem: Environmental > Terrestrial > Soil > Wetlands > Peat | place...
CGCGTAGAACCACGGCGCCTGGCGGATCTTGGTGTTGAGCGAGTGCGCCCAGCCGAAAATCTCACCAAATGCCCAGGAGCTCGCGAGCGAGATGCAGATGGCACCGAGCAGGCCCGCGTCGAATAGGCCAATCGCGAGAAAGGTACCGACGTAGCGGTCGGTCGTCATCAGTTGTTCGGCGGCCTGGGCGGCACTGTCGATGTCAACGCCAGGGAGCACGGTCCCGGTCACGATGACGATGAAGACGGCGACGATGACCGTCACGAAGGACCCGAGCAGCGTGTCAAAGCGACCCCACGGGATGTCCTTCTCGAGCATGCCCTTGTCGACGACCGCACTCTGCTGGAAGAACAGCATCCACGGCGCAATCGTCGTGCCGATGTTGGCCATCAGGAAAAAGAACAGTTGTCCGTTAAATCCGCCGGCGAAATTCGGGATCAGGCCCTGGCGCACGATGGCGGAGACCGAGGGGTGCACCATGAAGGCACCGGGGATGTAGATCAGGTTCAAGGCACAGAACACGAGCGACAGCTTCTCGAAGGTCCAGTACCGGCCGTTCAGCACGATGACCGCCATCAGTACACAAACCGCCGCGACGGTGAGCCAGGGTGGCACGCCAAAGATACTGAGCGCTGCCGTCATGCCGATGAATTCGGTGACCAGCGTCAGCCAGTCGAGAATTATCAGGTCAACCAGCGAGAACCAACCCCAGAACGCGCCGAAGCCGTCGAAAATCGCCTCAGCGTGGCCGCGTTTCGTGACGGCCCCCAAGCGCACCGTCATTTCCTGGACGTAATAGGCCACGGGAATCAGGATCAGCAGGAACCAGATCAGGTGGTAACCGTACTTGGCCCCAGTCGCCGCATACGTCGTGATCCCACCGGCATCGTTGTCGGCCACCATGACGACGATCCCGGGACCCGCAATCACGAGATACAGGCGGATCGCCTTCCACGCCTTGCGGACGCGGTAATAGAGTCTCGCGAAGAAGTTCACATCGGCGCCCTTTGACTTCTATTACCCGCGACGGCTCCGCCCGCGCGCCGTCGCTGCCGGGCCCGTCATCATCCGGTCATGGCCGTGATGCTATTTTTTCAGATAGGCGTGGACGATCTCAATCAATTCTTCCGCCGCGGCGACCCTTGGGTCCGTCGCTGACGGTCGGTCGCCGACCATGTGCTCCCGGATGTGATCCTCGATGACCTCCGCGATGAAACCGTCGAGCGCCCCGCGACACGAGGTCGCCTGCTGGAGCACGTTGGCGCACTCCTCGTCGGCACCAACGGCGCGCTCAATGGCTTCGACCTGCCCCCGCAACCGGCGTAGCCGGTTCAGCAGTTTGGCCTTTTCCTTCGCAACGTGACCTGGCATCGGGAATCCCTGTTGACAGTATAGGGGGCTATGGTATATTTTGCAACCTTGCGAGCGGATGACCCGCGCCAAGACGTGTTCGACCGGCCCTGAAGGCCAGAGTATCGCGAGTCTGCGGGAGGCCTTACCACCCCATGGACCCATTACGTATCCCACCGGCCAGGGTCCGGACGACCTCGCGCATCGCGCTACAGATCATCCGTGCAACTAGTCGGACGACTGCCTGGATAGTGACAGTTGATGGGAGGTCCACGCTAAGGCGCTGACCGACTGCAGCCACCGTTCCCGGGCTTGAGCACCGCCGCTTGAGCAGATCGAGGAAAGTATCATGGCTGCGTTCCCGGTTGCCCGTATGTTCGGTCCGCGCGTTTCGCCCGTTGCGGCCGGTGCATCGGGCTCACGCGTTTCGCCGCACGTCAAGCCGTTCCGTCCCGCGGAGCGCGTCGGCAGGCGCCTGGCGATAGACCTGTCCGCGGCGGCCGCGACGGTCCTGATTGCGGGCAGCGAAGTGTGGGTTGCAGCGCGGCTGGCGGCCGCCGTTGCGGTTGAGCCATGCGGGACAACGGGCGCGGCACCATAGCAACGGGTCCCGCGGTCGCATCCGTACCCTTGCGTCAATTTCGAATGACCGAAGGACGATCCATGTTGTTGCAGCTCCTCCAGTGCACGGTCGGTCGGCGATCGAGTCCTGGCCTGGCTCGACGCCCCGCCGCTGCGCGGGCCGCTGCGTTGCACGTGAAAGCGACCGTCCGCGGCGCCGTTCGCACTTCGGCGCCGACGCTGCTTCTGCTCGCTGTGGGGTCGATCCTCGTGCACCCGACGCCTGTCGCTGCTGCGGACGGGTCGCCGGCGCCGGCGGTCCAGGACGCCCAGAGCGAACGATTCGCGATTCACGGCCAGCTGACCTACGTGGAACAAGAGACCTCCTCGTTTAATGCGCCCTATAGTGGACCCAACAGTTTGTCCCCCGGCACCGGCCGGGAGACGTTCGACGCCACGCTCTTTCTGGGTGCACGGCTCTGGCCCGGCGCGGAAGCCTGGCTTAACGCGGACGTCGATCAGGGCTTCGGGCTGGATAACACGCTCGGTGTTGCGGCGTTTCCGAGCGGCGCGGCCTACAAGATCGGCAAGAACCAGCCATATCTGCGGCTGCCCAGAGCATTTATCCGCGAGACCGTCAACCTGGATGGTGCTCCGCTGCCCGTTGAGGATGGAGCCAACCAATTCGGCGGCCCGGTCAGCCAGAACCGCTGGGTGTTCACGGTCGGCAAGATCAGCGTGCCCGACGTGTTCGACACCAATCAATACGCGCATGATCCGCGCGGCGATTTTCTGAACTGGGCCGCAATCGACGCCGGGACGTTTGACTATGCCGCCGATTCCTGGGGCTATACGGTAGGCGCGGCCGCTGAGTGGTACCAAGGCCGGTGGACGCTGCGTGAAGGGCTGTTCGACCTTTCGAACATTCCGAACAGTACGCATCTCGAGCCGGCCGGTCACGAATTTCAGATGGTGGTCGAACTCGAGCGCCGACACGAACTTCTGGGGCGCCCGGGGCGACTGCTGGTGACCGCATTCGACAGCCGCGCGCGAATGGGTCTCCTGGATCAGGCGGTGCAAGTTGCAGAGGCCACCGACACACCCGTCAACATCGCGGACGTTCGGCAGTACCGGAGCCGCACCGGCGTGGATATGAGCCTTGAGCAGCAACTCACCGACGATCTTGGGCTGTTCGCGCGCGCGGGCGGTGCCGGCGGGAATGTCGAGACCTATGAATTCACCGATATCGACCGGTCCGTGGCGGCGGGGTTATCGCTTAAGGGCGATCGCTGGCATCGTGCACAGGACACGGTCGGGCTCTCCGGCATGCTCGACAAGATCTCCGGAGCGCGCGAGCAGTATCTGAACGCCGGTGGCCTCGGAATTCTGGTCGGGGATGGTCAGTTGCCACACCCAGGACCCGAGGCGGTCGCGGAGACCTACTACAGCGCTACGGTGCTCCCGGGGACCCAGGTCACCTTTGACTACCAGTGGGTCGACCATCCAGGGTACAACCGTGACCGTGGACCGGTTTCCGTCTTCGCGCTACGTCTCCATGCGCAGTTCTGACGCTCGCCGCGGGCTGTTGGCGCTATCGCAGGTCGGGCAACAGCACCAAGTGGTGCGGGCGCGTGATGACGTTGCGGGGCGCTAAGCGCGTTCACTGGCCCCTTTCCTTACGGTGACCCATCATGGCCCGCCGCATCGCCGGGGCGCTGGTGACCTTTGATCAGAAGGGTCCGAAATTGACATGTGTCCAAAAGCCGCGTGTTGATACATAGTTGGTCGATGAAATCCGGCGATAGCTGCAATTCATCGGGGAAACGATTCCGCGCGTTCATCGACTTCGCCGGGTGGCTATCAATCGTCGCCATAGCGGCCGTTGTGCCGGCGAACGGCGAACGAGCGCAGGCGGGTGAGTTGTGTCCTGACGGATGGTGGGCCGATGCCATGCTCGGTTCACATCACATTCATCCCAGTCAACGTTTCGATGACTTCAATCCTGGCGTCGGCCTCGAATGCTCGGTCACAACACAGTGGGCAGCGTCCGTCGGCTACTTTCGCAACTCCCTGGACCGGCCCTCGTTTTACGGTGGAGCCATCTATACGCCGGAATTCACCCACTGGAAGTGGTTCCGTCTGGGCGCAATGGGCGGGATCATCTCCGGTTATAACTACGGGCGCTACGGTGTGGGGCCGGGCAATCGCACGGGGCCGGTGCTCGCCCCCACCGCAATAACCCGGTTTGGGCGGTTCGCTGTCAATTTCATTTTGATCCCGCCGATCCCCGCGGACCGCTTACCTTTCACCGTCGGCTTTCAAGCGAAATACCGCTTCGACTAGCATGTGACCTTTGACATCATCGGCCGTCCATCTGCTGGTTCGGCTGCAACATCACAGGGTCAGCATCCTGCACTGCGATCGTCGTGCCCTGAGTACGGCGGACCTCCGCTCACTTGGATATCACGCTGGTAACGAGCGGCCGGCCGCGCATCGCAAACCGTTGTGTCTCCGGGTCACGCCACCGCGCTTGTGGCCAGACCGACCTCGGCCAAGACCTCGGCCTCGAGTTTCGGATTCGGCTCGCCATCGGCAGTGGCAATCAGGTCGGTCGGTACGAGGAGAAGCAGCGGCAGGATAAGCGCGTAGACAGCCGTCGTGGCCAGCACGCAGTAGAGGAAGCCATGCGACGGGCTTCTGCCGTAGATCCATGAGCCGAGGAGGTCCCCACCGCGGTACGAGAGCTGGTACACGCCATCCACCATCATCATTAAGGTCCCCTGCAGGCCGGGGGGGCACGATCGCATCGCGAGATCGTAGTAAGCCGCTCCAGCAATGCCGCCCATCAGGCCTATGGGCATTGCCATCACGAGCGCCAGATTCGCCGAGTGGACGAACGCCAGCGGGATCATCTGCGGTACCGTGATGATCGTTCCCCACCACAACAGCTTGTTCAAAGGCACGTTCTTGCACAGATAGCCGTACAGCAGAAACACGGGGATGAAGGAAACCGCGAAGATGCCGTACCAGTACCCATACACGGCGTCGGAAGCATGCAGCTCGTTGGTCAGGTAGAACTGCAGAGGAGTGTTCGATCCCGGCGAGAACTGAAACAGGAACATGATGAGAACTGCCGGATAGACGGCCCGGTGCTTCACTAGCCGCTTGATGTCCCCGGCGAAATCCGTACCCCTGGCCTGTGGCGAGTCATAGGCATGGCGGAAGACCGCTCGCGGCGCCCACAGCGCAAGCAAGGCGATCAGCAGGCTGAGCGCCGCCATCAGGACGAAGGTCTGGCGCGGTGGCAGATGCTCGGCCAGGTATCCCGATGCGAATGCGCCGGCAATGTAGGGGATTGACATGACGACGTTCCACAGCACGCTCAGGCGCCCAGACATCAGCTGCTCCTGACCGATCAGGGCGAGCAGTCCCCAATACGCCGCCGTCACGAACCGGAACGAGAGCATCACCAGCAACATGCCCGTGAATAGACCTGGATACGAGAGCGGCGAAAACGCCATCCAGAGAAATATGGCGGCACTCAAAGGAGCGAACAGCAAGAAGAATCCCCGATCCTTCAATCCGAACGGATTCCAAAGATCCCGGGCCAGACCGAACAGTATCGAAACGTACACCGGGATGGCCGTCAGCAGTCGGAAGGTTGAAACGTCCGTCGCCGTGGCGTGCAACTGGTTTTTCAGCATGTAGGACGTTGCGATATCCAGCAGGTAGCCGTGCGGCATCACCAGATACACGAGCAACGTCAGCGGGCCGAAATAGAGGAAGATGCGGCCGGTCCTGGACGAATCCTTGCGATCAGCGGTGACGGTGGCCATGCAGGCGTCCTGGCGGCAGCGACCAGCCGTCCCGATCCTACCAGCCCGGCCAGCCGCCGGGCGCAACACACTGGCCGAACAAGGCGTTCGCCGCGGACCCTTCACTGGCCCACCACGGACGGTTGGGGTGTGTCCGGCGCCGCGGCCGCCAATCGGCGATGTGACGCACGTCACTCCTTGGGCAGCATGTTTCGACCCTTCCGCCCGGCTACGGTTGCGTCACAGTGCCGGGGCCCGCCGACGCGTCATATTCTGGCTCTCCGCCTGGGCGGAGCGGGGCCTCGTGACCATGAAAATACGCGCCAAGGTCGTCGCGCTACTGTCGGTCGTGTTTCTCGCGCTCGCGCTCGCCGAGTGGGGCGTCGGGGAGGCCTTGTTGCTTCCTGGATTCGAGCAAATCGAGCTCGACAACGCGCGCACGGCCATGAAGCGCGTCGATTACGGCGTGCACCAGACGCTAACAGGGCTCGAAGTCCTGGCGACCGACTGGGGGAACTGGGCCGAAACATACCGGTTCATGCTGGATCGTCATGTCGAGTATTCGTCTGAAAACATGACCGCATCCGCGATGAAGCAGCTGCGCGTCACAGCGCTGGCCTTCATCGATGCCCAGGGCAAGATCATTTGGTCGGGTGCGACGGACCCGGCCTCGGGTGCCCCGATCGAGCTTGACCTCTTTGCGCATCCATCGCTGCCGGCTCATTCCCCATGGCAGTACAACCTGCGGCACGCTGAACCGGGACAGGGCCTGATCGCGACCAACCACGGTGTCCTGATGGCCGCCGTATCGCCAATTCTCGACGGTTTCGGGCACGGCCCGTCACGCGGACTTGTCGTGATGGGACGACTGCTGACGGACGAGGAGGTCGCCGGAATCGGGGCCAGGGCGCAGACGAGCGTCGTGCTGGCGGCGGCGCGCGGGTCCGGTGGCCGCGTTCCCCAGTTCCTGCCCGAGGACGATGCGACGGGGGCGAGCGAAAAAATCGTCAGTACCGACGACCTGACGCAGGTCTTTCGCGTGTTTACAGACCTCGCCAACCAGCCCGTCATGACGCTGCGCGTCGATGTACCGCGCACGATCGCCGCCAGAGCCCGCAAGACGGTCTCCTACGCGATGGCATTCATCGTCGCGGCGGCGGTGGCGGTGCTGCTGTTAATGCTGGTCGTCCTGGACCGCACCGTGCTGACCCCGCTAGGCAAGGTGACGCGGCATGCGGTTGCGATCGGTGCGGGCGACGACCTGACGACCCGGCTCAACCTCGACCGCGCCGACGAGATAGGCACGCTGGCGAGCGAGTTCGACCGTATGGTCGCCCAGGTTGCCGAGTCGCGGCGCCAGCTCATCGACCATAGCTTCCATGCGGGCAAGGCGGAATTTTCCAGCGGCGTACTCCACAACATCGGCAACGCAATGACGCCGCTTAGCGTGCGGGTGGCGACGCTGCAGCAGCACCTGCGCGCGGCGCCGACGGCGGACGTCGTGCGTGCGCTCGCGGAGCGAGGTCAGGCATCGTCGGATGCTGGCCGCCAGGCGGACCTGGACGATTTCCTGCGGCTCGCGAGCGGCGAATTGGTCGAGGTAATCAATGCGGCAGAGAACGAGGCCGGGGTCATCGCGCGGCAGACCGCGGTCGTCCAGAACGCACTCACGGAGCAACGGCGGTCCGCGCGCGACACGGCCGTCCTTGAGGTTGTCGAACTTCCGGCGGTCATCAGCCAGAGCCTCGAGATCGTTCCAGATGCTTTCCGCGAGCACATCAACATCGAGCTGGACGGATCAGTTCAGGTAGTGGGGCCCGTCCGCCTCGCCCGCACGGTGCTGCGGATCGTGCTGCAGAACCTGATCATCAACGCGGCTGAAGCGATTCGCGCCGCGGGGCGCGACCGAGGCAGCGTCCGATTTTCGGCGGCGATTACCAACGAGAGCGGAGAGCATAGATTGCTGCTCGAGTGCCAGGACACGGGCGTGGGAATCGCGGCCGAGAGTCTTCAGCGCATTTTCGAGCGGGGCTATTCCACCAAGCACGGGGCTGACAACCTGGGCATCGGGCTTCACTGGTGCGCAACCGCCGTTGGCGCTCTCGGCGGCCGGATCTGGGCGACCAGCGACGGGCCGGGCCGTGGCGCGACGATTCATTTGCTCCTGCCGATCCCCGTAACAGCAGCCGAACGCTGCACCGAAGCAGCCTGAGGTCAACAGTGACAGTGAATACTCGCCCGCCGATCCGCGTTCTGGTCGTCGACGACGAAGCCGACGTCCTTGACGCCTATCGCCAGATCTTCGCCGGGCCGGCAGACGACGGGGCGTCCGACGCCCGGCGGCGCCTCGGCGCCAAGCTGTTCGGCGGGACTGGCGAGCCTGGCCAGCGGGCCAGGCTGCCCACCGCTGCGCTGACGTTCGAGCCTGAATTCTGCCAAAGCGCCGAGACGGCGGTAGCGGCCGTACGCGCCGCGCTCGCCGCGGATCGGCCATTCGCCGTCGTGTTTCTCGACATGCGTATGCCCCCTGGCGCTGACGGCGTGTGGGCGGCCACGCGGATTCGCGAGCTTGACCCCACGATAGAGATCGCCGTGTGCACGGCTTATTCGGACGTTGATCCGTGCGATATCGGTGGGCGGGTGCCGCCCGAGGACAAGTTGTCGTACCTACAAAAGCCATTCCATCCGCACGAGGTGCGGCAAATGGCCATTGCTCTCGCTAGTAAATGGCGCGCTGAACGGCGCATCACTCGCCTGGCCTATTTCGATGCACTGACGGGGTTGCCGAACCGGGAGCAGGCACATAGCCGCCTGCGGTCGGCGGTCGCCGCAGCGCAGCAGAATGGGCGGAAGCTTGCGGTGATGTATATCGACCTCGACAATTTCAAACGCATCAATGACACGCTCGGCCACGCTGTCGGCGATGAAGTCCTGACTGTTGCGGCCGAGCGCCTGCGCAAGTCACTACGTCACGCCGACGGCCGGGTGCCAGACTTGGTGGCCGCCGAACGCCCGGGCGACATCGGCCGGCTCGGCGGCGACGAGTTCCTGGTCGTGCTGCCGGACATCGCGAGCTCAGAGGAGGCCGCGCGAGTGGCCGAGCGCCTGATCGCGACGCTGCAGGAACCGATGCAGCTGGAGAAACACACGGTCGTGATCACGCCGAGCATCGGCATCGCGGTTTCACCGACCGACGGCGTCGACCCGGACTCCCTGCTGCGCCATGGCGATCTCGCGATGTACTTCGCGAAGCGGCAGTGGCCGGGTACCTACGCGTTCTTCGACGCGTCAATGAACGAAGGTGCGCTGCAGCGCTACACGATCGAAGGCAAGCTCCGGGGCGCACTCGAGCGGGGCGAGCTGTCGCTTCACTACCAGCCGCAAATCGACATTACGACCGGCGAGGTCGCTGGCATGGAGGCATTGCTGCGCTGGACAAATGACGAACTCGGCGTGGTGCCGCCGAACGATTTCATTCCCATCGCCGAGGATGCCGGGCTGATCATTCCCATCGGCGGGTGGGTGCTGCGGACCGCCTGCAGTCAGGCAAAGACGTGGCACGAGGAGGGTTTGGCCATCAAGCGAATCGCCGTTAACGTTGCGACCCAGCAGTTCGCGATGCACGACTTTACGGCGGTCGTTGCGCAGGTGCTCGCCGAGACGGGACTCGCGCCCGGGATGCTCGAGCTCGAAATCACGGAGTCGATGGTGACGAAGGATGAAGGGCGCGCGGGACGAGTGCTTGCGGAGCTGCACGCCCTCGGCGTGTCGGTCGCGATTGACGACTTCGGCACCGGTTACTCCAATTTCCAGCGCCTTCGCAACCTGGCCATCGATCGGCTGAAGATGGACCGGTCCTTTGTCCGGGACCTGGATGACGACGGTGATGACCGTGCGATCGCGGCGGCGATCCTGTCGATGGCAAAATCGCTCGACGTCGACGTCGTGGCGGAAGGCGTCGAAACATTCACGCAGCTCCGCTTCCTGCAAGAACACCGCTGCGCGCAGGCTCAGGGTTTTCTGCTCAGCAGAGCGTTGCCGGCCGGTGAAGCGCGGCTGCTGTTGCAGCGAGCGACCGAGCAGTTCGATGGCACCCGGACGCAACGGATTCGGCACCTGATCGGTTAACCGCTGACGAGTGTCCGAGGGGCGGTGATCGGGCACGGTTGGCAATGCGGTGCAGGCGCTTGAGCGGCGGGCGCGAATGCACCGTGTTACGGACTAGCTGTAAACAATAAGATAATCAAGCGGTTGCTGCGCCGACCACCGGCATGTCAAATTCTGCGCATGCGAACATCGCGCCCGGCCTCGGCTTCTGGCTCGTCCCACGCGCCATCGACGTGGCGCGCGGTATACCCGTGACGCGGCGGACTTGCACCGCGGGATGAATGCGGACTCAACATTGCGACGTCCGCGCAGCTTTGAAGAGCTGTGCCGGCGCACCGCGGCGCTCGGTCTTGCGGTCCGGGGTGCGTTCCACCCCGAGCCCCACGAACTCGGCATTGAACTGCCGCCGTCAATGACCGAAGGCACGTGTGTGTTGCTGGGCTTTACTGGCAGCGTGCAATGGCCGGTGTTTGCGCGATCCGTCGAGGCGCACGATGGCCTGCCGCACCCGCTCGACCGGTGGTCGCGCCGGATCATCGAGCCGCTGGCACGGGATTTTGAGGCGATGGTCTTTTACCCGAGCGGTACGCCGCGGTTGCCCTTTCAGCGGCTCGCCGCGCGCTGCGAGCCAGTGCATTCGAGTCCGATTGGCCTGCTCGTCCACGTCCAATGGGGTTTGTGGCACGCATATCGCGCTGCGCTCCTCCTCGGCGAACGGATCGACGTGCCGGCGGCCATTCCTTCCGCCCCTCCGTGCTCGACCTGCTCGGCCAAGCCCTGTCTCTCCGCGTGCCCGGTTGGGGCCTTCACGACCAACGGCTTTGACGTCGAAGCCTGCGCAAAGCACGTCCAGAGCGCAGCGGGTGTCGATTGCCGCGAGCTCGGCTGCCGCGCACGGCGGGCTTGCCCGGTGGGCGCCGAGTTCCGGTACGTCGCCGATCAGGCACGCTTCCACATGAAGGCGTTTCTGCTATCCGTGCAACGTTGATAGCCATAACGCTACCTGCCCGAGGGCGACCGGTCGTGGGAAACGCCGGCCGGCTACTCCTGGGGCGGCTTCGCGCAGAAGGCAGGCAGGGAATTCGAATCGATTACATCCGGCGCCGGGAACGACTCGGCGAAGTTGAATGCCGTTGGCGACGGCCCGCGCCGACGGAGGTGCTCGAGCCGGTCTACCGCCTCGGCGAGCGCCGGCCGATGACCTGCGGGCACCCACCAGAGCACCAAGTACGCTTCCGACATCCGTTCGAACCAACGCTTGCGACGGCGCATGACTTCGCGATGAGCGGATTTGTAAACGTATTCCGCCAGTGACGCTGGGTCCTGCCACACCGACAGGTTTACCAGGATGTTCTCGCCGCTCGGATGCAGTGCCGTTCCGTTCCCCTCATCAGTTTGCAGCCGCCAAACGAAGCCAGGCGAGGTGTCCGCGAGAGCGTTGATGCGGTCGAGGTTGGCGACGAAGTTCGCCATGCCAGGCGACTCCATCGGCTCCTTCATGACCGCCACGTTCAATTGCGCGAGTTGGAACATTGACACGTGCAATCCCCGACGGGCGTCTGCCCTGCACGAATCGCCACGATCAGGTCAACGGGCTCCGTTCGCATCCAATCAATGCAGGGCAGCCATTGATATGCGCCCATAGTAACGGACACGTTACCATCCGATGCGTGAACTGTTGACGTATCGAAGTGCTGGCGGCAGCAGCCCCGTCTATGCTCGTATTCATTGTATCGACCCGGCGGCATCAGCGATGGTCACGAGGGCAATGAGATGCCTTCGGCTTTCTGCCTTCTCGATGTCAGGGGATGGCCAAGGAGGGTTCGACTATCCGATAGATCATCGCCCTGGACCGCCACGTATTCTTCGACCGCGATGGTCGTCGTCCGGCAATTCTGGCTGGCGCAGGCGAGGCTTCACCAGCAACCGGGTGCAAAACAGGTGCGGCGCGGCGGGCCGACCACCAGGCGCGCAGGGGCAGGGGACGAAAACATGGCACTGATAGCTATTTCGGGAACGCGGTGCAGGCGCGCCGTTCGTGATGCCGGGCTCCGTGACGGGTCGCCGGGCAAGGCGCTTGGCGCATTTCCTGCGCCAGGCGTCGATCAGGCCTTGCGCCGTACCGCCATCATGTGACAGCTCCCTTTGAGCACTGCGGAATGGGGAGATGAGGATGTTGCAGATGGGCCCAACGGGGACCTTCTGAGTGCGCGGCAGTGCCCAGCCGCAGTACTTGTCTGCTGGCGATCACCGGCTGCGCACGTGCGTCGGTGTCGAATTCGTGGTCTGCGCGGCATGAATCGCTCGCCACCTGGCGGAGCGGCGACGATTCGCGACTGCAGATGCGGTCATGACGCGCACGAAGTTTGTGGCACTCCCGATTGCCCCGGAAGCGGCGCTCGTCACGGGCGGGGGCGCGATTCCGAGTGAGCACGAAGCAGCGCCCAGTCGGACAATCACTTGGGCTCGTCGCGCTGCTGTGCGCGGCGCCAGGCGCCTGGGGCCAAGGCGGGCCGCCAATGGTCACCGACGACCCGGGTACGCCGGGTGACGGCAACTGGGAGATCAACTTCGCGTTCATACTCGAGCGGACACGGTCGTCGACCTCGTCCGAGACGCCGCTCCTCGACATTAATTTCGGGGTGGGTGATCGCATTCAGCTGAAGTACGAGGTCCCTTGGCTCAATGTCTACGACTCGGCGGGTGACTCCAGCTCGGCCGTCGGTAACTCCTTGGTCGGCGTGAAGTGGCGATTCTTCGATGCCGGGCAGGATGGCTGGCAGGTTTCGACGTACCCGCAGGTGTCGTTCCGCACGTCGGCGCACTCGTCCGACGAAAGTGATCTCACGGAGGTGTCGGGGGCGGTGCTGCTGCCGATCGAGGTGATGAGGGCCTTCGCGCTTTGCTCGGTCAACTTCGACGTTGGTCGCCGAATCGCACCGGCCGGCGACGGGGGCTGGTTCGCCGGAGTTGTGGTCGGCCACGAGATCGACCAGCATTTCGAGTGGATGGCCGAAGTCCACGGCGACTTCTCAACCGGCCTCGGGCAATCGGCCTTGCAATCCAATCTCGGCCTGCGCTGGGTCGTGACGAAAGGTAGCAGCGTGCTGTTGTCATTCGGCAGGGGCTTTCACAGCGAGTACAGTCCTGGCCTCAATTTCCACGGCTATCTTGGCTGGCAGGTAAGGCGGTAGACCCGGCCATCTGTGCCGCCTGCGCTCGCGCTGCTCGGAGCGGCGTCCGGCACCAAGTGACATTACCATTGGTCGTGCCGATGTAGTCGTCGCGCGCTCGTGGCATAACACACCGCGCACGGCAACGGCGCAAGCCGTGAAAACGATGGAGGACCTGCAGCTCTGTCTGCCGCAGGGCGAAGGCGAGCATCGAATGACCGGCGCAGACGCTACGACTCGCCAGCGGCGAAGGGAAGCCCGTCGTTGGTGGATCACCTGCAGCTTCAGGGGCTGGCACGCGGTTCGGCCAAATGTATGGCGACAAAGGATTACAGCCGGCTCCCTGAGACCGGTCTGGCATGCGGGCCCGCGGTCGTGGGCTTGACGGCCTCCCGATTCAGTGCCTGCCGTACCACGCAAAATCATCGCGGCTGATCAGCGTGTTCGCGGTGACCGGCCCCCAGGTCCCCGCGGCGTATGGGCGTGGCCCGTCCCCGTCGGCCGCCCAAGCCGACCGGATCGGGTCAATCCAGCGCCACGCCGCCTCGACCTCGTCGCGCCTCATGAACAGAGTCAGATTGCCCTGGATCGCATCGCCCAAGAGCCGCTCGTAGGCCTCGAGGGGTCGGGCCTTGAATGATTCGGCGAGATTGAGCGCTAGATCCACCGGCTGCAGCCGCATGGCCTCGCCCGGGCTCTTGGCCAGAATCCTGAGCGTGATGCACTCGTCGGGCTGCAGCCGGATCACCAGCTGGTTGGGCGGCTGCATGCTGAACGGACCCTCGAAGATTGAGTGCGGCACCTGGTCGAAGGTGATGATGACCTCGGCCACGTGTTGCTGAAGGCGCTTGCCGGTACGAAGGTAAAACGGGACACCGGCCCACCGCCAGGTATCTATTTCGGCCTTAATGGCCACGAAAGTCTCGGTGCGGCTGTCCGGCGGAACGCCGTTCTCGTCTAGATACCCTGGCACCTGGGTCGCGCCGATTACACCGCCGTGGTATTGGCCGCGCACGGTCTTGATCAATGCCTCGGCATCGCCAATCGGGCGCAATGCGCGCAGCACCTTGAGTTTCTCGTCGCGCACGGCGTCGGCGCCGCTGCTCGCGGGGGGTTCCATCGCGAGGATGCAAATAAGTTGCAGCAGGTGGTTCTGCACCATGTCACGCAGCGCGCCCGTGCGATCGTAGAACTCGCCGCGTCCTTCGACGCCGAGCTGCTCGCTGACGGTGATCTGCACGTGCTGAATCTGGCCACGTCGCCACAACGGCTCGAACAGCACGTTGCCGAAGCGCAGCGCCAGCAGGTTCTGCACTGTTTCCTTGCCGAGATAATGGTCGATGCGGTAGATCTGCCGTTCACTGACCATCGAGCCGACTGTGTCGTTGATCCCGCTGGCGGACGGCCCGTCCTCGCCGAGCGGTTTCTCCAGCATTATGCGCGAGTCCGGCGTCACGATTCCATTCGCGGCGAGTTCGCGGCAGATGGCCGCGAATAGGTCGGGCGCGGTCGACAGGAAGAACAGGCGCGGAACCCCCGGCCTGGTGCCTAGTACCGTCGCGAGTCCGCCGTAGTCGGCCGCGACCGTCGCGTCAACGCGAACGTAGTCGAGAAGTCGGCTGAACGCCGCCCACGTCCCAGTGTCGAAGGCATCGCCGAGAAACTGCCGACAGGCAGCTTCGCCTTTGCCCGCATATGCTGCTCGACTGAGGTCGGACCGCGCGACGCCAATGATCCGGCCTTCCGTCGATAGATGCCCGTCGGCGAAGCGGCGGTAGAGCGCCGGCAACAGCTTGCGCGTCGCGAGATCCCCGGTGCCACCGAACAGCACGAGGTCGAACGGCGGTGAGGCAAGGCGGGAACCCTGACCTCGGCCTTCGCGGCGGCCGTCTGTGCTCACGGGTGCTCCGATATGCGGGTAAACTACGATATTAATGGTGGATCGGCGCTTCCTGTGATCTTTTCCCAATGGTGGTACCCGCTCCCGCGGCATCGCAATGCGCGCGAGGACCTGCTGCGGCTGCGGCGCGTAGACCGCGCGTGCAGGCATCGTCGAGATACCTCGTTTCCCCGGCAAGCGCATGCGGTTGAGGAATCCCGATACCCTGGTACGGGCCACCGGAACTACCGGGCGCGCCGGGAGTCAGATCTGTTCGGTTACGGGGGACCGCGCGCCGTGAGACGCCTGGGATCGGGCCTGCTGGCTCTGTCGTTGCTGACGGTTCCCTTGCCGATGTGCTGGGCGGCGGGGCACTCCCACGGAGGGGCCCCCCAGTCGCAGGGGCAGGGTAAGGACCAGCAGGGCCAAAACTCCGACGCCGACGCGTTTGATGTCAATGCGACCAATCAGGTCGTCACGAAAACTTCTACCGGCGGAATTCGGCGCGTCGTCGCCAACGACTCGAGCGACGCGAAGCAGATTGGGCTGATTCGCGCCAACCTGAAAAAACTGGCCGACAGTTTCGGGCCCGGTTCGTTCATCGCCCCGACGCATGGCCACGGGCCCGATACGCCAGGGCTGGCGGCACTGCAGGCCGGTGCGTCCGGTCGGCTGCGTGCCCAATACTTTGAGGTCAAGGGCGGAGCCGAGGTTCGGTACTCGTCCGACGATCCGACCCTAGTGACGGCGCTGCAAGGGTGGCTGGATGCGCAGCTTCCGGAACAAATGACCGGCATGCCCGCTGAGCATGCCGAGCATGATCAGGTGATGACGCGATCGCAGTAGCGGGCGACGGCGCACGCGACGGGGTCCGGCATCAGGCGCCGTGACCTGACGGTCTCCGACTCTGCGGGACTTTCCGGAAGTGCCAGCCGGAACCGACCCGGTCGCCTTGCGCGGCCGACCCCAGAGCCGCGCCGGATACTGCCGGACTCCCCAGCAGCGGGATCGCGGGCAATACCATCTGGGCTCGCAGCCCGGGCCGGTTGTCCAGCAGCTGCAGTGCACCGCCGTGGAGCTTGGCGACCGCGTCGACGATGCTCAGGCCAAGACCGACGCCCGGCGTGCCACGGCTGGCGTCGCCCCTGAAAAACCGATCCGTGGCGTTCGGCCGGTCGGCATCGGAGATGCCCGGACCGTTGTCCGCGACGGAGATCTCGACGGCGCCATCGGGCCGGCGCGCAACATGCACGCTGATGGCGCCTGTCGCCGTGACGAACTTGAGCGAATTGTCGATCAGGTTACTGACGGCCTGCGCGAGCAATACCGGATCGCCAGCGACCGGCGATTCGCCGGCCGTGTGAAACGAGAACGCGACGCCCTTTTGTTCTGCAGCCGGCTCGTAGAACTCCACCACTTCAGCCGCCACCGCCGCGGCGTCCACCGGAATGAATCCGGCGCGGCGCGTGCCCGTGTCGATCTCGGCGAGTCGCAGCAGCGCGTCGAAGATCCGGATCACGCGATCGACGTCAGCGACGGCAGCGTCAATTTCGGCGAAGGTCTCCGCCGCTGGCGGCCGGGTCAGCGCCAGGTCCTCGAGCCGCGAGCGCAGTTCCGCGAGCGGCGTCCTCAGGTCATGCGCGATCGAATTGGAGACACCGCTGATGCCCCGGATCAGATGCTCGATGTGATCGAGCATGCCGTTGATGGTCTGAGAGAGTGTGTCGAGTTCGTCGCCCGACCGACGAACCGGCAGCCGATGGCGCAGGTCGCCCTGCATGATTGCCGACACGGTCTGGCGGATGCCGTGCACTTTTGAGAGCAGCTCACGCCGGATCAGGATGCCGCCGGCCACGCCGAACAGCGCCAGAAAAGTCACGGCTGCCACGAGGCCGTACGAGAATCGCCGCTCCAGCGGCAGGAACCGCGCCAGATCGCGCCCGACGAGCAGGTTGTAGCCTCCCGGCAACGCCGTGTGCACGACGACGGCGCCCGCGGGCTGTTCGTCGAGCTCAACGACAACGGCATCGGTGCCGGACTTGTCCGGGATGCCGCGGGGCCACGCGGACAAATTGCCCGCCAGGCGACGGTGCGACGCATCCGTCAGCAGCAGGATGCGTTCCCCAGCGATCTGCATGCCGACCCGCGCGTTAATGAACGCGGTCAGGCCATCGATGCCTTCCCGCCGGAACACATCGGTGAGCCGTTGTGCGTCGCCGCGCAGGAGTTCCGTGCGGCCGTCGCGAATGGTTACGCTCCATGCGAGCCACAGGGGGATTGCGAACGCGACCAGCGCCGCCAGGCCGAGCAGCACGTAGCCAATCGCCCAGGTGGCCGCCGAGGAGCGCAGCAGTCTATGCATGCTCGCACATCATGTAGCCGGCACTGCGAACGGTCCGTACGAGGGGAGGCTCGGAGTCAGCCTCCAGTTTCTGCCTGAGCTTGCTGATATGCACGTCCACGACGTTGGTCTGGGGGTCGAAGTTGTACTCCCACACCGCTTCGAGCAGCATGGTACGCGTCACCACCTGATTTGCGTGGCGCATCAGGTATTCGAGCAACTTGAACTCGCGCGGCCGCAGCACGATGGCCCGGGCGCCCCGCGTCACCCGCCGCGACAGCAGGTCCATGCGCAGATCGCCCACCTGCAGGATCCGCTCCGCGCTGGCGCCACTGCTGCGCCGCCCGAGTACATCGACGCGCGCGAGCAGCTCGCCGAACGCGAACGGCTTGGTCAAATAGTCATCCCCGCCGGCGCGCAGCCCTTTGATTCGCTCGTCGACGTCGGCCAGCGCGCTAAGGATGAGGATCGGCGTGTGGTTGCCGGCCTTGCGCAGGGCCTCGATGATTGCGAGACCATCGATGTTCCCCGGGAGCATCCGGTCCATCACGATCACCTCGTACGGCGCACTCGTGGCCATCAGCATGCCGTCCCGGCCATTGGCCGCATGATCTACCGAATGCCCGGCCTCGCCCAGCCCCTTGACCACGAAACGCGCCACGCGTTCATTGTCTTCGACCACCAGGATTTTCATGGGCCGAGCCGCCGCCTGGCGCGCCGCAGGCGGTGCCGCGCGTGCGCCGTCACCGCCGTTCGCTCCCGCGCCATGCCTGCAGCGGCGCGGCCGCGATCGGGAGAAGGGGCGCCGCGGGCATCTCGATGTTCGGCAATCATGCCTCGGCGCTTGCTACGTGCACTCACGTGGGCGCGTCCGGCGCTTGCAGCGCAGCATTCTGAACGGCCGGCGCCGGGCTCCGGCGCGGATGCCTTGCCGCCCAGCGGACGCTGAGGCGATCAAGATACAGGTACACGACCGGCGTCGAGAACAACGTCAGTGCCTGGCTCAGCAGCAGTCCGCCGACCATCGTATAGCCGAGCGGCTGGCGCAACTCGGATCCGGTGCCACGCCCGAGCATCAGCGGCAGGGCGCCTAACAGCGCAGCCATCGTTGTCATCATGATGGGGCGAAACCGCAACAAGCACGCCTGCCGAATCGCCGCCTCGGGCGCAAGATGCTGCTCGCGCTCGGCCTGGATGGCGAAGTCCACCATCATGATGCCGTTCTTCTTGACTATTCCGATGAGCAGGATGATGCCGATCAATCCGATCACCGACAGGTCGAAGTGGAAGGCCGCGAGCATCAGCAGGGCCCCGAGCCCGGCCGATGGCAGCGTCGACAGGATCGTCAGTGGGTGAATGAAACTCTCGTAGAGCATCCCGAGAATGATATAGACGACCACGAGCGCGGCAAGGATCAGGAACGGAGCCGTCCTCAGCGATGCCTGGAATGCCTGCGCCGTGCCCTGGAACGTTCCCTGAATGGCGCCCGGCAGATGAATGCCGGCCGCCGACTTCTGGATCGCTTCCACGGCTTGTCCCAGCGCGACCCCCGGCGCGAGGTTGAATGAGACGGTGACAGCGGGGAACTGGCCCTGGTGGTTGATCGACAGATAGCTCGTGTGTTCCGTGTCGAACCTGGCGATCGTTGACAACGGCACCTGCTGACCGGTGATGGGCGACTTGATGTAGAGCTTGTTCAGCGTGTCCGGCTCACTTTGCAGCGCCGGCGTCACCTCCAAGATGACGTGGTAACTGTTGAGCTGAGTGAAGTATTGCGTCACCTGCCGCTGCCCAAACGCATCGTACAAAGTCTGATCGATCAGCGCAGGCTGGATGCCGAAGCGCGCCGCCTGGTCGCGGTCGATCACCAGCGACAGCTTCGTGCTCTTGTTCTGCTGGTCGGATGCAACGTCGCGCAACTGCGGCAGTTTCTGCAGTTCCGTCAGCAGCTTCGGCGCCCATTCGTTCAGCTCATCGAGGCTGGCATCCTGGATCGTGTATTGGTACTGGGTGCGCGTCAGTCGCCCGCCGACGTTCAGGTCCTGCGCCGCTTGCAGATAAAGCGTGGCGCCCTGGACGGTCGCCAGCTTGGCGCGCAGGCGATTGACGATCTGATCGGCGTTGGCCTTGCGCTCGCCGCGCGGCTTCAGACCGATGATGGCAAACCCGTTGTTAAGGGGCCGCGTCCCGCCAACGGCCGCCCCCCAGCTCGCGGTGTCGGGATCGGCCGCGATTACATCGGTCAGCCGGTGTTGCAGGCGAACCATCTCGCCGAACGAAACATCCTGCGGGCCGTCCGACAATCCCGCGATGATGCCCGTGTCCTGCTGCGGGAAGAAACCCTTGGGAACCCAGACGTACATCAGCACGGTCGCGAGTACGGTAATCAGGAACACGACCAGGGTCGCGCGCTGGTGGCGCAGCACGAGGTCGAGCCCCTTGGTGTAACGGGCGAGAAGCTTCTCGAAGCCTGACTCGAGCACCGTATACAGGCGGCCGTGTTTGGCGTGCTTCTCGTCACGCAGGAACAGCGCGCCCATCATCGGCGACAATGTCAGAGCAACCAGTGCCGACACGCCAATCGTCAGCGTGACAGTCACCGCGAACTCCCGGAACAGGCGGCCGATGATGCCGCTCATCAGCAGCAGTGGAATGAACACGGCAACGAGCGAGAGGCTGATCGATATGATGGTGAAGCCGATCTCGCCTGCGCCCTTGATCGCCGCGTCATACGGGGACAGACCCGCCTCGATGTGCCGATAGATGTTCTCGAGCATCACGATCGCATCGTCGACGACGAAGCCGACGGCAATGGTCAGCCCCATCAGGGAGAGATTGTCTAGGCTGTAGCCCACGACGTACATGACGGCCGCCGTACCGAGCAGGGACAGCGGGACCGTGATGCCCGGAATCACGGTGGCCCAGAAATTGCGCAGGAATACGAAGATAACCATCACGACCAGAGCGATCGTCAGCAGCAGGGTGAATTCGACATCCTCGACCGAGGCCTTGATGGTCGTGGTCCGGTCGATGACCTGGTCGATCTTGAGCGACGGTGGCACGGCATTGAGAACGTGCGGGAGCAGGGCCTTCACCCGGGACACGGCGTCGATCACGTTGGCGCCCGGCTGTTTGTAGATCAGCAGCAGGATGCCGGGCTTTCCGTTCTGCCAGCCGACCATCTGCGTGTTTTCCGGGCCATCGACGGCCATGCCGATATCCCGGATCCGGATGGGGGCGCCGTTGTGGTACGCGACGATGACATCGTTCCAGGGCGCGGCATTGAGGATCTGGTCGTTGTCGTAGATGGCGAAGGTCTGGGTCCGACCGTTGATCGCGCCCTGCGGTGCATCGACCGTTGCGACGCTGATCAGGCTCGCCACGTCCTCGAGCTGCAGGCCCACCGAGGCCAGTTTCGCCGGATCGACCTGCACACGTACCGCCGGCTTCTGCTGTCCGCCGATCGAGACCTGGGCGACTCCGGGAAGCTGCGAGATCTGCTGCGCGATCACGGTCTCGGCATAGTCATCGACCGCCGTCAGCGGCAGGACGTCCGAATGGACCGCAAGAATGAGGATGGGCGAGTCCGCCGGATTCACCTTGCGGTAGGACGGCGGAGTGGGCAGGTTCTTCGGCAGCTGGCCGCCGGCGGCATCGATGGCTGACTGGACGTCCTGGGCGGCGGCGTCGATGCTCCTGCCGAGATCGAACTGCAGCGTGATCTGTGAGGTACCGAGCACGCTCGTCGAGGTCATCTGCGACACGCCAGAGATGAAGGAGAACTGGGATTCCAGTGGCTGAGCCACCGACGACGCCATGATCTCGGGGCTCGCGCCGGGGAGCTGGGCCGTGACAATGATCGTGGGGAAGTCGACCTGCGGCAGCGGCGCAACCGGCAGCAACGGGTAGGCTACGAGGCCGACGAGAAAGATGCCGGCCATCAACAGCGTCGTGGCCACGGGCCGCTCAATGAACGGCTGGGAGACGTTCACGGCGCGGCGCCCTTGTAGGCTGCCTTGCCGGACGTCCCCGCCGCGGCATTGGCGCTGACACGCGCCTTCGGTTGCAGGCGGTACTGGTTACTCGAGACGACCTGCTGCCCGGCCTCGAGGCCCCGATCGACAACGACCGCGTCGTCGCTCTGGTCACTGATGGTCAGCGGGACCGGCACGACGGTGGAATCGGCCTGAACGAGGTACGCAAAAGCGCCGCCCGGTCCCCGCTGCAGTGCGCTCGTGGGGATCGTCAGGACCTGGCGCCTGACCGTGGCCAGTACCCGCACATTGACGAACTCGCCGGGCCAGAGCTTGCGTTTTGCATTAGGGAACGTCGCCTTGACGCGGATGGTCCCCGTGGTCTGGTCGATCTGGTTGTCGATCAGCGCCACGGTGCCACTGTCGAGTTCCTCGCGGCGATTGCGCGAGAGTGCAGTTGCTACCACCGGCCCGCGGCTCAGCGCCTCGCTGAGCTGTCCGAACGCATCCTCCGGCAGGCTGAGGATGACGGAGATCGGTTGCAGCTGCGTCACGACGACGATACCGGTCGTATCCGCTGCGTGGACAATGTTCCCCGGATCCACCAGACGAATCCCTGTCCGGCCGGCGATCGGCGATGTAATGCTGGTGTAGGCGAGCTGTGTCCGCGCGTTGTCGATGTTTGCCTGATCGGCCTTGACTTGTGCCTGCATCTGCGCGACGAGTGATCGTTGCGTGTCGACGGTTTGTTTACTGGCGAGCTCCTCAGGCGCGAGCAGCGTATAGCGGTCTAGGTCGCGTACCGCGTTGGCGAGCAGGGCAACGTCCTTCGCCGAGGTGGCAAGCGCCTGGTCGAGCGCTGCCTGGTAGGGGCGCGCGTCAATCTGCACGAGCAGCGCACCCTGTTTGACCTCCTGGCCCTCGACGAACGCGATCTTCTCGATCTGGCCATCCACACGGGGGGTGATGGTGACCGTGTAAAACGCCTGGACGGTGCCGAGGCCCTCCAGGTACACCGGCACATCCGCGCGCTTCGCCGTAGCGATGTCGACCGGAATTGGCGGCGGC
>Ga0181521_10002486_pt1 | contig 22262 bp, 22 predicted proteins | sample PEATcosm2014_Bin_32_FD_119764 | JGI IMG/M metagenome (GOLD analysis project Ga0181521, IMG submission 119764) | Peatland microbial communities from MTU Mesocosm Facility, Houghton, MI, USA - PEATcosm2014_Bin02_60_metaG | ecosystem: Environmental > Terrestrial > Soil > Wetlands > Peat | place...
CACGAATGCGCCGACATCTCGCTTCCACTCCCGCAGATCGACGATCGGGTAAGCGACAATCTGGCCCGGTCCGTGATAGGTGACGTCGCCGCCGCGATCCGTCTCGTGTAACTCGATCCCGGCCCGTCGCAGCGTTTCTTCCGGCGCGAGCACGTTTTCCTCGTGACCATTTCGGCCGATGGTGACGACGTGCGGATGTTCGACAAAAAGCAGATGGTCGACGCCCGTGCCCTGCTTGCGTTCCGACGCAATCTGCTGCTGGATCGCGAACGCATCGCTGTAACTCATGCGCCCGAGATCGCGCACAACACACTCACGCATTAATAGCCAGCCCGTAGACGTTGTTGAACGCTTCGCCGACGGCTTCGTAAATCGTCGGATGCGCGTGGATCGTGTGCATCATCGTTTCCACCGTCGCTTCGGCTTCCATCGCCGCGACAGCTTCCGAGATCAACTCGTAAGCCTGCGGTCCGATGATGTGAACTCCCAGAATCTCGCCGTATTTTTCGTCGGCCACAACTTTGACGAACCCGTCGTGCGATCCGAGAATTGTGGCCTTGCTGTTCGCCACGAAGGGGAACTTTCCGACCTTCACTTTGTATCCGGCGGCCTTCGCCTGCGCCTCGGTCAAACCAACGCTGCCGATGCCGGGCTCCGTGTAAGTCGCGCCCGGGATGCGATTGCGATTGATGGGCGTCACCGGTTTGCCAGCCATCTTCGCGACCGCCACCATTCCCTGCATGGAGGCCACGTGCGCCAGTTGCGGCGTTCCCGCCACGACGTCGCCGATTGCGTAGATACCCGGCTCGGCGGTCTGCTGATATCCGTTCACTTTGATGAACCCGCGGTCGAGTTCGACCTTCGTGCTCTCCAGACCGATATTCGCGGTGTTCGGCGCGCGCCCGACCGCGACCAGCAATTTTTCCGCTTCGACGTCCTCGACTTTGCCGTTCGAGAGCGTCACTTTCATCTTCACGCCGGTGCCCGTCTTCTGCACGTTGTCGCACTTCGCGCCCGTTTCGACGCGTATTCCCGACTTTTTGAAAACGCGCTCAAGCTCCTTCGAAACCTCTTCGTCCTCGACCGGAACGATGCGCGGCAGCATTTCGAACAGGCTCACCTCGGATCCGAAGCGGCGGAACATCGACGCAAATTCGACGCCGACCGCGCCCGCGCCAATCACCATCAGAGACTTCGGCACCTGCGTCAGATTGAGGATTTCGATGTTGGTGAGGATGAACTCGGGGTCCGGCTTGAGGCCGGGCAGCATACGCGCTTCCGATCCGGTGGCGATGAGAATGTTCTTCGCAGTGAGGGTCTGCACGCCTTTGTCGGTCTTAACTTCGACCGTGCCCGCGCCTTTGATCGTGCCGTACCCTTTGATCACCTCGACCTTGTTCTTCTTCATCAGAAACTCGACGCCCTTGGCGTGTTTCTGCACGATGCCGTTCTTGCGGTCGACCACCTTCGGGTAGTTGAGCACCGGCTTTTCAATCGTGATACCTTCGTCGGCAGAGTGGTTGGCGAAGCTCCACAATTCCGCGGTATGCAGAAGCGCCTTGGTCGGAATGCAGCCGACATGCAGACAAGTGCCGCCCAGCTTCGGGTCCTTTTCAACGATGGCAGTTTTCAAACCGTACTGGCCGGCACGCACCGCCGCCGAGTAGCCGCCGGGGCCGCTACCAATCACAATCAGATCGTATGTCACGTAACTTCATTCTACATGGCGCGTCTTTTTAATTAACATGCGGGAAATGGCACGCATCTCATTGGTTCTGTTGCTTTTCGTATTGGGAGCCGTAGCCCAGACGCGCAGCTTTCCCATCGATACCATCACCATCGAAGGCAATAAGAATCTGAGCGCGAGCGCGATCGCAGCCGCAGCTGGTTTGACGCGCGGTGAGACCGGCAACAGCGCGATCTTCGACGCCGCGCGCGACCGTCTTATCGCGAGTGGATATTTCGAAACCGTCGCCTACCGCTACAAGCCTTCGGCCACAAGCGGCTACGACGTGACTTTCGAGGTGAAGGAAATTCAGACGCTGTTTCCTATTCGCGTGGATGCTCTCGGCGCGTCGACCGACGAGATTTCCGCTTATCTGAAAGCGAAAGACCCGCTCTTCAGCGGCAGGATGCCGGGGACGCAGGAGGTGCTGAAGCGAACCGCCGCGGAAATCGAACAGTTTCTCGAAACGAAGGATCATCCGGAGAAGGTTGCCGGAAAAGTCATTGCCACTGCGCCTGAACACTTCGAGATCGACTTCACGCCGGTGCGAGGTCTGCCGGCTGTGTCGATGGTGACCTTTGAGGGCAGCAAGCTTATTCCCGCGATCGACCTGCGCAACAAGATTGCTGAAGTCGCGTTCGGTCAACCCTTCACCGAAAGCAGTTTTCGCGTGTTTCTGGAAAACCAGATTCGGCCGCTTTATGAAGCGAAAGGTTACATGCACGTCACGTTCCCGAAGATCGTCTCTGAGCCATCAACGCAGGTTACGGGAGTGGACGTGAAAGTGACCATCGATGAGGGCGTGCAGTACAAGCTCACGCGCGTTGCGGTGGCGGGGAAGACTGCGAGCGAGAGCACGCGCATTTTGAAGGAGGCGAAACTTCCGCAGATGACCATCGCGAATTTCGATGAGGTCAAAGACGCGGCGGGGCGCGTGAGAGACACGATGCGGCAGCAGGGCTATCTCGATTGCCAGGTCTCAACCGACAGCAAGCGGGACGACGAAAAGAAGACCGTCGAGTTTTTCGTCGTGGTCGACACCGGCCCGGAGTATACGTTCGGGACCCTCACGGTGAATGGTCTGGCACTCGATGGCGAGGCCGCCATCCGGAAAATGTGGACCGTGAATAAGGGCGATCCGTTTCCGGTGAAGTATCCGGATTACTTCGTGGCGCGCGTGAAAGAGGATGGTCTGTTCGACAACCTCGGCGACACGAAAGCCACTCCGAAGATCGACAAAGAAAAGCACGTCGTCGATGTGACGCTCGATTTCAAGTACGGACCTCCGCCGCCGAAGAAGGAGAGACCACCGGCGTTTCCGGGCCGATAGCTCAGATCTCCCGCCGGCCTTCCATGGCTTTCCACATCGTCACTTCGTCGGCAAATTCGATGTCGCTGCCGACCGGTACCCCCATGGCGATGCGCGTGACCTTCACTCCCAGCGGTTTGAGTAACTTCGATAAATAGACCGCGGTCGCCTCGCCCTCGACTGTTGGATTAGTCGCGGCGATCACCTCTTCGATGCCGCCTTTGGCAATGCGATCCACGAGGCTCTTGATTTTCAGTTGCTCCGGTCCGACGCCGCGCAAAGGAGACAGCGCGCCGCCAAGAACGTGGTAGAGTCCGTTGAACTGGCGAGTAACTTCGATACCCACGATGTTATTGGGATCTTCCACCACACAAACAACCTTTTGATCGCGCCGGGAATCGCGGCAATACTGGCATAACTCGGCGTCGCTGATGTTATTGCACACTGCGCAGATAACGAGTTTGTCTTTGACATCGAGCACGGCCTGCGCAAGCTGTTCCGCGTCGGCGTGGCTGGCGCGCAGAATGTGAAACGCCATGCGCTGGGCGGACTTCTGTCCGATGCCGGGCAGACGTTTGAACTCATTGATGAGCCGGGCCAGCGGCTCCGCGAAGTCCGGCATGCGCTAGAACATTCCCGGCGGCAGGCCGAGGCCGCCGAGCATCCCGCCCATCTTCTTCTGCGATTCCTCGTCGACTTTTTTCACGGCTTCGTTACAGGCCGCGAGGACAAGATCCTGCAGCATCTCGACGTCGCCGGCGACTTCGGGATCGATCTTCACGGCAAGCACGTTTTTGTGGCCGTCCATCTTAACGGTGACCATGCCTCCGCCGGCCGTTCCATCGATGCGTATCTGCGCGATCTCGGCCTGCAGGCGCTCCTGCATCTGCTGCGCCTGCTTCATCATGGCCTGCATATTTCCCATATTTCCGGGCATTTTCATTGGTTCAGGACTCCTTCAGGTTGCGGACGGTGCGCACTTCGCCGCCGAACAGTTCTCGAAAACGTTGTACTTCGGGATGCGCGAGAGCGCGCTCGGTGACCTCATCCGCTTTGGCCCCGGCTGGTTGGACGGGAGCGGGCTGGGCCGGAGCCAGCGCACTCTTCGCGTCGCCAAAATTCACTTTGAAGCGAAGCGCCGGAAAACCAAGTTGCTTCAGCGCCGTCAGAATTTCGTCGCGCCCCAGATCGAGCTGAAATTGTTTGGGCGCATTGATCTGCAATTCATTGTTGACGAGAGTGACATCGGCCTGCGCGATCGCATCGGCCGAAAACGCAAGACCCGCCTCCCGCATTGCACCCTGCAGTTTGGCACGCCAATCATCGTCCGGCGACGGGATGGCCGATGGAACTGAGGCCGCGGGCGCGGGCGCAGCCGTCTTCTTCATCCGGTCCATCTCGAATGGCGATGGGCCCGAGCGCAGCGACGGCGCGGAAGCCGCCGCCTTCACGGAAGCGGCCGGTCGCGGAGGTTCCGCGGCAGGTTTGCCGAGCGAGGCCAGGGCTTCTTCAATCGGAATCAGCTTGCCCGCCTGTACCATCTTGAGCAGGCCGATCTCGAGGTGGAAGCGGGGTTGCAGCGAAAACTGCAGTTCGCGGAAGAGATCGAGCGCGAGTTGCAGGTACCGGGTCAGATCTTCTTCGCTGAAGCCATCTGCAACGCGCGCCATCTCCACGCGCTCGGCCGGACTGGCCGCGATCAGCCGCGAAGCGCTCCCCGAGATCTTCGTCACGAGCAGGTTGCGCAAATATCTCGAAAGCTCACGCGAGAAATGCTGCGGACTTCCACCGTTGCGCTCGAGTTCATCCACCAGCGCGAGCATGGCGCCGCCATCCTGCGCCGCGAGCGCTGTGGTTACCTGCGCCATCGCGTCCAGCGAAAAAGCCCCGAGCAACGCCCGCACCTGCGAGGCTTCCAGCTTGTTGCCGCAACACGCAATGGCCTGATCCAGCGCGGAAAGAGAATCGCGCACCGACCCTTCGCCCGCCTGCGCCAGTACGGCGAGGGTTTCGTCATCGGCATCGATGCCTTCGGCGACGGAGATTTCGCGCATCCGTTCGATCAGATCGCCGAAATCGACCGAGCGAAAGCTGAAATGCTGGCAGCGCGAAGCAATGGTTGCCGGAATCTTGTGAGACTCCGTCGTGCACAGGATGAACACCGCCCAGGACGGGGGTTCTTCAATCGTCTTCAGCAGCGCGTTGAAGGCTTCGTTGGTGATCTGATGCGCTTCGTCGACGATGAATATCTTATAGCGGTCGCGCGCCGGGCGGTAGCGCACATTTTCGCGCAGCTCGCGCATTTCGTTGATGCTGCGATTCGACGCCGCATCGATTTCAATCACGTCGACTGAGCCGCCCGCGGCGATCTCGAGGCAACTCGCGCAGACGCCACAGGGGGGATCCAGGGGACCTTTTTCGCAATTGAGGCAGCGCGCCAGGATGCGGGCGGTCGTGGTTTTGCCGGTGCCACGCTGGCCCGAAAAGATGTAACCGTGAGCGACGCGGTTCTGCGTGATGGCGTTGCGCAGCGTTGTTTTGATGTGCTCCTGATTCAGCACATCGTCGAACGATTGCGGACGGTATTTGCGCGCGATGACTTGATACATGAGGAGGGTCGACTTTAATGCGAGCCTTCAGAGCGCACAGCCGTTCGGTAGCCTTTCGCGCGATTCAAACCTTCGGAGCGCACAGCCGTTTGGTGGCGTTGTGCGCGATTCAAACAACGCCAGGCTCCGGGTAATCCGCGGCACACGGGTAAAGCCACTACCGTTGCTTCCTTCCAGACCTGGCGGGGTTTGCAGCCGCCCATTGCACGGAGCCCGAAACCTGACGAGATCATGGTATCAAAGGCCGAAATTACCAACGGACACCTCTCTTGCGCAGTTCATCGACGATCTGCGCCTCGGACTGGAACTGGACCGCGTCGATGCCCTGGCTCCGCGCGCCCTCCACATAATCCGCCATGTCATCGGTGAAAAAGCATTCCGAAGCCTCGCAGCCAGCCGCCTCGATCGCCTTCCGGTAAATCAGCGGGGAAGGCTTCATCGCTCCGACTTCATACGACAGGACGCAGGCGTGAAAATGCCGCAGCAGCGCATAATTACGGCGAAGCATTTCGTAGTGAATCACGTTGGTATTCGAAAGCAGCACCATCCGGTAGTTGCGCGCGATGCCCCTCAGCAGGTCTTCGCCAATGAGCGTTTCGGGCAGGAAAATGGAGCTCCAGATCTCGCAGAAGGTCTCGTAGGTCGTGTCGAGATTCAGATGGCCGGAAAACTCGCGCACAAAATCATGGGGCTCGATCTGTCCCGATTCGAAGCGCTGCACCAGACCGGTCGAACGGAGCTTGTTCGGGATTTCCGCCGCGGGGATTCCACATAAGGCTTCGAGCCGCACGTAACCACGCTTGAAATCGAACGGCACGATGACGCGCCCCAGATCGAAGATGACGGCTTTAATCATGTGTCGATCTCCAGATTAGCGAAGCGGTCACTTATGATTGGTCCAGTTGTGATGGCCGATGTATTCGTGATTGGCGGCGGACCCGTGGGACTTGCCGCGGCGATCGCCGCGCGCCGCAAAGGCTTCCGGGTTGCGCTGGCCGATGGTGGCGAACCATGCATTGACAAGGCCTGCGGCGAAGGATTGCTGCCGGACGGAGTGGCTGCCGCTGCCGAGCTCGGGCTGCAAATGCCGGCGGCCGAGTCGTTCGCCCTGCGCGGTATCCGGTTTCACGGCGAAGGCGTCTCGGTGGCCTCGGAATTTCCGAATGGCCACGGCCGGGGCGTACGGCGTACAACCCTGCATCGCATCCTCGCCGAAGAAGCCGAACGCTGCGGCGTCGATCTGCGCTGGAACGTGCCCGTCACCAGCCTGGCGGACATCTCATCGCGGTGGATCGTGGGCGCGGATGGAATCGGTTCGCGCGTGAGAGCCTGGGCCGGCCTCGATGATTTCGTGCGCGACCAGCGGCGTTACGGTTTCCGCCGGCACTTTCGCGCCGCTCCATCGAGCGATTACGTCGAGATTTACTGGGGCGACGGCTGTCAGGTTTATGTCACTCCCGTCGCCGCCGATGAGGTCTGCATCGCGCTGCTTTCGCGGGATCCGAAGCTGCGCGTCAATGAAGCCCTGCGCCAGTTCCCCGCGCTGCTGTCGAGACTGGAGGGCGCGCCGGAGAGTTCGACGGAACGCGGTTCTCTGACCGCCTCGCGGAAGTTGCGCCGTGTCGCGCGCGGCAATGTGGCACTCGCCGGCGACGCTTCGGGGTCCGTGGACGCCATTACCGGCGAAGGCCTCTGCCTCGGTTTCCGCCAGGCGCTGGCGCTGGCCGACGCCATGGAGGCCGAGGACCTGCGGCTCTACGAACGGGCGCATCGCCGTTTGGCGCGCCGTCCCGGCTTTATGGCGGATTTCATGCTGACAATGGACCGCTCGCAATGGCTGCGCGGGCGCGCCCTGCCCGCTCTGGCTGCGCATCCCGACCTGTTCGGCAGTTTGCTCGCCATGCATGTAGGAGCCGGGCGCACGCAAACCTTCGCTGCCACTTGCCTGGCGCTCGGATGGAAAATCCTGACCATATGAAGGCAAATTGAAAACGACAGGCATCGTGGCGCGCCGACGCTGCATCTAACCTTAGTGCTATGACCACGTACAGTCAGGCGGGCGGCGAGCGCCCGGTTCGGATTCCGGATATCAAAGCCAGAAAAGCCCGCGGCGAAAAGATCGTCATGCTGACGGCCTACGACGCGTGGATGTCGCGCATCCTCGCGGCGTGCGGCACGGTGGACATGCTGCTGGTGGGCGATTCTCTTGGAATGGTTGAACTCGGCTACGACACTACGATACCCGTAACTATGAACGATGTCGTGCGGCACACAAGGGCCGTCCGGGCAGGCGCGCCGCATGCGCTGATTGTGGCCGACATGCCTTTCCTGAGCCACCGGATCAGCCCGGCTTCGGCGATGCGCAACGTGGGACGCCTGATGCAGCAAGGTGGCGCAACGGCAGTGAAGGTCGAGGGCGGCACTGCGATCGCGGAAACCGTGGAACGAATCGTCGCGGCGGGCATTCCCGTGATGGGCCATCTCGGATTGCAGCCCCAGTCCGTTCACGCTCTGGGCGGGTTTCGGCGGCAATTCACGCGCCCGGAAGAGCAACTGCAGCTGATGGAGGACGCCGCGGCTCTCGAGAAGGCCGGTGTGTTTGCGATCGTTCTCGAATGCGTACCCGATGAGCTCGCCGGAGAAGTGACTGCGGCGTTGAGCGTTCCAGTGATCGGGATTGGCTCCGGGCCGCATTGCGACGGGCAGGTGCTCGTTACGCACGACATCCTCGGACTGAGCGGACCGCAGACGCCGCCGTTTGTCCGACAGTATGCACAACTGGGAGAAGAGATTCGGACCGCCGTGAAGTCCTTCGCCGAAGACGTACGGTCGGGCGCTTTCCCGAACGCCCGGTCGAGGCAGACTCTGAATGTCTGAAACGATCGGGGACATCGCCTCGCTGCGCGCGCGTCTGACGAAGGTGCGAGCGAACGGCGCTTCCGTCGGATTCGTCCCCACCATGGGCGCTCTCCATGCCGGCCATGAGGCATTGCTGGAACTCGCCCGGCGCGAGAACGATTTCGTGGTGGCCAGCATTTTCGTGAACCCTCTCCAGTTCGATCGGCGAGAGGATCTTGAGAAGTATCCGCGCACGCTGGAAAACGATCTGTACGTGTGCGACCGTTGCGGCGTGGCTCTCGTATTCACACCCACGCCGGCCGAACTTTATCCGGAGGAGCAGCTGACCTTTGTGGAATCGCCGTCCCTCACCTCGACGTTGTGCGGCCAATTCCGCCCTGGGCATTTTCGCGGCGTTGCGACGGTGGTGCTGAAGCTCCTGAATATCGTGCAACCCGGCCGCGCGTATTTCGGCGAGAAGGATGCACAACAACTGGCGCTGATCCGGCGTATGGTGCGCGATCTGAACGTGCCCGTCGAGATCGTGCCCGTGCCGACCATCCGGGAAGCCGACGGGCTGGCGCTCAGTTCGCGCAACAAGCATCTGACGCCGGAGCAGCGCGCCATCGCCCCGGTGCTGTCGCGCGCTTTGCGGCAGACCATGGATCTGATCGACGAAGGCGAGCGTTCGGTGGCCGCGATCCGCGAGCGGGCGCTGGCCCTGTTCACTCCATTTCCGGAAGCACGCGTTGAATATTTTGAGCTGACCGATCCGCATACGCTCGCGCCGCTGGATCGAATCGATGGCCCTGTATTGATTGCCGGCGCCATCTGGCTTGGCCCGACCAGGCTGATCGATAATATGACTTGGCCGGCGAAATCCCAAGCGACGTAATAATCCGTACGATTAATTACTATTCACAGTCGCCGATCGCCCGGAACCGTCATCTGTTCCCCGCGTCTTTTCATTTGTAGAAGCTTCCCGTATGAGCGTTCCCCTCAGCCAAAATTCCGGAGAAATCGGGCCCGCTGAAGGGGACTATCTTGACTGGAGCCCCGAAGGCTCTCCAGTCTCCATTCAAGTGCATCTGGATGCGATCGGCGCCATAGCGCGCGACGTCATCGAAGAGGGCCGTGTCGAAACGGGTGGCCTGCTGCTCGGCAGAGTTGAGCCGGGAGACCGTCCTTCCATCCGGATCGAGCGCTGGCAGCGCATTTCCTGCGCACATCGCTTCGGCCAGCAGTTCGTTCTGGATCAGGAAGACCAGGCCGCGCTTGTGGCCGCCGCCGAGCACATCATCAAAACCGGCGATCTCTCTGTAGTGGGTTTGTACCGCAGCCACAGACGCCCCGGCCTTCAACTTGAGCCAGCCGATGTCGAACTGATCGCGCGCTATTTCGGCGATCCCTCCGATCTCATGCTTCTGGTCAAGCCCGAGAGTGCGACTGACATCTCGGCCCGGTTTTTCGGGCGGAATCCGGAGGGCGGTGCGCAGCCGATTGGCCCGGTCTTCCCGTTCCGGGGGCGCGCGTTGAATCTGCCGGTCGCGGATCTCGCGGTGGACGTCAAGCGCGATGTGCCCGAACGCCCGCGCCGCCTGGTGCCGGATTACGTGCCATCGGCGGTGGAACCTTCGCACACCCCGCGGCTGGAGCCAGCATTCCTCGCAGAGGCGTCGCCCACCGGCAAGCGCGAAAGAAGCTGGTGGCCGCTGCTGGCAGCGATTTGTCTGGTGGCAGGCGGCGCCTGGTTTTTGCTGCAGCCTAAACTTCATCTGCCTTCGGGCAGCGCGCCCGCCGTCGCAACTCCCGCCGCCGACCGGCCGCTGGGTCTCTACGTCGATCCGGCCGGGCAAACCTGGCGTGTTTCCTGGAATCCGAACGCCACGGCTCTGCATAACGCCCGCACCGTTCAGCTTTTTGTGCGCGAGGGAGACGATCAGAACCGAGTCGATCTTACGCCCGACGATCTCGCGTCCGGCCTGTACCAATACCAGCCCGCCGGGAACGACGTGACATTCCGTCTCGAGGTCACCGAAAACTCGGGCCGCGTTTCGGCGGAATCGTTCCGGCTTACGCGCCCGGCGGCGCTGGTCGCCGCGCCTGCCCCGGCCCCGAAAGCACCGCCCCCAGTCGCGACACGCGTGACGGAACCACGCGCTGTTCATCGCGTCCCGCCGGTTGTCCCGATGAGCATCAAGCCGCGCATCAAGGACCCGATTTCCATCGACGTTCGCGTCCATATCGACGCCGCCGGCCGCGTAACCTCGGCGGCGCCCGTTGTGAAGCAGCCTTCAGGTCTGCACGCCTATCTGGCCGGCCGGGCCGTGGAGGCGGCGCGGCTCTGGCGTTTCGACCCGGCGCGCGAAAACGGCCGGCCGGTACCCGGTATCGACACGATCCATTTCGTTTTCGAGAATTAACGCGTGGCGCACGCACTCGTGCGTGCCGTGTCGAGACTTTTCTCGACACCTGCTCTGGCGAAGAAAACCAGCCACCATTCGCGGAATACCCTTTTCGGCTACCCTGTTGATTGGCCATGAAACTCAGCGAACTGGCAGCCCGCCTGAACTGCCGCATGGAAGGGAATGGAGACCCGGAGATTGCCGAGGTCCGCGGCATGGAGCAGGCCGGGCCGGGACATCTGACGTTCCTGGCCAATCCAAAATACGCGCCAAAGCTCAAATCGACGCAGGCGAGCGCCGTGATTGCCGCCCAGCGGGTTGAAGGTATTGCCACGCTGGTTTCCGCCAACCCGTATCACGATTTCGCCCGCGCCCTGGAGTGTTTTTATCAGCCGCCGCGGCCGACGCCGGGTATCCATCCGTCCGCCTCGATTGCCGCCAGCGCGCGGATCGGCGAGGGCGCCTCGATCAGTCCGTTTGTCGCCATTGGTGAGAACGTGACGATCGGCCGGAACGCCGTACTGCATCCCCATGTCGTGATTTACGAGGGAGCGCGGATCGGGGACGACTTCACCGCCCATTCGCACGCTTCGGTACGCGAGTTTTGCCGGATAGGGGACCGCGTGATTCTGCAGAACGGCGTGGTGGTGGGTGGTGACGGTTTCGGGTTTGCGAAGCGCGCCGATGGCACGCACCACAAGATCGTGCAATCGGGAATATCGGTCGTCGAGGACGACGTTGAAATTCAGAGCCTGACGTCGGTCGACCGCGCCTCGATGGGCGAAACGCGCGTTCGGCGCGGCGCAAAAATCGACAGCCTCGTGCAGATCGGCCACGCCTGCGTCATCGGCGAAGACAATATCATCTGCGCGCAGGCGGGCCTCGCCGGCAGTTCCATCCTGGAAAAAGATGTGCTGCTGGCCGGGCAGGCCGGCGTCTCAGGACACCTCACGATTCACGAGGGCGCCATTGTTTACGCGCAGAGCGGCATCGGCGGCGACGTTGCGCCGCACACACGCGTCTCCGGCTCGCCCGCTTTCGACGCCGCCGAGTGGCTGCGCGCGATCACCGCGTTCCAGAAACTGCCCGAGATTCTGCGAACCGTCCGCGAACTGAAAAAACGCCTCGCGGAGACTGAAGCTGCTATCAAACAAAAGACATGAGCGAAACAACTCCGCCCACTTCGCGCCCGCCGCTGGCCTACAAGAACGAAGACTTTCTGAAGGGTCCCGATTCGCGGCCCCTGCGCATCCTCTCTGAATACCTGGAGCCGCTGTCGCACTTCCGGCGGCAGCGCATCCGCGACACCATCGTGTTCTTCGGTTCGGCGCGTATCCGCGAGGAAGGGCCGCTCAGCGAATATTACCGCGACGCGCGCATCCTGGCCGCGATGCTGACGGCATGGGCAAAGACGTTTCGCGAACGCACCTACCGATTTGTCGTTTGCTCGGGCGGGGGTCCGGGAATCATGGAGGCCGCCAACCGCGGCGCCGCGGACGCCAAGGGCAAGACCATCGGACTCAACATCGGTCTTCCTTTCGAGCAATTCCCCAATCGCTACATCACCAGCGAACTCAATTTCGAGTTCCACTACTTTTTCATGCGCAAGTTCTGGTTCGCCTATCTGTCGAAGGCGCTGATCGTTTTCCCAGGCGGATTCGGCACGATGGACGAACTGTTCGAAATCCTCACGCTGGTCCAGACTAAAAAACTCGCGAAAAAGATTACGATCATCTTGTACGGCACCAATTTCTGGAAGGAAATCGTCAACTTCGATGCCCTTGTGAAGTACGGAACCATCGGGCAGGACGATCTGGATCTTTTCCATTTCGCCGATTCGCCCGAGGCCGCCATGGAAATCCTGCAGCATGCCCTCACCGAACAGGCCGCCGCGCCCGAAGCCGAAATTCCGGCTATTTCGCACAGCGTTAAACCCGACGAGCCGGTGACGCGGGGCCGGTGAGCCTTTCAGATTACCCACGGAAATCGGAGACGCTGATCGGCGTCTTTCTCGCGATCCTCGCGCTGGATTTGGTTTTGCAGCGGACAAACAGCGCACCCGGCTTTGCAGCGCTTCTGACCATCGCGCTCATCGTGATTGGCGCCGCCCTGTGTCTGCAGGTGATCCGTCAGTCGATCTGGCGTTTGCGAAACCGCCTCATCGTGACCTACGTGTTTATGGCGCTGGTGCCGATTGCGCTGACTCTCGCTCTGGCCGCTATCGGTACCTGGATCGTCGCCGGACAGGTGGCGGTCTATCTGGTTCACTCGGAGCTGGACCGGCGCGCTGTTTCGCTGGAAAACCCGGTGCGATTCCTCAGCCGGGCCACTCCGGCGGAACGAAGCGCGCTGCTGGAGCGACTCGGATCGCTCGTCGGAAGCCAGTTCCCTGGATACGAGATATTGGTCTCCGGCGATCAAACGCTGCGTTATCCGCCGGACAGTAAGTTGGAGCCGCCGCCTCCGGAATTGAGTAGTTACACCGGGTATGTCGCGAAGGAAGGCACTTACTATTGCCTCTCGGCAGCGCAAAGCGGACAGAATCGCGCGGTCATTCTCGCGCCAGTTACTTCCGAATTTCTGGCGAGCCTTATGCCCGGTATCGGACTGCTGAGCCTCGCGGAGAGTTCGGGGTTAAACCATCGTTATATCGCCGGAGGAATTCCTCCCGCATATGACGTCTTCGACCGCGTTATTACGTGGGCAGGGCGAATGACTTTCCCTCTATGGGAGAAGCCCGATGAGAAAAGCACCGTTTTGCTCGGGGTGCGCACCCGGCCTTCGGCTGTGCTGAGCGCAGTATTTGGCAACCAGGCCGAGGACGGGCAGAACTTTCTGGTTGCCTTCGCCGTCGTCGCGAGCCTGCTGTTGCTCGTTGAAATGCTCTCGCTGGTCACCGGCGTTTCTCTGGCGCGAACCATCACGTCGGCGGTCGATGGACTGTATGAAGGCACGGCGCGCATAGCGAAGGGCGACTTCGCTCACCGGATTCCCGCCCGGGGCAAGGACCAGTTGGCGGAACTCGGCCGTTCGTTCAACAACATGACGGCGCAACTCGAAACACTTCTCGTCGTCGCCAGAGAAAAGGAACGTCTGCAATCCGAAGTGGAAATCGCCGGAGAAGTGCAGAATCAGCTTTTCCCGCGCGCCGCGCCGCCTTCGCGCACACTCGATCTGATCGGCGTCTGCCATCCCGCCCGTATGGTGTCCGGCGATTATTACGATTACCTGAGTCTGCCGGACGGAAACCTCGCGCTGGCGATCGGCGATGTGGCGGGAAAAGGAATATCGGCGGCGCTGCTGATGGCCTCGATCCAGTCGATCATGCGAACACAGCTTGCAGCGGGCATCCCTCTCCTCGCCGCTGCGGGAAGCGGCCGCTCGGCCACGCGCTTCTCCACGGCGGATGTGGTAGCCCGCCTGAATCACCAGCTTTACGCCAGCACCGCGCCCGAGAAATACTCGACCCTTTTCTTCGGCGTCTATGACGAGGACACGCGGACCCTCACTTACACAAACGCCGGCCACGTGCCACCGCTCCTGCTCCATCGCGGCGAGGCGATACCGCTGGAAGTGACCGGCACGGTTGTGGGCGCGTTCCCGTCGATACACTACGAGGAGCAGACGGTTCGCATCGATCCGGACGATTTACTGGTCGCCTACACGGACGGTATTACAGAGCCTGAGAACGCCTGGGGCGAAGAGTTCGGCGTCGCGCGGCTGGCCGAATTGCTGGTACGGCATCAAACCAGCGAGCCGGCGGAAATTGTGGCCAAAATGATGGAAGCTGCAGCGCACTGGAGTAACGCCGCGGAACAGGCCGACGATATGACGATCATGATCGCGCGGGGACGGCCGTGAGCGGTCCCCGAAAAGTTCTGACCGCCCGTGAGATGGGCGAGGTGGATCGCGCCACCATCGAGTCCGGTATTCCCGGGATCGTCCTGATGGAGAATGCGGCCCAAAGCGTGGTGAATTACATCGCCGAACATTTCTCGCCCGTGAGCGAACGGAGACTCGCGGTTGTCTGCGGAAAAGGGAACAACGGCGGCGACGGTCTGGCCATCGCGCGCCTGCTTCACATCCGGTTCCAACCGCGCACGCTGCTCGTTGTGCTTACCGGCGATCCGGCGGAGTTGAAAGGCGATGCCGCTCAAAATCTGGCGATGCTGCGCGCGGAGGGCATTGTGCCAGCCCGCGAGTTCGGACCCGCGTTTCAGATCGCCACGCTCGTCATCGATGCCGTTCTCGGTACTGGTCTGAACGGACCGGCGCAGGGAGCGGCGCTCGACGCCATCCGCGCGATCAACGGTCTCACATCCGCAAAGGTCGTCGCCGTGGATATTCCGTCGGGGCTTTCCGGCGATTCCGGGGCGGTACCAGGCGAATATGTGCGAGCCGATGCGACGGTCACATTCACCGCTCCCAAGGTCTGCCATGCCATGCCGCCGGCCTGCGACCTGATGGGCGATCTGCGCGTCGCACCCATCAGTTCGCCGCTTTCGCTGTTTGAGGATGACGCGCGTATTCGGCTAGCCCTCGTCACGCCCGAGAGCATCGCGCCTCTGTTCACCCCGCGCGCGAAGGATTCAAATAAGGGCAAGTTTGGACACCTGCTCGTCGTCGCCGGATCGCGCGGCAAGAGCGGCGCCGCTGCCATGGCGGGTCTCGCCGGACTGCGTGCGGGCGCAGGCCTGGTGACGGTCGCGTGTCCCGAATCCGCGCTGTCGGCCGTCGCCGCGCATGCTCCCGAGCTCATGACCGAACCGCTGGCCGAGACGTCAACGGGCGTGATCGCGCGCGCAGCTTACGACCGGATCGCGGAGCTTGCGCAGAAGTGCACGCTGACGGCGATTGGCCCGGGCATCGGCACGGGCGATGAAACGCGCGATGTGGTGCTTCGCCTGTTCGCGGAACTCGACAAGCCGATGGTGATCGACGCCGATGCGCTCAACTGCCTTGCCGGATCGGGCCTCTCGAGCGGCGGAAAGCGATTGCGTATCCTGACGCCGCATCCGGGCGAAATGAGCCGATTGACGGGACGCAGTATCGCCGAAATTCAGGCCGACCGCATCTCCGCCGCACGATCCTTTGCCACCGAGCGCAAAGTGATTGTGGTGCTGAAGGGCGAGCGAACGCTGATCGGATTTCCGGACGGCCGCGTCTGGATCAACCCGACCGGATCGCCGTCGATGGCGACTGGCGGCACGGGCGATATTCTGACCGGGATGATCGGCGGTCTGCTCGGCCAGTTTCCGGGCAGCGTGGGTCTGGCTATCGCGGGCGCGGTTTATCTGCACGGCCTCGCGGGCGAGATTGCCGCGCGGCATCTCACCGAGCAATGCGTCATCGCCACCGACCTGCTGCGCTATCTTCCCGAGGGCATTCGTGGAATCGCAAACGTTCCGCACGCGCTCTGAAGAAGAGACCATCGCACTCGGCCGCGAACTGGCTCCCGAACTTCCTTCGGGGGCGGTACTGCTCATAGGCAATCTCGGCGCGGGCAAGACGACCCTGGCGAAAGGCATCGTCGAGGGCAGACACGCCGCCACGGCGAATGACGTCTCGAGCCCGACTTTTACGCTGATCCATCAATACGGAGACGAGCGTCCCGTTTATCACGTCGATCTCTACCGTTTGGACGACGCGCGCGAAGTGGAGAAGCTCGGTCTCGACGATTTATTTGCGAGCGGCGCCCTGGTACTTCTCGAGTGGGCCGAGCGCTTCCCTTCCCTTCTCCCTCGCGAGCGCACCGAAATCCGGCTCTTCGCGCTGCCGGGCGAAACGCGGGAGATCACGGTCGTCCGGTTGAGTTAGCCGCCCGTTGACCAACCGCTCCCTTACGGTCACGGCTCCGTAACGATTGCGGTTAAACGAAAACGTTTTCGGTTTAAACGAACGCGCGCGGTGTTTTACCGAGCCGTGACCGTAAGGGAGCGGTTGGTCAGCTTAACTCGGTTGCTCTCGAAGACGGGCGGCCTGGGTGATCAGGTAGTTCCGTTCCGGCAGGCTCGTCGCCCGGCTGGCCGCGGTCTGGTAATGCGCAATGGCAGCTTGATGGTCTCCAGCCATCTCCAGCAGATGCGCGCGGACCGCATCGAGGCGATGATGGCCGGTGAGTCGCCCATCGGCATCGAGCGCAGTCAGCAACTCGAGTCCCGCGGATGGGCCGTGCACCATGGCCGCAGCAACGGCGTGATTGAGCGTCACCATGGGGTTGTCGGACATGCGTTTCAACAGGTCGTAGAGCGCCAGTATCTGGGGCCAGTCGGTATCCTCGGCTCGCGCCGCTTCGTCGTGAACGGCGGCGATGGCGGCCTGTAGCTGGTACGCGCCAATCGACCCCTTCGACAGAGCCGCCGAGACGAGCGCAATGCCCTCGGCGATTTCCTTCCGATCCCATAGAGTTCGATCCTGTTTCGTGAGCGGGATCAGCTCGCCGTCAGCGCCGGTTCGTGCTGCGCGGCGCGCATCGGTCAACAGCATGAGTGCCAGCAATCCCGCGACCTCGCCGTCGTCCGGCAGCAGGCTGTGAACCATTCGCGTCAGCCGGATCGCCTCACGGGACAGCTCAAGACGCTGCAATTGCGGGCCAACGCTGCTGGTGTAGCCTTCGTTGAAAATCAGGTAGAGCACATGCAGCACGGCTCGAAGCCGCTCGGCCCGCTCCTGGTCGGTCGGCAAGCGGAATGGCACGCCCGAAGCTTTTATGCTCTGCTTGGACCGGCTGATGCGCTGCGCCATGGTCGCTTCGGGAACTAGAAACGCGTTGGCGATTTCCGCCGTCGTCAGGCCACCCATCGCCCGCAAGGTCAGGGCGATGGCCGACGACGGAGTCAGCGCACTGTGGCAGCACATGAACAGCAGGATCAGCGTGTCGTCCTGCTCGGGTTCACTATCGATGGCGATGCATTCCCTGACCGCCGCGGTTTCCCGGCGCCGGCGGGCCGCTTCACTCCGCAGGTGGTCGGTCATACGCCGGGAGGCCACCTGAATCAGCCAGCCGCGAGGATTATCGGAAACGCCCTCCCGCGGCCATTGCACAGTGGCCGCGATCAAAGCTTCCTGAACCGCGTCCTCGACCGCGGCGAAGTCGCGAAAACGACGGATCATCGCACCGAGCACCTGCGGCGCCAGTTCGCGCAACAGATGCTCGGAATGGGCGTCGGGCAGCGTCACTGCCATTCGGCCGGCGCCGCGCTCATGACCTGCCGCACTTCGATCGGGATGTTCGCCGGCGCGCCGCCCGGTCCCGGCGCCGCCGAAGCACGAGCCGCAATCGCATAGGCCTGCTCCGGACCCTCGACATCGACGATCCAGTAGCCGGCGAGATATTCTTTGGCCTCCGGAAACACCCCGTCCGTGATCGGCACGCCGTCTTTCCCGGCGCGCACGAGCTTAGCCTGCTTCGGGTCCGCCAGGCCCTCCGCGTATACCAACACTCCCTCTTCGCGAAGGGCCTTGTTGAAACCGTGCATGAACGCAATATGCGCCTGGATGTCCTTCTTCGGCCAGGCGCCAAATGTGTCATAGCCGGTCTTCGGGCAGTTCATCATCAAAATGTATTTCATCTTCCGCTCCTTTCGATTTTCGCGCGTTTGCGCGTTTTCATGGGTTAGTCGGAGCAGGCGGCGCATTCTCGACATTTGCGCCAAAAAACATGCGCCGAGGTACGCTGATGGGCGAATGATCCCGATCGCCCTCACCATCGCCGGTTCCGACCCCGGCGGCGGCGCGGGAATTCAGGCCGACCTGAAGGTGTTCCACCAGCTTGGCGTTTTCGGTACGTCCGCGGTCACCCTGATTACGGTCCAGAATTCGACTCGCATGTCGCGCGTCGAGCTTCTCGATCCGCGGCTCGTTTCCGAGCAAATCGACGCCGTCCTCGAGGATTTCCCTCCGCAAGCCGCCAAAACCGGCGCGCTGGGAAACGCCGCGATCGTCGCATCCATCGCCAGCCGATCGTTCCCCTGCCCGCTCGTAGTCGACCCCGTCATGCGCGGGAAGCACGGGGCCCCGCTGCTGGATTCCGCGGCTGGCGAAGCGTTGCGGGATTTCCTGCTTCCCAAGGCGACCCTCCTCACGCCGAATATTGAGGAAGCCGCGCTGCTCGCCGGTGTTCCCGTCGCGGACGCGGACCAGATGAGACACGCCGCCGCGCGTATCACGGAACTCGGCGCCCGGTCTGTATTGATCAAGGGCGGCCACCTCGAAGGACCCGAATTCCGGCACGAAACACTGGACATTCTGTATCACGACGGCGTCTTCACCGAACTCCGGGCCCCGCGCCTCGATACGCGTCACACGCACGGAACGGGATGCGCCTACTCGGCGGCGATCACGGCGTACCTCGCCCGTGGACTCGGCATGCCGGAGGCCGTCCGGCGCGCCCACCGGTTTGTCCACGAGGCGATCCGGACCAACCCGGGCCTGGGCGCCGGCGCGGGTCCTCTGAACTATTGGGCGGACGATTCGCTATAATTGCCTTTCCCCGCCAAATGACCAAAGTCCAGAAGCACTTCCTGCTGCAGCGCCCGCTCGACGAAGCTCTGATGGAACAGATCGCCTCGGCCAATTCCATCTACGGCATCGAACGAATCCAGATCTCACCGAACCGGGAGACGCTGATGGTGGAATTCGATGCCAGCCGCCTGCGCGATCCCGACGTGGAATCAGCCCTGCAGCGCGAGGGCATTCCGGTCGTCGCGGTGTCGCTGTCCGGCGCTCAGTAGCCCCGCGGGCCGCCCGCAAACCCAGATAAAATAAGGACCAACCGCCGGGAACTTTCCCGCGTCCACTGACAATGCAGGGTGATCCGCTTCATGCCACGGAGTGACGAAGAACTTTACCGGCTGATGAGGAAGGGCGACCAGGACGCGTTTGCCGAGTTATACGAGCGGCGCGAGCCGGCCCTTTACCGTTACGCGCTGCACACGTCGGGCAGCTCGATTGTGGCCGAAGAGGTGGCGCACGAGGTGTTCGTGCAGCTTATGGGCGCCGGGGCGCGCTTCGACGAGCGTCGCGGTTCGCTGGAGTCTTACCTTTACGGCGTCGCGCGTAATCTGATCCGCGTCGTGCGCCGCCAGGGACCCGTCGAGGAAGCGATCGACCGGGCGGTCGAGCACGACATCCTGGGCGATCTGATCAGCAACGAAACCATGGCGGCTCTTCACCGGGCGCTGCGGGAGATGCCGGACCGTTATCGGGATGTCGTCATCCTGTGCGATCTGGAGGAACGCAGCTATGAGGACGTGGCGCGAATCATCGGGCATCCCATCGGAACCGTGCGTTCGCGTCTGCATCGTGCCCGCGCGCTGTTGTCGGCGAAATTGAAGTGGCTGAACGCGCCGGCGGAGGTACTTTCGAGATGAACTGCAAAGAACGAACGGCTGAGATCGTGGAATACGCGCGACGGCGGGCCGAACCGGACATGGAATTGCGCGCGCATCTCGCCACCTGCTCCGGTTGCGGCGAGCGATGGGAAGCCGAACGTCAATTGACCTCCCGGTTCCGCATTATGCGTATCCGCGCGGAGGCGCGACGTGCGCCGGAGGCGCGCCGGGAGTCTCTGATGCGGGATTTCGCCCACAGGCACAGACGCGCGCCGATGCCGGCATGGGTCTGGGCACTGAGCGCCGCCGCCGCGCTGCTGTTTGCGGCTCTGCTCGGACACGCCGCGCGAAACCGGCTTCACGAGCGTGCCGTTCCCGCCATTCGGACGCATGGCGCGGGCGCACAGCAAACTATTTTCTATGAAGCCAGTACCGATGCCAGCGCGCTTTCGGGCGACGACGATTTCATCGCCCTCCCCTACGCGCCTCCTCTGGCGGCCGGGGAGCTTATCCGGGTGGTGCATGCCGACCTCGACCGCGACGTGCTGGCCAGTATGGGTATCGACGTGGATCCATCCTGGGAAAGCGAACTGCCCGCCGAGGTTGTGGTGGGCGAAGACGGATTGCCGCGCGCGCTTCGTATTGCCGATAACACGCAATTTTAAATTCTGAAAGGATCCTGGTGAAGAAAACAATCGCATTTGGTTTTACTGTACTGTTCGCTGCTGCGCTGCTGCTGGCGCATGGTCCGCGCGGAGGCCTCGGTCCTTTGGGCGGCTTCGGAGGTCCGGGGCCGGGCGGCATCCTGGGTGCGGGTCCGCGATCGCGAACGCCGGTAACAGGGCAGCCTTACTCCGCCACCGAGACGCTCACCACGCAGGACACTCTGAGCAACGGAAATCAGATTTCGCGAACGCAGACATCGACTGTGGCCCGCGATACGAATGGGCGGATCTACACTTCGGAGACGATTACTCCGTCCGCTTCCTCCGGCAAGCAGCCGTATACCGTCTCGACCATTTACGATCCGGTCGCCGGCTATGAGTATCGCCTCAACTCGTCGACCATGACGGCGATCCAGACGCCTCTGCCGAAACCGCGCACCGGCACCCCACCGACGACGGCGACGGGGACGACACCACCCACTCGCCCCAATGCCCCGACGGTGACCACCACCAGTCTTGGTACGTCGCCCATCAACGGCGTGTCAGCAACGGGGACGACAGTTACGGAAACGATCCCGGCGGGCAGCCCGCTCGGGAATTCGCAGCCGATCGTGAGTACGCGCACCACGTGGATATCCACTGCATTGAATGTTCCGGTTGAAATCAAAACCTCCGATCCCCGGTTCGGGACCACCGACATGGAACTGACGAACATCGTCACAACCGAGCCCAGCGCTTCGCTGTTCATGGTCCCGACGGGATACACCGTGACACAGGGTGGCCGTGGCGGACCCGGCGGGCCAAGCCCCAACTTTCGCGGGCGCCGCGGCCCCGGCGGCAATTAATCGGTAACGCCGGCGGCCGTAAGCGACCGCCGGCGTTTTCTTAGTGGCTGGTTGCAGTCGTCGCGGTCGGGACCGAGAGGCTTTGCGACCACTGGTGACCGCTCGCGTCGACACCGGTAAATGCGAACACGATGGTCGCCGGCAGAGGCTTCCACTGAATTTGCATGCTCGAAGAGAGCGTTCCCAGTGCGGCTATTTTGGTACTGCCGAAAAACGACGAAATCGCCGGCGTGAAGCTCGTTCCGTTGATTGTAAAACCAGTGATCGTAGTGGCCACGCCCGCCGTCTCCTTCAGTTGAACCGTCACTGACCAGCCATTGCTGGATTGGGAGATCGAATTCGGTACCACCGATAAGACGACGTTCGAAGCGGTCGCCGCGCTCACGCTTACCGTCACCGATCCCGTCGAAGCACTGAGGGCCGCACTGCCGCCATAAGCAGCGGTAACGACGTTGCTGCCCGATGCGAGACTGCTTCCGTTGATTGTCAGGGCCGCAGTGCCCGAACTCGTCAGAGCTGCCGTTCCCAGCGTA